>Ga0164318_10006095_pt1 | contig 11682 bp, 12 predicted proteins | sample GuaBasSedimGuay9_FD_113734 | JGI IMG/M metagenome (GOLD analysis project Ga0164318, IMG submission 113734) | Subseafloor sediment microbial communities from Guaymas Basin, Gulf of California, Mexico - Guay9, Core 4571-4, 0-3 cm | ecosystem: Environmental > Aquatic > Marine > Hydrothermal vents... | reverse complement strand
CTCCTTAAACAAAAAAAGGAAGCCCAAAGACTTCCTACAAAATATATAGATTTTGATTTTTGGCTAAACCAATCCGGTAAATCCCATAAAAGCAAGGGCTAAAATACCAGCCGTTACCAAAGCTATCGGAACTCCGGCCATACCTTTAGGAACTTCCATATTATCAAGATGCTCACGAATACCTGCAAAAATAACCATTGCTAAAGTAAAACCAAGAGCAGTAGAAATAGCAAATACAACACCTTCCATTAAATTAAAATCTTTTTGAATAGTTAAAATAGCAACACCCAAAACAGCACAGTTAGTAGTAATTAAAGGTAAAAACACTCCCAAAGCACCGTAAAGTGCAGGACTAACTTTTTTCAATATAATTTCAACCATTTGCACCAAGGCAGCAATTACCAAAATAAAAGTAATAGTCTGTAAAAAGGTTATTCCTAAAGGAACTAAGATATAATGTTGAGCTAACCAAGTTACCACGGTAGCCAAAGTCATAACAAATAAAACAGCACCACCCATACCTACCGAAGTAGATATTTTTCCTGAAACACCAATAAAAGGACAAATACCCAAAAACTGAGCAAGAACAACATTGTTAACAAATATAGCGGCAATAATTATAATAGCATATTCCATAATATTATCTATTTAAAATTAAGCGTTCTTTTTATTTAAACGACTGATGATAGCAATAAGGTAGCCTAAAACAATAAATGCTCCGGGGGCTAGAACAAATACTAACATTCCATCACTCTCCATAAACTTGAAATTGAAGAGTGCTCCACTTCCTAATAATTCCCTAACACTTCCTAAAAGAGTTAGTGCAAAAGCAAAACCCAATCCCATTCCTAGTCCATCGATAATAGAAGCTCCCACCGAATTTTTTGAGGCAAAAGCTTCTGCACGACCCAATACAATGCAGTTAACTACAATTAAAGGAATAAATAATCCCAATTGATTATAAAGTGCCGGAAGATAAGCTTGCATAACAAGCTCAACAATAGTTACAAAAGTTGCGATAATCACGATATACGAAGGGATACGCACTTTATCCGGGATAAAATCTTTAACGGCAGAAACAACCATATTCGAACCAATTAGAACAAAAGTTGTAGCCAATCCCATACCCAAACCATTAAGAGCAGAAGTAGTTACTCCAAGAGTTGGGCACATACCCAAAAGTAAAACAAATACCGGATTTTCTTTAATAAATCCTTTGGTGAAATTCTTCATTTGACTCATTATTTATTCCCTCCTTTATTTTGTTCAAAGGTATCGTAAGCACGCTTAACAGCATCGCAAAAAGCACGAGAACTAATTGTGGCTGCCGTAATGGCATCTACATCGCCTTTATCCTTTTTAACCTTTAACTGAAAAGTAGCTGGTTGTATGCCTTTAAATTGATCTTTAAACTTAGCGTCACCCATTTTAGTACCCAAACCAGGTGTTTCTTTATGTTCCAAAACAGAAATATTATGAATACTTCCATCAGGGAGAAAACCAACCATAAGCTTTACCAATCCGGCAAAACCTTTCATTGTAAATGTTTCTACAGCGGTTCCAATATATTTACTATCCTTAGAAGCAACATAAAACTGTAAACTATCAGAAGTACCTTCAACTGCTACCTTAATTTTTTGAATTGTATCAAAATTAGGAAGAACAGCTTTAATAGCATCGTTTAATTTCTTTTGATTTGCTATTGCGATAGGCTCTTTCGTCAGATTATAGACGCTACCCAAAGCCAAGCCAGCCACGGCAGTTACTACAAAAAGAGCTATAACCATATTTAAAAATGTGGATTTTGTTTTAGCAGCCATAATTAATTCCTCCCAAATCGTTTTGGTTTAAAAACATTATTTAATAATGGTGTAACGGCATTCATAAGCAAAATAGCGAACGACATTCCTTCGGGATATGCACCCCAAGTACGAATGATAACCGTTATTAAACCAATACCCACACCATATGCAAGTTGACCATTTCTCGACATTGGTGAAGAAACCATATCAGTAGCCATAAAAATAGCGCCTAACATCATTCCTCCAGTTAGCAAGTGAAAAATAGGATTTACATAATGTGTTGGATCTATCAACCAAAAAATACCGGAAAAAACCAAAACTGTTAAAAGAATACTAACAGGAATTTCCCAAGTAATAATTTTTCTTCTAAGAAGACAAAAGCCACCAAGCAGTATTGCTAAAGCAGATACTTCTCCAAGCGAGCCTCCTATACCTCCAATAAACTGTTGCATAAACGACGGCACTTGTGCCATAACTTGATCTACAGTTAAACCTGCATCCAAACCCTCTTTAACAATTCCCAAAGGTGTTGGTCCTGTGATAGCATCGGCTATTCCATTTGTTATTGGACTAATTTTTGGCCACGATGTCATTTGAACAGGAAAAGAGATCAATAAGAAAACACGACCCACTAAAGCCGGATTAAAAACATTTTTCCCAATACCTCCAAAAGACATTTTTCCAATTCCAATAGCAACAAGTGCACCTATCACAATAATCCACCAGGGTAGATTAGAGGGCACATTAAACGCCAGTAAAAGACCTGTAATAACAGCAGAACCATCCATATAGGTATCGGGTCCTTTTATCAGGTATTTTTGAAAAAACCATTCAAAAAACAATGAAGCTGAAACGGCTATCAATGTGACTCTAATAGCATCAAGACCAAAATAGTAAATAGAAACTAGCAAGGCCGGAACCATTGCTATAACTACTCCCCACATAATCTTTTTTACTGAATTATCTCCATGAACGTGTGGAGATGCCGAAATAGATAATAAACTCATACGGTATCTTATTTCTGATTTCTGTTTCTAATTATCTGACCCACTTTATTTTTTCCTAAGCGGATATAATCGAGCAATGGAATATTAGATGGACAAGTGTAAGAGCACGAGCCACATTCTATACAATCCATTACCAATTCTTTTTCTACAACATCAAACTTAGCAAGCTTAGACGATTTTGAAAGCAAGAAGGGCTCTAATCCCATAGGGCAAGCCTCTACACATTTTGCACAACGGATACAGGTATTAACCTCTCCACGCTTAGCATCAGCATCAGCCATTAAAAGGATACCCGATGTACCTTTAACAACAGGGATATCGGTATTTAATACCGCTTTTCCCATCATTGGGCCACCACTAATAATTTTACCGGTATCTTCAGGCAATCCTTGAGCTGCTTCAATTAAGTATTTAATAGGAGTTCCTACTCTAACTAAGAAATTTGAAGGTTTTTTTACCGACTTACCGGTAATAGTAACTACACGCTCAAACAGCGGTTTGTTTTTTTGTACAGCTTCATAAACGGCAAATGCTGTCCCAACATTATTTACAACACATCCAACTTCCAATGGTAATTTTCCTGATGGAACTTCTCTGCCGGTCAATGCTTTTATCAGCTGCTTTTCACCTCCCTGAGGATATTTTACTTTTAGTGGGTGAATACTTATACCGTTATATTTAACAACTAATTTCTGAAGATGTTCAATAGCGTCAGCTTTATTGTTTTCTATACCAATCATTGCTTTTTTGGTATTTAAAGCCTTCATTAGTATCGTAACTCCTATAAGCATCTCCTCGCCTTTTTCCATCATCAGTCGATGATCAGAAGTAAGGTAAGGCTCACATTCAACACCGTTAATAATCAAGTAATCGACTTTTTTGCCATCAGGAATCATCAGCTTAACAAAAGATGGAAAAGTAGCACCGCCAAGTCCTACAATACCCATTTCGTTTAGCTTATCTGTAATTTCTTTTGGGCTTAATTTGATATTAGAATCAATATCATCAGAACGATCAATAGTATCTAACCACTCATCACCTTCTACATTTATAATTACAGATGGACGGCGAAAACCGCTTGCATCGTATACATTATCAATTTTAAACACTTTACCGGAAACCGGAGAGTGAATATTTGCAGAGATAAATCCACTTGACTTAGCTATTAACTGACCAACTTTCACTTCTTCGCCTCGCTTTACAACCGGAGTTGCAGGAGCCCCAAGATGCTGACCAACAGGCACTACAACTTGCTTAGGAATCATGAGAGTTTCTATAACTGCTTCAGTAGATAATTTATTTTCAGGTGGGTGAACACCTCCTAGTTTAAAGGTTTTCATAGGTTTTCCCTTTAGTTTTTTTAAGAGAATATTTTATGACTCTTTAGTTTTATTTACTTCTTCTTTTTTCTCATTGGCACTCGCCTTTGAGCTAACTGTTTCAGTTACTTTCTTTGCTTCAACAGTTTTTTTTGCCTTTTCCTTTTCTTCTTTAACTATAAGTTTACGAACAGGAAAATTAATCTCATGAATAGCATCAGTAGGACAAACAGTCACACATTTCCTACAAAGTTTACATTTTTCGTAATCTATGTAAGCACGGTTATTTTTCATCTCAATAGCATCGAATGCACAAACATTAAAACACTTTGCACATCCAATGCAGGCAACAGTACAATTCTTTTTGGCAGGAGCACCTTTCTCTTCGTTTACACAAGAAACAAAGATGCGGCGTTCTTTTTTACCCACATTTCTGAGCTCAATAATATCACGTGGACAAGCTTCAACGCAAGCGCCACAAGCCACACAATTAACATCTACTACAGGCAAACCCGTTTCAGGATTCATATGAATAGCATCAAACTCGCAAGCAGCAACACAATCCGCTAATCCTAAACAACCGTAAGAGCATCCTCCATCTCCGGCATAAAGCACATGTGCCGAAGCACAAGTTGAAATTCCGTCGTACTCAACCTTTTTGGGCGAATTAGCCAAAGAACCATTACAACGAACAACAGCAATCTGTGGTTCAGCAACCTCAGCCACCAAATTTAAAATCCCTGCTACTTGCTCCATCACTTTAGCACCACCGACCGGACAATTAAAGCCTTCCATATTTCCGGCTTTTACTATTCCCTCAGCAAAGGCACGACAACCTGCATATCCACATCCACCACAGTTTGCACTCGGTAATGCTTCTTCTACTTCATCGATTCTAGGATCTTCATAGACTTTAAATTTTTGCGCGACAAAATATAAAATAATGGCGGCAACAACACCTATAGTACCTAAAGAACCAACTGCATAAATCAGTACTTCGTTCACATTTCAAAGTTTTAGTAAGGTTTATTATTAAACCCTTATTGATGCGCAAAAGTATGAACAAATTTAATTATGAAGCACTTCATACACAAGCTATTTTTTTATATATAACTAATTGATAACGATATAGTTATAGTCAATTTGAAAATACTACGTCTTTCACGAAATACGTTTACCAGCTGATTTACTGAAAGTTACGCTCTATGTTTAGAATCATTATAAATTTTTAAAACTCATCAGGAAGGAATATCTTTGCAGAGTATTTAAGTTCGCAATATGAATGATAAAATAAAACTCGACCTAACAGCCAGTCAGTTTTCCGCACTGGCACAGTGCATGTTAAGTATCAAAAAACTTTATGGTGAGGATCCTGATAAGGAGATAATGGCACGTTTTCTTTTAGGCAGAGTACTTAAAAAAATGATTAATCGCTTTCAAGATTTAAAAAAGAAAAACAAAATCAGCTTAAATAAAGCCGAAGCGGCAGCATTTAGAACTATAATGGAAGTTCATATTGATAACTGTGGCGTTTACGAGCAAACTATCATACGCGAAATACTATCTCAAATAGGAACAAAATTTTAACAAAATTATAATACAATGAATGCTTTTAAAGCTTACGACATTCGCGGTGTCTATAACCGCGATTTTAACAAAGACGATGTTTATAAGGTTGGTTTTTTTATTCCCCGCCTTTTAAAAACAAACAAGGTACTTATAGGGCGTGACGTACGCACCTCTTCTATAGAAATATTTGAATACTTATGTAAAGGTATTACCGATAGTGGAGCAGATGTTTACAATACAGGCTTGGCAACAACTCCTATGATTTATTGGGGAACAGCTCAATATGGTTTTGATGCTTCCGTTATGATTACAGCCTCACATAATCCAAAAGAATATAATGGGTTAAAAGTTTCTGCGAGCAATGCTTTACCTGTTGGCTACGACAGCGGATTAAGCGATTTAGAACAAATGGTTTTAAATGAAAAAATTGAGCCTGTAACACTAAAAGGTAAAATTATTGAAAATGATTTTAGAAACGATTACCTTGCTTTTCAGAAAGAAAAACTAAATGACATTTCTAATCTAAATATAGCTGTTGATGTATCTAACGGAATGGCCGGATTGTTTATTCGTGACATTTTAGGCGATAATCCTCATTATATTTTTGAAGATCTTGACGGAACATTTCCCAATCACGAAGCAAATCCTTTAAAACCTGAGAATATTGTAGATGCTCAAAAATTAGTCGAGAAAACCAAAGCCGATATTGGAGTTATTTTTGATGGTGATGCAGATCGTGTAATGTTTGTGGATGAAAATTCAAGATTTATCTCGCCAGATTTAATGATTGCATTTTTAGCCAACCATTTCTTAAAAGAGAGAAAAGAAGGTGTTCGTGTTTTACAAGATATACGCACTTCAAAAGCTGTGGGTGAATATATTGCTAAATTCAATGGTGAAATGCATATGTGGCGTGTTGGTCGTGCTTATGCCGCTTTAAAACTCAGAGAAATTGACGGCTTATTTGGTGGTGAATTAGCTGGACATTATTATTTTAAAGAGTTTTTCTATTCCGATTCCGGTTTAATGGCTGCAAGCCTAATTCTAAATATCCTAAGTGATCTTAAAAAGCAAGGCATTTCTTTATCGGAAGCCATTGCAGAAATAGAAGTTTATAAGAATTCAGGAGAAATCAATTTTAAAATTGAGAAAAAGCAAGAGGCAATGGATGCAGTTATTGCACACTTTAAAAGTCAAGGAACACCGGATGCTTTTTACGATTTTGATGGTTACCGTATAGAATTTGCTGATTGGTGGTTAAATATTCGCCCATCAAATACAGAGCCATATTTGCGTTTCTTAGCCGAAGCAAAGACAACAGAATTATTAAATAAAATTGTTACTGAATCAACTGATATTATCAAGAGTTTCAGCTAATTAAATAAATACTAAAAAGTGAAGAATAGCAAATACAAGTTTTATAAAAATTGTTTAACACCCATTGTACTTGCTATTTTTCTTTTCACCTCTACTCCTATTCCCGCTCAACAAGACAGCACACAAATCCGCAACAAACGACTTATTCCAACACTAACAGCTGCAGGAACAACTTATGCCGGCGGAATGACAGCTTTATATTTTTTATGGTATAAAAATTATCCGCAATCTTCCTTTCATACTTTAAACGATAATGCGGCTTGGCTACAAGTTGATAAAGTTGGTCATAGCACTACAACTTATCATTTAGCAAAAAGCAGTTATACTATTTTTAAATGGTCGGGAATGACCGACAATAAAGCTTTATTTATAGGCAGTTTAGCAGGTTTAACTTTTCAAACAAGCGTTGAAATACTTGATGGACTTTCTACAAACTGGGGTTTTTCTTGGGGCGACTTTGGTGCAAATATTGCAGGAGCAGCTATTTTTACCGGGCAACAGATTCTATGGAAAGAGCAACGTATTAGTCTTAAGTTTTCTTATTTCCCAAGTAAATATGCTAAATTTAATCCAGCCGTTTTAGGAGCTAATTTTCAAGAAAGAGTTTTAAAAGATTATAACGGACAAACATATTGGTTATCTGTAAATATTGCTTCTTTTCTAAAACAGGAAACTAAAATACCCAAATGGTTGAATATTGCCTTTGGCTACGGCGCAAAAGGAATGCTAAACACTTATTCAAACTCTATTTCAAATAGTTCTATTATTCCAACATTTAATAGAACACGTCAATATTATTTATCGCTCGATGTAGATTTAAGTCGTATACACACCAAATCCGAATTTCTTAAAATGCTTTTAGATATTGTTAGTGTAGTTAAAATCCCTTTTCCTACTTTGGAATATAATAGCGAAAACGGTATCTCTTTTCACCCCTTACACTTTTAAATTATTTTCGGTAAAATCAATATCATATATTTCCTCATAGTAGATTTTAGAAGTGAAGACTTAAACCAAAATGTATTTGTCCGTTCGAAGTATTGAACCGCCCTCCATCAAAGACTAAAGAACCAGCTGTAGCCGATTCATAATGCATATCATCCAATTTAATTGGATACATGATATCTGTTGTAAGTCCGAGATTTATCGATAAACTGCGTGAGATATAATAATCCACTCTTCCACCTAACTGAAGACCAAAGCTTTTATAAGATGTGTTTTTAGGTTGAGAGAAGAAACCTGTCTGACCCGAAGTATAATCATAATTAAGCTTTGCAAAGCTCAATCCTCCGTTTATTGAAAACTCAAAAGAAGACAATCCCATATTATTTATCGGATTCAAAACATAATCAGCTCCCAAATGACCATAAAAAATAGAAAAGTCGTTATAAATATATTCAGGTTCATCCCTTTCCGGAAGCAATTCTCCGCTAGCATATCCCGTCTCCCCAAAAGTAAAACTCAAATAAGGACGGATATGATTATTCACATTAAATTGCAATTTCCCTGTTAAACTGATTCTATCTGAACGATAATACCTTGTCTCTAAACCCTGAGTATCCGAAAATACTCCCCCCAATTGCTTACCTAAATTATTTATTGTAAAAGAAGTACCAAACATAAAATGAAAACTCCTTATGGCTTCAGGATGTAGTGATTTTAAAGGCTCTAATACACTCTTCAAACCTTCATCATTTTTAACAATATGAAGTTCCTCAACATATTCTGTATTGGGGTGAATAGACGTAAACCGTCTTTTTTCAAAAAACTTTGACGTTATCTTAAAAGCATCGTTCTGCCCTTCTGTTATATATTCAAAATCGGTTCTCTCTTTTGGAAATATAACAGCTGATAAAAAACCAACGGGAGTTCCAAAAAAAGCTGTTCCTGCAATAAATACAAAATCAGGAACTATCATAATGGCATCGCCATGACTATACATTTCTGCTGTTAATATTGCCATTACCGCAGCAGAAATAGTAATTCCCCCTAAAAAACGTTTTCCAAAAGGAATATGACTTATCACTTTTATTTGATATAAATCTAAGGACTTAATCTCCGTAAGCTTACCATTTTCAAAAGGGTTGTCTGTTAAATAAATTTTGTCCGAGTCAGCATAATACAGATACCCTTTATGCTGATTTCCATCGAGCGTGTAGGCTTCAACTTTTAACGCTTTTCTCAATTGTTTTTTTCTCGAAAGCTTAATATGTTTTCTTTGGTTTGAGCAATTATAATAAGTGAATTTAGAAAAAATAAAATGGACAATAAAAATTGTTTCTTCATATAATATCGGCCACGCTAATAAGTGTACTAATATATTAATTCTTTTAAGATACCTCAGAACTTTTCTGTTCACGTTTAATTTATGGCAGAAATAAAAAATCAATTTAATCCGAAAAACACTAAGTAAAATTCCTAATTTTACCATTCTAAAACCAAACAAAAATGAAAAACTACAGTAAAACATTTGAAGTGATTTGGGCCGATATGGATCCCAATAGACATATGCGTCATACCGCTTATAACGATTATGCGGCACAGGTTCGCGTAACCTTTATGGCTGATAACGGATTGAACCTGGAAGAAATGGAAAAACTTCAACTTGGTCCTGTTCTATTTAAAGAAGAAACACGTTTTCTCTCAGAAGTTAGAATGGGTGAAAAGATTAAAGTCGATCTTCAAATCTCAGGACTTTCAGCCGATGGAGAAAGGTGGCAGATGGTTCACCATATTTATAAATCAGACGGGAAACTCTCGGCTGTTATTTCAGTTGACGGTGCATGGATAGATATGACAAAACGCAAACTAAAACCACCTCCAATAAATATTGCTGATAATTTTAACGAGCTACCCAAAACAGATAATTTCAAGGAAATTGTAAAAAGCAACTAGAATACTCAGAGTAAAAAATAAGCAAATAATAAGTAGATAAATATTTTTTTTACAAATCCCCCATTTTTTCTATTTAAATTTCTTCCCTACCTTTACGGGATGATTCACGACTACGATTATATTATTATTGGTTCCGGCTTTGGAGGTTCTGTTTCCGCTTTAAGATTGGCTGAAAAAGGCTATAAAGTTTTAGTTATTGAAAAAGGCAAACGCTTTAAAGACAATGATTTTGCAAAAACCACTTGGAATCTGAGAAAATGGTTATGGCTACCTCAACTCGGATTTCATGGAATACAAAAACTAACTTTTTTAAAACATGCAAGCATATTAAGTGGAGTTGGTGTTGGAGGAGGCTCTTTAGTTTATGCAAACACTTTACCTAAGCCAAAAACGGCCTTCTATAAAACAGGGTCGTGGTCTAAAATAGCAGATTGGGAAAAGGAATTAGAACCTCATTATGAAAAGGCTTGGGAAATGTTGGGAGCTACGGTTAATCCCAATCTGGAAGGAAGTGATTTAGCATTAAAAGCACTAGCAAAAAAAATCGGAAAAGAGAAAGGCTTTGAACCAACAAAAGTCAGTGTATTTTTTGGGGAGGCTGAGAAAACCGTTCCCGATCCTTTCTTTAATGGCAAAGGGCCAGAAAGAGCGGGTTGTACATTTTGTGGTGCCTGCATGACAGGCTGTCGTCATAATGCCAAAAACTCTTTGGATAAGAATTATTTGTACTTAGCAGAACAAATGGGTGTTGAAGTTATTGCAGAACACCAAGTTAAAGATGTTATTCCTTTGAACAGCGAAAGTGGTGAAAATGGTTACCGTATCAGTTTTAAAAAAGCAACCAGCTTTTTTGGTAAAAGCAAATCATTTACAGCTCAATCAGTGATTTTTGCCGGAGGTGTTTTAGGGACTATTCCTCTCTTTTTAAAACTCAAAAAGAAAAGCTTACCCAATCTGAGTCCACGTATTGGAGAAATGATTCGTACCAATAACGAAGCTTTAATTATGGATGTAACTTTGGATAAAGATAGAAACCTCTCCAAAGGAATTGCTATTGGTTCTATTTTAGAACTGGATGAAAACAGCCATCTTGAGCCCGTTCGTTATGGCGAAGGTTCCGGCTTTTGGCGCTTGGGAATTACACCTATGATTTTAGAAACAAATTTCTTTAAAAGAATAGGTAAGATGCTTATAGAACCCTTTAAAGCACCTTTAAAATGGTTAAAGATTTATTTTGTTGATGACTTTGCCAAGCGATCGACTACTCTACTTTTTATGCAACATTTAGATAGCACTCTAAAATTAAAGAACCATTGGCTTTTTGGCTACAAGTCTAGAATTTCAAGTGGTAAAGCTCCCACTCCATTTATTCCTGAAGCACATAAAGTAGCACATCAATTTGGAGAAATTATTAATGGGAAACCCGTTGTTTTATTTACGGAAACTATTATGGGAACTCCTTCGACGGCTCATATTTTAGGTGGATCTTGTATAGGAAAAGATGCTGAACAAGGTGTAATTGACAGTCAACACCGAGTTTTTGGTTATAAAAACATGTACGTCTTTGATGGCTCAGCTATTTCAGCCAATCCGGGAGTAAATCCTTCTTTAAGTATTACGGCAATGACGGAGAGGGGAATGACTTTTATTCCAAAAAAATTATAATGATATAATAAAATTAAATGCTTACAGCTTCAATAAATTATAATTTGG
>Ga0164318_10006094_pt1 | contig 11684 bp, 12 predicted proteins | sample GuaBasSedimGuay9_FD_113734 | JGI IMG/M metagenome (GOLD analysis project Ga0164318, IMG submission 113734) | Subseafloor sediment microbial communities from Guaymas Basin, Gulf of California, Mexico - Guay9, Core 4571-4, 0-3 cm | ecosystem: Environmental > Aquatic > Marine > Hydrothermal vents... | reverse complement strand
TATGATAGACAATGATAGTATATTTCAGATAATAAAAAATCAAGAAAAAACTGTTACACTTTTGATAACTTTATAAGTATAAGGAATAAAGATGAGCGGTATAACCTCTTTAGAAAAAACAATTTCACTTGATGGAACAAAAAATGGTGTGATTTCAGTCTCAAAAATTGATCAGCCTTACGGTCCGAAAAGCGGCACAGTTGTGAGTATCGGTATTTCATTGGCAGGTGATGCTGAAAAACCGGAGTGGAAAGTCCATCTGCCACTTGCTAATCTTGATGAAGTAATCGAAGCACTTCAGGCACTGAAGTAATATTTATATTTCAAAGCGGAGAGTCTCTCTCCGAGGCTGTGAGGCAGTCAGTTACAGCTTTCACTAATCTATCTTTTTCAAGTAGCTTATCTGTATTTTTCCAGAGTAGATTTTACTTATTTTTAGACTCCGCAGTGCAAAAACCATAGCGTTTAAATTAGTATATACTATAATCTCACATATTTAATTGCCTGAGGAATTATCAATGAACGAACTGATTGAAGATAACAGTATAGAAAAGATTCGCGAAATTATTTTTGGTACACAGTCACGTAAGATTAAGAGTGAGATTGAAGCACTTCACAAATTTATTGATACCCTCCATGCAACAACGCAAGAACAGCTGCAGACACTGCAAGAGAATATCCAGCAAGAGATACAGCAAGTGAAAGAGCAGTTTGAAGATAAAATTGAACAGCTTTCATCACTTAGTGAAGCAGAAGATAACCATCTGCATACGCTCATAGAGAGCGAAGAAAAGCGTTCTAAAGAGAGTGATGAAATACTTCAAAATGAGATCGCACGTGTTAATGCATTGATACAGAAGACGATAGCTTCGGAAGTTGAAACACTTGAATCTGACAAGGTCTCTAAACTTGATATGTCTGAAATGCTGCTTGATTTTGCAATGCGTGTGAAGAGTGAAGGAAAAGCAAAACAGAGTAATTCATTAGGTACAGATACGTTAGATGAATGATTTTGATACACTGCGAGGACTGCTGCTTCATCAAGAGAAAGCAGCAATCTCTGAGCTGGAACATACCCTGGCGACACTGCTTAAAGAGACACGTGATCCCGATTTGATTATTGAAAAACTTACCCCGCTTTTTAATGGATTGATGCATCACACGATTGAAAATGAGCGGGTTCAGTTTCTTGAAACATTTTCCCCGATTATTAGTGATCTGTTAAAAGAGACCATTCAAGGTTCTACAGATGATATCGCCAAAGTAATGGCACCGATTATGGGTGATGCGATTAAAGAGCAGGTGCGAACGCAAAAAGATACCATTGTCGACGCTCTCTATCCTGTCATGGGTAATATGATCTCCAAATATGTCTCTGGGGCGCTCAAAGACACCTTAGATGAGATCAATGCCAAAGTACAAAACAGCTTTTCAAGTACGGCAGTAAAACGGAAGATTAAAGCGCGTATTAAAGGTGTCTCAGAAAGTGAACTGCTTTTCCAAGAGGTACATGCCGGTGAAATTCAGACACTTTTTTTGATTCATAAAGCATCGGGACTGCTGATTTTACAAGAGAATCGTAACGCGAAAATAATTGTTGAAGCAGATATGGTCAGCTCGATGTTAAGTGCTATCCGCAGTTTTGTTAATGAGTGGATTGCGCAGAGTGATGATACGTTTGAACTGAATGCAATCGATTACGGTGATTCCAAGATTTATCTTGAGGTTTCGGGTTGCTGTTATCTGGCTTTAATGGTACGCGGTGAAATTAGAAGTGAAATGCGCCAAAATATTACAAAGGTACTCTCGGAAGTGGTGGAAAAATATGGCGACACTATTTCTAAGTTTAACGGTGATACGTCTACGTTACCATTAGGAGAAATATCATCGAAGATGAAACCGTTTTTTGAGCTTGAAGATACCAAAGTATCATCCCCTTCAAGTAGCAAAGGACTCATGATAGTATTGATGATGTCAGCACTTCTTATTTTGGGTGCTTTTGGGTACACTCAGTACCTTTCATACATTGAAGAGAAACAAGAGCAGAATATCTTGCAGGCATTTTATCATACACCCGAACTTAATCTCTACCGTCTAAGTGTAGATGTGAATGAGAAGGAAGCACTTCTGGAAGGGACTGTACCACATGAACGGCTGCGAATAATAGCGGAATCAATTGTAGAGAAAGAAGAACCTGATCTAAAGATAGATAACCGCATCGTACTTACCGTACCGGTCGTTACACCTGAAACGGTATACCAATTGCTTGAGATGCTGACAAAAGTCTATAATTCCTATAATAGTATTCATGTCGCGTTTAATTATACAAATGAGATTGTTACCTTGAAAGGCGAAGTACCGAATAGTATTAAGTTTGAGGAGATGATAAAGTATTATTCAGAGATTGTCGGTGTAAATAAGTTGATAATAGAGATGCGTATCAAACCGCCTGAAATAAATCAAAACATTACCTATGATATCGCTCAAAGCACTCTGAATACTTCTCAACAGGAGATAATTGATCTGCTTGTCAAAAATTTTGACCTTAAAAATATGTCAACATTATATGAGGGATACAGATTGAAGCTCACGGGCTACGCAGACAGCAGTGGTTCACTGGAAAAGAATAGACACCTGGCACATAAGCGTGCTGAAAATGTTAAGCATTATTTTGTTTCATTAGGGGTCAATAATGAGCATGTTTTTATTGATAAAGAGATGATTTTAAAGAGTGATGGCCGGAAGGCAAGAGCCGTAAAAATAGTTTGGGAAAAAATAGATGATTAGTAAAAAAGTTGTTTTAATCGGAGATTTCTCCACAGGAAAAACGAGCCTGATCCGACGTTTTGTCGATAATCAATTTAGTGATGCTTATTTAAGTACTATCGGTGTGAAAATATCACGTAAAAATATTCTCTGGGAAGAGAATGAAATTCAGGGACTTATTTGGGACATTGAGGGCGGCACCCCGATGAAAGCCATTAATAGAAGTTATCTTTTAGGAGCCCATGGGTGTATTGTTGTCGCAGATATTACCCGTCCTCAAACGCTGGAGAGTTTGCAAGATTATATTGAAGTGATGCAGCAAGGTCCCTCTCAAATTCCGATTGTTGTTGCATTAAATAAGTGTGATCTTATCGAACCTTCTCACGCAGATGAGATAGCGGCAGGTGTCAAAGTAAAACAGAATAAGATAGAAGAACTCTATCTGACATCGGCAAAAGAGGGTAGTGGGGTTGAAGCGATGTTTGAACTGTTGGGACGCATGATGATTGGCGAAGGAGAATAGATGTATCTTCAAGAGGTATTTAATGCAATTTTTAAGAATCATCTGTATGAGTATTTTGTGATTAATCGTCACTTTAAGATTATTGAGTATTCGGATGAAGTATCCAAGTATTGCGAGGAAGGAGGGAACTCTTCTGATGAGACTGACATTTTTATGTTGCTGCCGGAACTCTTCGGGATCGAACGAGAACTTCAGGAGGTATTTGACGGACTGAAGGACTCTTTTGTTATTCCTTATATTTTGAAAGATCCAAACTATGTCAATATGCGTATACATCCCGGACGACAAGAAAGATCATTCTCTCGTGATGAGAAACAGTTTGAAACGCTGATTATTTTGTTTGAGAATGTCACAGAGACAGCAACTGTGCAGCAGTCTTTGATACAGGAGCGAAATGAGAGAACACTGCTGCTCGAAGAGTTGGCCGATAAAAATAGACAGTTAAAGCGGTTCAATGAGCAGATGCAAGAAGTTGTAGATGAGCAAATTAAACTTAATCTTGAAAAACAGAAGACGGTTGAATTACAGTCTCGTCATGCACAGATTGGAGAGATGATCGGTATGATTACCCATCAATGGAAACAGCCTCTAAATGCGATCAATGCCATCTCCACACTGTTAAAATTAAAACATCAAACAGGTAAACTTGATGCAGAGCTATTTAATATAAATATAGAAAATATTTTTACACAGACAGAGCACATGAACCAGACAGTGAATGATTTTCAACGTTTTTTTAATCCCAGAAAAGAGAAAGTTTCATTTAATCTTCTGGAGAATATTTCCACGATCCTGACATTGGTAGAGATTGATTATAAGTTGAATGATATTACACTGGAACTTGATGGTGATGAGTCGATTGTTGTGTATGGTTACCCCAATGAGTATAATCAGGTCATTCTCTCTATTTTAAAGAATGCGAAAGATGCTTTCTTGGCTGCTCCTCATGATTATATGCAAATCACAATATCTCTTCGTCGGCATAATGATCGTTCAGTTGTGACGATCAAAGATAATGCCGGTGGTATTCCTGACCATATTATTGATACTATATTTGATCTCTATATGACGACAAAGGATGAAGGATCCGGTCTGGGTCTTAATATTGCTAAAAGTGTTATTGAAAGTAATATGGACGGTAGATTGGATGTACGTAATATTCAGAACGGAGCTGAATTTTCTATTTACTTGTAAATTTGGCGGGACTAAAAGTCCCACTTTCGCTATCTATTTTCTTTAACAAACTCTGCTATACGTTCGATACCTTTTTTAATCGTATCGATATCCGTTGCAAAACTAAATCTAAAAAATCCTTCTGTTCCAAAAGCCACACCCGGTACAAGCGCAACCTCTTTCTCTTCAAGAAGACGTTTACAGAACGTCAGTGAGTCGTTACTGACTTCTTTGATGTTGACATAAAGATAAAAAGCGCCGGCCGGAGCAGAGACAGAAAGGCCGTCAATCGCATTAAAGAGCGCTGCTGCTTCGATCCGGCGTGCTTCAAATGCTTTGCGCATCATCTCAATATCTTCATCGGCACTGCCGTCAAGTCCGGCAATAGCTGCCTTTTGTGTAATGGAGTTGATGTTGGATGTGCTTTGACTCTGAAGCTTTTTAGTCGCCTTAACCAACACTTCATTTGGTGAAGCCAAATAACCAAAACGCCAACCGGTCATTGCAACGGATTTGCTCAGTCCGTTGATGGTCACGGTACGTTGAAACATATCGTCACTCACCGATGCCACAGAGGTGAATTCACCTTCATAGACCAGTTTTTCATACATCTCATCACTCGCAATTATAATGTCGGTTCCTTTGAGAACTTCACCTAAGCCGAGGAGATCTTCTTTGGTGTAGATTGCACCTGTTGGATTGGATGGTGTGGTGAGAATCATCATTTTGGTACGAGGTGTAATGGCATTTTTAAGCTGTTCGGGAGTAATTTTAAAACCATTGGTATCATCGGTTGCGATCTCAACGACCGTTCCACCACTGTACTTGACCAGTTCAGGATACGTTACCCAGTACGGAGCAGGAATAATGACCTCATCCCCCTCTTGAATTGCCACTTGAAAAAGGTTGAAAAGTGACTGTTTCGCCCCATTGCTTGCGATCACCTGTGAAGGGGTGTATGTTAAACCGTTATCACGTTTGAGTTTCATGATAATTGCATTTTTGAGCTCAGGGATACCGTCAACGGCAGTGTAACGGGTGAAATTATCTTCTATGGCTGCGATGGCGGCATCTTTAATAACACGCGGCGTACCGAAGTCTGGTTCACCGGCGGAAAAGCTGAGAACATCTTTCCCCTCTGCACGCATCTCTTGAGCAAGTGTGGTAATGGCAATTGTGATCGACTCTGAGAGGACATTAATACGGTCTGTAAGCATAAAACAACCTTAATATGATTTTTAAAATTATACCATTTTTGAAATTAGACTTTGGATGGATAGCAATAGCGGCAAAGGGGGAATTTTTTAATGAAGGGAAGAATGATCAGTGCTGCTACTATTCCGGCACTGTCTGCAAGGACATCGCTAAGTGCTGCAAAACGATTTGGCAGGAAAGATTGAATGAATTCTATTAAGATTGCATAGAGTAAAAGTAGTAATATCGCATGGAGTTGTTTGAGATCGGGATAGGCACGTTCTAGCAGCAGATAGAGTGTGAAAAATGCCAGAGCATGATTGAGAAGATCGCTGAAGGAGACAAATTCTGGCAGAGCATTATAGTTGGGAACAACGGCAAGAATAGAGATGGCGGTTAAGGCCGTAAAAAATGCAACTTTAAAGAGGAAGTTAATTTTTCATCGCCTTAATAAATGCTTCATAGACATGTTCAAGTTCAATATCTTTTTCAAGTACTTTTTTGTTGTCTTCAACCAGAATATGTTCAAGTATCGCCACCCGTTTAAGAACATATTCGAAAAGCTCTTTATTGATGTCCGGGAGTTTGTTATGACTAAGCGGGCCTTTATCACGTCCTTTTTCTACGACATGGGCCGGAATGCCAATGGCCGTCGAGTCATCTGGTACTTCGCGTACAACAACGGAGTTTGAACCGATACGAGCATTTTTTCCAATGGTAATATTACCAAGAACTTTGGCACCGGCACCAATGACTGCGCCTCTCTTAATTGTCGGATGGCGTTTAACACCGGCGGTGAGGTTGACACCGCCGAGGGTCACCCCCTGATAGATAAGAACATCATCTTCAATGATAGTGGTTTCTCCAATGACGACACCAATGCCATGGTCCAAGAAGACACGGCGACCGATGGTGGCTGCAGGGTGAATATCAATATTGGTAAAGAATTGGTTAATCGCCATAATGAAACGGGCAAAACGTTTCATGCCCATATGATGAAAACGGTTGGCAAGACGGTACCAGATAATCGCCCAGACACCAGGATAATTAAAAAGGAGTTCTACTCTGGAGTGGATAGCCGGATCATTACGATAAACATTGACAAAGTCCTCTTTAACTTCTGAAAAAAAACTCAAATGCAACCCTTTATTTAGTCGTTCTTAAATAGCCATTTTGATGTAAATAGCGTTCTAATTTTTGAAGTGTATCACTTTTTTCTTTTTTTGTACTAAATTGGCTTTGTAAAAGGTTTTTTTTAAGTTGCTTCAAAATAGATTCAGCGTTATAGCCAAGATTATTTAGAATATGGAGGATACTTTCAGACTCCTGGACTGCTTCAATATTAAAACCTTTATCGTCAATCAGTATGCTGCATTCGTAAGGGTGACTAAAGAGATTGTGATGCATGCCCAGTGTCTCCTGGTAGGCACCGACATTAAAAAATGCCAGAAAATACTCTTCTTCGTCAAGATTTATATCATGCAGATAGAGAGGGGCATCCGGTTGAAAGCAGATCTCGCCGTCACTGTCACAGGTGATATCCCATAGTGATGCTGCCCGGATCGCCGGTTTGTCCAGATGATCCAGAGGCATGACCGGAAAATGTTGACCCAGACCCCAATAATCCGGCATACTCTGAAAAAATGAGTTGTTGACAAGATAACGTTCCTGTAGACGTTCTTGTAGTTTCTCAAGTTCCGGTGTGGAACTGTTTTGTTTGAGATAGAGTGATTTTTTGATGATTCTGTGGACGAGGATCTCTGCATTAGAACGATCCTGAAGGTCAATATATCCAAGTTCAAAGAGGGTGAAAAGTGATTCCATATGATCGAGTGCATCATGCAGATATTCGATGCAGTTTGCACTGCTGAGAAGTGTATTCAGTTCCCGAAGTTCTTCAATCAGCGGTGGGTTTTTTGGCTTGAATTTCAGGGATTTTTCCTGATAGTCTTGACTAAAAAGCTCTAAAACAGATGCAATCAATATGGCATGTGAGGCAACAATATAACGACCGGATTCGGTAAAAATATTGGGGTGTTCCACCCCCTTTGTATTCATGATCTCTCTCAGTAAAAAGACCACATCATTTGAAAATTCAACAAGCGTGTAATTGCGGAGACGTTGTGACGCGTGCTGTGCATATTCTACGGCCAGACCGCCGCCGATATTGATAGAGTGAAGATTTTCCGCCCCCATTTTTTTAAGTTCTGCGTAGATGTTTCCCGCTTCGCGCAGTGCTTTTTTGAGCGGTAAAATATCTTCCATCTGCGAACCGATGTGAAAGTGCAGCATCGTAAAATATTCGATCAAGCGATGCTGCTCCAGCATTGTAATAGCTTCAAGTAGTTCTGTCGCTGTCAATCCGAACTTGGCATCCATACCGCCGCTCTTTGCCCAAGTGCCGCTTCCACTGCTGTGCAGACGAATGCGTATGCCGATATTCGGGATTTTCATCGTGCACTCTTGAGCGACTTCGATAATAGATTCGAGTTCACCGAGCCCCTCAATCGTAAGGGTAATATTATGGCCCATCTGTGCAGCCATAAAGCCCAGTGTGATCATTTCAGTATCTTTGAAACCGTTGACCGTAATCGGAGAACCGATGGGTGTTTGGCTTATGGCAAGAATGAGTTCAGCTTTGGAACCGGCTTCCAGCCCATATTGGTGACCGCTTCCGTATTCGACAACTGTTTTGACGACTTGAGGATACTGATTAACTTTTAGTGGAAAGACGGCGTTGAAAGATCCTGTATAGCTGTTTTCTGCAATGGCACGCCTGAAGTTGTCATAGAGTCGGCTGATCTGTTTGTCGATGAGATGGGGTAGACGCAAGATCATAGGACCGCGTATGCCATTGGAACGTATCTCTTTGACAATGTCGAGCAGTGCAGGGGAAGACTTGTAGTTGATTTTTACATGTGCATCGGAGATAATAAAGTTATTATCTCCCCAAATATCCAATCCGTATGGCAGCATTGTCGTTCCTATTTTCTATAGCTGATCTATCGTGATGACTTGCTCACTCTTTTGCTCAAGATCCTTGATCCAGATCTTGCCCTCTTTGAGCTCATTTTCACCGATAACAGCGCAATAGCGTGCGTTGACTCTGTCCGCAGCTTTAAGGTGCGCCTTAAGGCCTTTAGGTTGATACTCAACGGTGACTTTATTGCTTTGACGTTTGGTTTGTGCTGTTTGAATAATAGTTGAGATTCCTTCTTCATCCATGGCACCCATATAGTAGCCGCTGCGCACAGGTTTCGGCATCTCAATGAGTTCAAGCAGTCGTTCAATTCCAATGGCAAAACCAACTGCCGGTGTTGGCTTGCCGTCTAAAAACTCTACAAGCCGGTCATAACGTCCACCACCGGCAATAGCACTTTGCGAGCCGATATTATCACTGACAAATTCAAAGGCAGTTTTGGAGTAGTAGTCCAAACCACGGACAAGATGTGTGTCGATTTCAAAATCGATATTACTTTTGCGAAGCAACTCTTGCAAGATAGTAAAATCATTGTCACAGACGCTACAGAGGTTGTTAAGCAGTTTCGGTGCCTCAATGTATTTTTCCTGGCAGCTGCTGTTTTTACAATCAAGTACCCGGATCGGATTTGTCGATTTGCGGCGGACACAATCTTCACAGATATATTCTTCTGCTGCTTCAAGGAAATTGACCAGCTTCTCACGATACGGCGGCATACACTCCTGACATCCAAGGGAGTTAAGCTGAAGACGGTAACCGATACCAAGTGCTTTTAAAATATCGGAGACCATCATGATCATCGCCGCATCCTCATGGACAGAGGCAATCCCGAAACTCTCTACGCCAAACTGGTGAAATTCACGCAAACGACCTTTTTGGGGACGTTCGTAGCGGAACATCGGACCGTGGTAGAAGAAACGATGGATACCGCCTTTACGATCGAGTTTGTTCTGGACAAAGGCCCGTACGACACCGGCAGTTCCCTCCGGACGAAGACAGACGTCATTGCCGCCTTTATCGTTAAACTGATACATCTCTTTACCGACGATGTCGCTGGACTCACCGACGGAACGTTTAAAGAGGGCTGTCTCCTCTAGCAGGGGTGTTTCAATATAGTGAAATCCATAGCGTCTCGCTATCGTTGCAGCGGTTTCAATAAAATATTCAAAGCGCTCGTACTCTTCTGACAAAATATCATTCATACCGCGAAGTGAACGGATCATGATGCTCCTTTTATTGTTTGTAAAATTTGTGCTGTAATGGTCTCTATATCCTGGCTCGCGTCAATGATAATTAATTCAACATTGATAAGTTCAGCCGCTTTAATCAAGGCTGTCTGAATACTCAAAAGGTATTCGACACCGCGAAGCTCAATGCCGTCAAGCTCTTTTTGAGAGAGTCTAAAGCGCAGCTCCTCTTCTGTGAGCTGTAGTAAAATGATTTTATCCGGATAGAGACTGTCCGTGGCAAAACGGTTCATATGCACAATGGCGGTTTCAGAAATTTTATCCTGAACCAGTGCGTAGGCAATGCCGGATACAACGCTGCGGTCCGAGATGATCAGTTTTTCAAGATTGGGTCTGATCACACGGCTGATGTGTTCCGCACGGTCTGCCAAAAAAAGTAAAAACTCTGCCTTGGCACTTTCAATATCGCCATGAAGAACAATGTTACGTATCAGCTGACCTGAAGGGGTTCCCCCGGGTTCTTTGGTGATGATTACACCATCAAGCAATTTTTCAAGTTGTGTGATTTGCGTGCTTTTTCCTGCCGTATCAATCCCTTCAATGGCGATGTACATTATTGAAATCCTCGAATCATTTTTTCAACCGGCACCGGTAAAAGGTGCTCTGTTTTTCCGTTAAAACTGAGCAGGTTGCGCACGATAGATGAACTAATGAAAGCGTGTTGAAGTTTTGGCATCAGGTAGACGGTTTCAATCGACGCGTCAAGGGAATTATTAAGATAGCCCAGCTGGAGCTCATACTCAAAATCACTGACGGCACGGAGACCGCGTATAAGTATCGTCGCATTTTCTGTCCTTGCAAGATCTACCGTGAGATTATTAAATCCGATGACGCGAACATTTTCAAGTCTCTTGGTGGCTTGTTGTGTCATCTCCATGCGCTGTTCCAGTGAAAACATTGGCTTTTTACTTTTTGAATCTGCCACCGCTATCACGACTTCATCAAATAGCTTTAGCGCACGTTCGATAATATCATAGTGGCCATTGGTAACAGGATCGAATGTTCCCGGATAGAGTGCTATTTTATGCATCGCTTCCCCACCTTTTATATAAGTTGTTCTCTATTTCCAGTAGGTCAAACCATTTTCCAATCATAAAATTCTCCATAGCATCAAGGTTGATCTGTTCTGAATAATAAGCCATCACCGGCGGTGCAATCGTCACACCAAGACGTGAAAGCTTGAGCATGTTTTCCAGTGCAATGGCTGAAAATGGCATTTCGCGCGGTGCCAGTAAAAGCTTTTTATTTTCTTTGATCATGACACTGGCAGCACGTGTTGTCAGGTTGTCAGCAATGCCGCAGGAGACTTTCGCCAGGGTGTTCATACTACAAGGAATGATCATCATTGCATCGGCACCAAATGATCCGGAGGCAATAGATGCACCGATATCTTCATTATGGTGAAGTATAACGCCATTTTCTTTTTCCAGAACAACATGTGCATGTTCAGACACGATAAGGTGTTTTTCTACCCACTCAGGCAAGCTGTTCAATGCTTTAAGTCCCAGAGTAGCACCACTGGCTCCACTGATGGCAATGACAACTTTCATAGGGTCTCCTGTAAAATAACTCCGGATTTAAGTTTGTAATAATAGCATTTTATTCTGATTGTTTATATAGATGTGCAGTTGAAGTGAGAGTGCAGAGTTTAAACAGGTAAAAGTGCTCGAGTCCTCTTACAACTGTTTATAATCTTCTTTATTATTAACACAAACTAAAGTTTATGCACCTAGGGATCTTTAACTTATTCCCAGGTAATAAAATTACCATGGGCGTATTATATCATAGAAATATTAGAAAT
>Ga0164318_10006090_pt1 | contig 11688 bp, 13 predicted proteins | sample GuaBasSedimGuay9_FD_113734 | JGI IMG/M metagenome (GOLD analysis project Ga0164318, IMG submission 113734) | Subseafloor sediment microbial communities from Guaymas Basin, Gulf of California, Mexico - Guay9, Core 4571-4, 0-3 cm | ecosystem: Environmental > Aquatic > Marine > Hydrothermal vents... | reverse complement strand
CAAGTTAGGATGATTTCTTTTTTAATGAAGATGAATATTAAATAATATAAATCGACTATTATTAGTCGGTTTATTTTTTTTCTTCTTTAATCTTAACTTTATCTCCATTTTTTAAATTTAATTTCTCACTGATTTCTACAAACATTCCTATCTCGCCAGGTTTGATCATACTCTGGGATATATTAACTATGGCTGTAGTCATAACTCCCTTTCTTCCAACCCTAACTCTGTCTTGAGGATAGACGCCCAACTCCTTTGCATCCTCCTCGTTCAATATTATTTCAAATCCGCCAACTTCTACGTCAATCCTTTTCACTTTCAATTCCAACATTCATCACCTCCTTTATTATCTCATATGCAAGATAGGGGGAAATAACACCTATCTCGGTTACAATGGCATCTATATATTCGGGAGGGGTGGCATCAAAAACCGGATTCCTAAATTTCACGCCTGAGAAATCTTCTGGATTTGCGATCTCACTTGGATCTCTCTCTTCAATCTTTACAAGCTTGCCTATAACTGTCTCAGGTGAGAATTTGTAAGTTTCAGCACAGACTATAAATGGAACCCTTGCTTCGTGTGCCACCAATGCAATCTGGGATGTGCCTATCTTATTTATCACTGCCCCATTACTGGCAATTGTATCTGCACCAACAACTACAATATCAATATCTCTCATAAAATACCTAACGGCAGAATCAACTATCATCGTTACATCAATCCCCTCCTTGGCAAGAGTCCTTGCAGTTATATGACCCTGAAGCCATGGCCGCGTTTCTGTATTGAATACTCGAATATCTTTTCCATCTCGATGAGCTTGGATTATGCACTGGAGGGCAGCGGAAGAATTGCAGTGCGTTAAAATAGTTGCTCCATCTGGTATTCTTCCAGCGCCATATCTACCTATGGTCTCTAAGGCTTTCTCTGATCTCTCTATGAATTCATCTGCATTCTTTATGATGGATTCTCTTAGAGCTTCTATATTTTCTCCCCTTACTCGGTTTGTAACGTAATATACTGCGTTTCTAAGAGAAACTGCAGTTGGGCGTGTGGAAAGTAAGTATTTTTTTACATCTTCAAGGTCCTTCAGAAATCCATCCTTATCTCCCTGAAAATCCTCTGCAAAATATTTTAAAGCCAGAGCTGCAGCCCTAGCTATTCTTCCAGCCCCTCGTATCTCCATATCCCTAATTTTATTCCCAATATCTTTTACACGGGCATACATGGAATAAATGATATTCCCATCATCCTATTTATTCCTTTTGCTCCTCCTCTTCCATAGCTTTTACAATTTCCTGATTTGCAGAATCGATAAGATCCTTAAAATTCTTCTCAGCTTCTGTGTATCTCTTCATACTCTCGGTATTCATTATTTCTCCCTCTAATTTTTGTAATTCTGTCATTCCCTCACTTATATTCTCTCCAGTAAGCTGCTTGAGTTGGATCTCTTGGGCTTTTTCATTATACTCATTTAAAAGTTTCTGCGTCTCTTCATCGCCATCTAGGGCCTTTTGAGCCTCTACAAGTTCCTTATACTCTTCCGATTCTTTAAGAGCTTCACCAAGCTCCTTTGCCTTCTTCAATATCTCTTCTTTGGTCATGCACCTCCCAATGCTTCATATTTAATAAATCTTTGGAATATTATTTCTCGTATTCTAAAAGTTCATACATATCTGCCGCCTTATCACCGTCCCATAATTTCCTTGGCCCCTTCTTCTCTGCTTTGAGCATTAGAAACTTATTTTTCTGCTTGAGAGGTATGATAAAATATTCCTCGTAATCCGTACCGTTGTAAAGAACTATTTTTACTTTGTTCTCACTTCTTTTACCGCTCTCTGGATCTAAATATTCATATCTTACAAACCTTCCATGATCGATAAGGTTACGTACCTCTATCTTTCCCTTTTTTGATTTTGTTAGAACCTCCTCAGGGTACTTCATAGTTCAAAAATGTAAAGATGGGTTAAATAGTTAACTCATTGGATAATTGGGAGCTTCGCTTATTATATTCACATCATGGGGGTGGCTCTCTCTTAACCCGGCGTTGGTAATTCTTACAAATCTCGCTTTTTTCCATAGCTCCTCTATGTTTTTAGCCCCAACATATCCCATTCCAGATTTTATGCCACCTACTAGCTGGAATATGACTTCCTCAACCCTACCTTTATAGGGTACTGCAGCCTCAACACCCTCAGGTACCAGCTTACCCTTCCCTAGTTTTCCGTATCTATCTGATATGCCCTTTTGCAATGCTCCCAAAGAGCCCATCCCCCTATAGACCTTGAATTTTCTTCCGCCAATAATCATTTCCCTCCCTGGAGCTTCTTCTGTGCCTGCCAGTAAACTTCCCAGCATAACGGCACTCGCTCCAGAGGCCAGAGCTTTGACTATGTCTCCTGAATATCTTATTCCCCCATCTGCTATAACAGGAATATTATGTTGTTTTGCCACGTCTGCCGTCTCACTTATTGCCTCTAGCTGAGGAACTCCGATTCCTGCAACAATCCTTGTTGTGCATATACTTCCCGGACCAATTCCAACACGGAGAGCGTCTACATCTAAGGCAATTAAGTCCTCGGCAGCCTGCTTTGTAGCTATATTTCCAGCAATTAAATCAACATCAACTATTTTTCTCATCTCTTTTATGCTTTTTATAACATTTTCATTGTGACCATGGGCAGTATCTACAACTATAACATCAACTTCTGCATCCACTAACTTCTTTGCCCTCTCCAGATCGAATGGGCCAACAGCAGCACCAACCATAAGCCTTCCTTCACCATCCCTGAGGGCATCGGGATATTTTTCTCTCTTGAGTATATCCTTTGCTGTTATAAGTCCCACAAGCTTACCATCCTTCACAATGGGTAATTTCTCAATTCTGTGCTCATGCATAATTTCAATGGCCTCTTCCATGGTTATTCCCTCTGGCGCGGTTATGACATCCTTGGTCATAACTGAAGAAACCTTCATCCTCTCCCCTCGGTAAAATCTTATATCTCTATTGGTTAAAATACCTACAAGTTCATCTCCCTGCACCACAGGCAGTCCGGCAATTCTGTTCTCCCTCATTATTCTTTCAGCTTCTTCAATTGTGGTCTCTGGGGTTATGGTATGAAGGTCTCTTATTATCAAACTCTCCTCCTTCTTAACTCTCCTTACAAAATTTACCTGCTCCTCCACGGTAATGTTTCTGTGTATTATCCCTAAGGCACCAAGTTCAGCTAAGGCTATGGCCATTCTATCTTCAGTAACCGTATCCATGGGGGAACTTAAAATAGGAATCTTTGCTCTTATATTTCGGGTTATATAAGAAGAAACATCCACATCCTTTGGCTCCACACCACTCTTACCTGGAAGAAGAAGAACATCATCAAAGGTCAGGCCAATTTTCGCATCCTTAAGCTTTTCTTCAAACATAATCCTTATAATGATTACCCATTTTAAATTTTTCCCTCGAAAACTATGAAGGGAACATACATCTCTTGGGCGCTCCATCCACCGTGAAGTCCCTTGGCATAAAAATCTCTAAACCATATGCCAGTAAAATCATCAGGAAGAAGAACAATCTCAGGCACTCTTTTTTCTAAGTTGGGATGCATTTGTCCAGGTCCCAGGAGATTCATAAATTCATGCTTTCTTAGAAACTTTAAACCCTCCTCTACTTCCATCTCGGTGTAGATAAAGACATCTCTAGGGCTTCCGCCCACGAGGATTTTATCATGTTTGAGATTCAGTACCCTCTTATTTCTTATTTCCATCTGACCGTGATCGGCAGCTATGATTATAGTTCTCTCACCTTTTAATTTTTGAATTTCTCTGAAAATTCTTTCAAGTTCCGATTTTACTTCGGTGGAATACGGTCCGTAGAGGTGCTCTGCGGTGTCCAAATAATCTATGTATATTTGAATGAAGTTCGCATTATCTTTTTTCATCTTATTGAACGCATTGGAAAGATTGTGGTAGGGTACAATGTGTGAACCTCTAAACATATGCTCTGAATATGAAGAATGGGCATATTCTTCCCTTACATATGAGGCACTTTCAATTCCTGCGCTCTTTAACTTCTCAAATATTGTGGGTAGCGCAAATAGAGGATCTGGTGAAACACCTAGGGCAATTAACGCATCATTTTCATCAATATCCATTGGGGAAAAAGGTAATGTTTTTATTATTCCACCGTACTCCTCATAATACATATGCCATTCAAGTATACCATGCTCTTTAGGTGATAGACCTGTATAAATTGTGGTTAGAACTGTGGCGGTTGTGCTTGGGAACAAGGATGTAATTTTTGCATACGATCCCTCTATTTTTTCTTCAAGGTAGCTTTCAAATAGCTCGTATCCCAGTGCATCCACAAGTATAAAAATTAACTTATCTGTGTGCAAATCTTTGTATTCATCAAGCATAAGAGGATTGGGAGCATCTAAAATTCCCATTATGGTGTAGGGTATATTGTAAACACTTCTTCGATAATCAGGAAAAACTTGCATTGTGCACCTCTCCGTACATCTTCTTCAGCATTATTGGCACGGTAATCGATGAGATAATCACATAGAGTATTGTGAGTGTTATTATCTGAGTTCCTAGAGCCTCTCCAAATATCCCTGATGCATAGGCAAGAGTTGCAATAACTAAAGCAACCTCCATCTCCGGAACCATGCCCACGCCCACTCTAACACTCTCTTTACTTGTTAATCCAGACATCCTAGCACCCAAGAAACAGCCAAGAATCTTTCCTATGAATACTATAGGTATAACTGCTAGGAATAGAATATCGAAACCAGGTAAATGTTGGAAATCTACTAAGGTTCCTACTTTCACGAAGAAAACAGGGATGAAGAGAGAATAGGCTATCATTTTCATTGGATCGATGATCTTTCTCTCTTCTCTAGATTGTCCTATGAACAATCCCACGAAGAATGCACCAGTAATAGTTGCAATATTGGCAAGGTCTGCAAAAAATGCAAAGAGGAACATAAATCCCATAGCAATGGAGATAATGGCATATCTTCCATGGAGATTTTTATCTGTGTAGTCTAAAAGCTTATCCATTAACTTGAATTTATATACAATATAAATTCCTATGAAGAAGATAATCATTCCAATTATTATTTCTATTATTTCACCACTTCCAAGCACCACCGTTACAAGAATTATGCCAAACACATCATCGGCTACAGCAGCGGTTAGAATAGTATTTCCAACCCTCGTGTTTAATATTCCCAAATCCATCATTGTACGCACAGTAACACCAACGCTGGTGGCTGTAAATATTGTTGCAAAAACTAGTGATTGCTGAAGTGTAAATTCTAAGATGAAATGGATGAAAAGAAAAACAAGTAGGAAAGTTAAAAACACTCCAAGTGCTCCTGTTAAAAGCCCTGATTTACCCGCTTTTTTCAAATCTGAGAAATTTGTTTCCATTCCAGATAGAAAGAGTAGCATAAGGATCCCAGTTTCTGCAAAGAAATCAAAGGCAGGATGTTTGATATCAAAGTTTAGGGGAAATGTGTAATCACCCACTATGAGACTCTGCGGAAGTAAAAATGCAATAGCAGAAAATAGTATTCCCACTAAAATCTCCCCTATAACTGCGGGCTGGTTCTTTCTCATAAATATTTCGTCCATTATTTTTGTAAGAATTAGAGCGAGAGCAAGTTCAATTAGCATTTTTCACACTCTCAATCCAAGCAATGATTAGTTCCAGTATGTTTAAGTCTCCCACTACATGCATTTCTTCATCTACAACTGGGAGTTCCTTTAGATTATTTTTGAACATTTTCACTAGTGCACTAGAGATTTCCTCGTCATCATGCACGTATAGGGGAGGAAGCATGATATCTTTAGCTGTTGCTTCGCTACTCAATATTACTGGAAATCTATATAAGATGTACTCTTGAGGTATGTACTCATAATAGAGATACTGTACAAGCTCAATAACGGGTATTATTCCCACAAGCTTATTCTTCTTATCTACAACATACACAGACCGGGTTTTGGGGTCACTCACAATTTCCTCTGCTACCTTCAAAATGGGATCATCCTCTTTTACAATTGAAGCATTTTGAGTGATTAGATTTCTTATATCCTTCACCCTTTTCATAGGTAAGGGGAATTCTCTCATAAGCATTAAAATTTTCTCCTTTTCACATCTCTTTTAAGAACTTTCTGAGATGTTCACTCTTTCTCCATCTTTCATCTATTATGCTGGTTATCTTTTCGATTTTCTCAACCTCTTCAATTATTCTCTTTTTAGCATTCTCCTCCTCCACCATGGTTTCCGCAATGCCTAAAATTACTGCAAGCGGATTTCTTATACCATCTACAAGCATGGCGAAGCTCTCAATATTCTTATCCAGCTCCTTGTAGGCAACAAGCCTTCCCTCCTCAAGTCTTCTCTCTTTTATGGTGATGGCCAGATTATCTGCCAGTAGCTCGAAAAGTTTTATATCCTCATCTTTCAATTCTATTCTATTTACTTTGAGTATGAGTACCCCTATAAATTCATCCTCAACTCTTAAAGGTAGGAAAAAGAACCTTTTGCCATAAAGGGAAATAATTCCTGTTTTAATCTCATAGAAATCTACATTTCCTCCATACTTTTCCTCAAAATTCCACTTTGCACAGTGTTTGGCCACAGTCTTTATATTGGACCCTTCTCTCAGAAGAATCCAAGAAGCCTCAAAATCTCCAAACTCGCATATTGTACTTGTAAATTCTTGTAGCAATACGCTAAGATCCCTCTCTTTAACCATCAGATCTTCAAGCTTCAGGAGAACGCTCAGTACAGCTGCTGATCTCTGGAGCGAGTCTATCAGCTTGACTGCCAGTTGGTTGATGAGAGTTACATCCCGCGCATAATGTAGAACCTTTCTTTCTTCACCGGGCATATCCATTGGCACTACGGTGATTAAAAAATCTCCTATTACAGTTTCCATCTCATTCATGGAAATTTTCCAGTTATTTCTTTTCATCTCTAAGAAGGGGCAATCATCTGGAGGCTTATCCATGTTATGAAGCACCTTATAACATTTTTGACCCAAAACATCCTCCTTTGCTTTTCCAAGAAGTTTGAGAGTTGTTTCATTAACATCTAGAATGGTCTGGTCTTCAGATAAAATCATAATGGATTCAGGAGATGAATTGAATAGGATATCCCATTTGAGTTTCCATACGTCTCTACTGGAATCATCATCATTCTTCTGAGACATTGAAAATATTAAATAGATTCGTGTTATTTAAAACCTTGGCAAAAATTCAAGTAGAATTAAGCCCATTGGTAATGTATGAGCAATATATGTCTAATACTTATCGTAATTCTCTTGGTGTTTTTGCTTATAGGGAGATTTCTACTTAAGCTGGCGATATGGATACTGCTTATAATCCTAGTATTGGCTTTGATAGGAGGAGGAATAGCTCTATTTTTCAAAATAATAGAAATGAGTATCTATCCATTTATTGGGGCTTTCTAGGCCTAGAGCATATAGCCTGTTCATCACCATCAAAAAAAACTTCCCTATCAGGATATTTTTGGGCAAGCTCCATCATAATCTCATATAATTCTCCCACCGTAAGATCCGGATGCTCTGAAAGTCTTAAATGAACAATCTTCCCTTCCATTTAATTTAATGAAATATTTTGCTCTATTTATACTTAACTAAAAGGATATGCACAAATGTCAAAATGAAAATCGACAATAAGCGAAATGCTAAATTTATTATGGGTTAACACAATTCCCCCTCACAGGAGGTAATTAGAATGGAGAATTTAGATGTAATATTCAAGCCGAAAAGTGTGGCAATTGTCGGAGCGAGTAGAGACCCTAAGGCAATTGGGCATCAGTGTGTTAAAAATCTCATTGATTCTGGATATGGGGGTAAGATATATCCCGTGAATCCAAAGGCCGATGAAGTTGCAGGGTTGAAGTGCTATCACAGTATATCCGAAATTCCGGGTGAAGTGGATATTGCCCTCATAGTTGTACCTGCAAAATATGTTCCTGGTGTGACTGAGGAGTGTGGAAAGAAGGGTGTTAAGGGCTTGGTAATCATTGCCTCTGGGTTCAGCGAGGTGGGTCGTGAGGACTTAGAAAAAGAAGTGGTGCAAATAGCCCACAAATACGGGATGCGCATTCTTGGTCCCAATGTCGTGGGTATAATGAATAATCCACTGAAGATGAACGCATCCTTTGGTCCTTACCTGCCGTATCCGGGCAAGGCAGCTTTGATATCCCAGAGCGGTGCGCTACTCATCGCCATGGATGCTAGAACTTGGGTGGATAAGGTGGGCATATCACATATGATAAGCATAGGCAACATGGCGGACTTGGATTTTGCAGATTTAATTGATTACTTCAATAAAGATGAGGATACCAATGTGATTTCTCTTTATATAGAGGGAGTGAAGGATGGAAGAAAATTCTTGGATGCTTGCAAAAAATCTAAAAAGCCCATAATCGCTTTGAAGGCTGGGGTTTCAAAGAGGGGTGCCGCAGCAGCCGCATCCCATACAGGAAGCTTAGCTGGAAGCACAAAAATTTACGAGGCGGCATTCAAGCAGGGCCATGTGGTTCAGGCGGAGAATCTCAATGCACTTTTTGATGAGACGATGGCTCTTGCGTTACAGCCTCCAATGCAAGGCGAGAATCTTCTCATAATAACCAACGGAGGCGGCGTGGGTGTCCTTGCTACAGATGCTGCAGAGAAGTATGGTGTGCCCATTAAAGATGCCCCCGATGACCTCAAGTTGCTCATGTTCAAGCACATGCCTGAATTCGGTAATCCGAAGAACCCTGTGGATTTAACGGGTATGGCTGATAGGGAATGGTACGAAGGGGCTATAAGAGATGCCCTCAAGCACGATTGGGTTGATGGCGTTGCAGTGCTCTATTGTGAAACCTCATTCACAGATCCCCGGAATATAGCCGAGGGAATATATCAGGCCATTAAGGATAGTGCTGTGAGCAAGCCTGTAGCTGTGAGCTTTGTTGGCGGAGAGCGGAGCGTCAAAGCTGGAGAGTGGCTCATTGAGCATGGTATTCCTTATTATAACAGCCCCCATGCCGCTGTGCGTGCCCTTGCTGCTCTGAGAACATACGGAAGATATCTTGAAAAAGCCTCAAAGAAATTTGTACCCTACGAGGTAGACAGGCAGAAGGTTGAAGCTATAATAGGTAAAGCCAAGGCATGTGGTAGAGCTCTGCTAACAGAGCCCGAGGCAAAGGAGGTTTTTGCCGCCTACGGATTGCCTGTGCCTAAAGGCAAATTGGCCAGAAGTGCAGAGGAAGCTGTGAAAATTGCCCGGGCCATAGAGTATCCTGTTGTTATGAAGATAGTCTCGCCAGACATTGTGCATAAGAGCGATGCCGGTGGGGTTAAAGTCAATATAAAGAGTGATGAAGAAGTTCGGAAGGCCTTTGAGGAGATAATTGAGAATGCACAAAGATACGATCCTCGCGCGGAGATAATGGGAGTTTACGTGCAGGAGATGGCTCCATGGGGTACGGAGACTATAATTGGAAGTGTCAACGATCCCCAGTTTGGACCCACAGTTATGTTTGGATTGGGTGGCATATTTGTGGAGATTCTCAAGGATGTTACTTTCAGAATAGCACCATTTGGTAAAGATGACGCTCTTGATATGGTTAAAGAGATCAAGGGATACGGCATTCTCAAGGGTGCTAGAGGTGAGAAACCCAGAGATATCGAGGCAATAGCCGATGCTGTAAGTCGTCTATCTCAGCTTGTGTGGGATTTCAGGGAGGATATAAAGGAAGTGGATGCCAATCCTGTAATTGTGTACGAGAAGGGTCTGAGCGTTGTGGATGCCAGAATAATCCTGAGGGCGAAGAAAACTACAAAGGTCACCCCAAAGCCACTTGATAAGTGTGGATAATTCTAACCTTTTCTTATTTTATATATTGACAACACATATCAGGCAATTTATTTAATTATTCAATCTATACCCTACTTTATGTTTGAGAGATTACTATCCCCAGAGAGTGTAGCAGTAGTAGGTGCATCTTCCAAGCCTCAGAAAATAGGGTATGTGGTTCTTGAGAATTTGAAAAATAACGGTTATAGGGGTAGGATTTATCCTATCAATCCCAAGGGCGGTGAAATACTAGGATTTAAGGTTTATACATCCATTGAAGAGGTGCCTGAGGACAAGATTGACCTCACTATCATTACTTTACCTGCGGAAATTACTGTTGATATAATTGAAGATGCTGCTAAAAAATCAAGATTCATAATTCCAATAGCAGGTGGATTTGGTGAGACTGGAAAGGAGGGAAAGGAGCGAGAAAAAAAGCTTCTGGAAGCAGCGAAGAAATATGGGGCAAGAATAATAGGTCCTAATACCGTGGGGATATACATTCCCGGTACTGGTGTGAATACTGCGTTAGTAGTGCCTGAGAGATCCAAGTTTCCTGGAGATGGGGATATAGCATTCATAACCCAGAGTGGTGCCCTTGGACTATTGACAATGGATTCTGTTAGCATGTATGATGTTGGGTTCTCAGCATTTATAAATCTTGGAAATAGAATAGACGTTACCGAGAACGAGCTCTTGGAATTTTTTGGTAGGGATGAAAAAAGTAGGGTTATAATAATGTATATTGAGAGTTTTGCAGATGGTCGCGAATTTATGCGTATAGCTAGGCAAGTCAGTAAGAAAAAGCCCATTGTGGTTCTCAAAGCAGGTCGCACTTCTCGTGGAGGCAAGGCTGCAAGCTTGCACACAGGTGCTCTAGGAGGCAGTGATGCGGTTGCTGATGGAGCCTTTAAACAATGTGGCGTAATCCGTGCCTATGATGAGGTTGAGCTTGTGGATTATGCCCGTGGTCTCGCCTATGGGAAGCCCATAAGAGGAGAGAGAATTGCTGTAGTCACATCTGCGGGAGGTGTTGGAGTAGTAACCACAGATTACATAGAAAGTGAGATTCGAGGTATTGGAATGAGAATGGCAGAGCTGAGTCAAGAGACTAAGCGTAGGATAAAGGAAGAAGTTGTTCCATTTGCTTCTGTGGAAAATCCTGTGGATATGACTGCTCAAGCAAGCGACGATGATTATGATGGAGTTTTGGCTGCTCTAAATGAGGATCCTAACGTGGACGCGATCTTAGTTTATGCCCTGTTCCAGACTCCATTGATAAGCGAGAAGCTTGTTGATATAATTACAAAATGGCATCATGAAGGTTTGAAGCCCATGGTAGTTGGAACCATTGGCAGTGAATTTGCGCTTGAAATGATGAAAAAATTTGAAAGGAATAAAGTGCCAGTGTATCCAAGCATTGAGAGGAGTGTTAAAGCTTTGAAAGTACTGTATGAAAGGGCAAAGATTATTGACTATTTGGAGGGAGAATAATGAATGAGTATGAAGCTAAAAAAATGCTATCTAAATACTGTATAAAAGTGCCTAGGGGAGTGCTTATTAAGTCGATTAAGGATTTAGAGGGGCTAACTCTACAATATCCCCTAGTTGCAAAAGTTGCCAGTGAGGAGATCTTACATAAGACTGATGTGGGCGGAGTTGTGCTTGGAATAGATTCTGAAGAAAAGCTTCGTAGTTCTGTTGCAAAGTTAATCAAGAAGTTCAATGCTCCTGTGCTTGTAGAAGAGATGCTTAAAGGGGAGATTGAAGCTATAGTTGGAGTGCTAAATGACCCCTCTTTCGGCCAT
>Ga0164318_10006088_pt1 | contig 11692 bp, 13 predicted proteins | sample GuaBasSedimGuay9_FD_113734 | JGI IMG/M metagenome (GOLD analysis project Ga0164318, IMG submission 113734) | Subseafloor sediment microbial communities from Guaymas Basin, Gulf of California, Mexico - Guay9, Core 4571-4, 0-3 cm | ecosystem: Environmental > Aquatic > Marine > Hydrothermal vents... | reverse complement strand
TCCGTCTTCAATGTCGGATATTTGTTTTCTGTCGCTGCCGTCGGCATTAATTTTAAACAGTTGCATTCCGTTGTCTGCGGAAGTCATAAAATAAATTGATTTACCGTCTTTGCTCCATACAGCATTGTATTCACCTTTTGCGGTTTTTGTAATTTGTGTCATTTCACCGCCTTCGGCAGGCATGGTATAAAGTTCGCGATTTCCTTTATCTTCCGGAATGTCGTAATAAGTAATTCCGAAAAGCAAAGTTTTTTCATCCGGAGAAACCTGAACATCGCTTAATCGTCCGAAAGACCACAAAACTTCCGGAGTCATCACGTCGCTTTCGAGTTTTAATTCCGGTTTACCGATTATTTTTCCATCGGCATTTTGCTCGTTTTTTACATTATTTTTGTCTGTACAAGACATAAATATTAAAATTAGTGAGAATAAAAATATTAATTTTTTCATAAGAATTTAATTTAGAAATTTTGAGTAAAGGTATTAAAAAAAGACAAACAATTTTTCATTTTTCGTATGCCTTTTTATGAAAACGCTTGTAGAGACAGCTTGCGATTGTCTCATTAATACATGTGTCTCGATGCGCCTGTCTCTTTTTTGGTTCGTATCCGTGGCATTCTGCAGCGTGGCACGGTATTGTGTGAGCTTGTTTCAAAAATTTGTTTTGTTATGCTGAACTTGTTTAACTTCGTTGAGCTTTCAGGTTCAGCATCTATATAAACAGTTAAAATTCTTCAAGATAAGATTCTGAAATAAATTTGCTTCGCAGAGCCTTTCAGGGTTCAGAATGACATCTTTATATACTTTTGAGACAGTTTCGTCTTTCATTTTATTTCCCATTCAAAACCGTCTTTTTTATCTTTTACGATAATACCGATTTTATTCAGTTCGTCTCTTATTTTATCGGAAGTTGCAAAATCCTTATTTTTCTTTGCTTCAAGACGAATATTCAAAAGAAGATTAACGGCTTGCTCAAATTTCTCATCCGAACCGGCAGTTTCTTTTTCGACTTTAAAACCTAAAATGTCAAAAACCATCAACTTATAGAACGCTTGTAATTCTTTTAAATCTTCTTTACTGATTGTTTCATCATCGGTATTAATTTGATTAATCATTTTAATGCCGTCAAATAAATGAGCGATTAAAATCGGTGTGTTTAAATCATCATTCAGAGCTTTAAAACATTTTTCTTTTAAGGTGTTTATCTCAATACTTGATTTTGCTGTAGGTTTTAATTTTTTTAAAGTTTCCAAACCGTTAAATAAACGTTGCAGACCTTTTTCTGAAGCCTGCAGGGCTTTGTTTGAAAAATCAAGCGTACTGCGATAATGTGCCTGCAAAATAAAGAAACGAACAACCATGGGGTTGTAAGCTTTTTCCAATTTATCGTGCTTGCCGGAAAATAATTCATCTAATGTGATGAAATTGCCGAGCGATTTGCTCATTTTTTGTCCTTCAATGGTAATCAGGTTGTTATGCATCCAATATTTTACGGCATCTTCGCCTTTTGCTGCTTTGGATTGTGCTATTTCGCATTCATGATGAGGAAACTGCAAGTCCAAACCGCCGCCGTGAATATCGAATTTATCACCGAGATATTTGGTGCTCATAACTGAACATTCGAGATGCCAGCCCGGAAATCCGTTGCTCCATTCGGATGGCCATCGCATAATATGTTCCGGTTCGGCTTTTTTCCATAAAGCAAAATCAAAGGGGTTTTTCTTTTCGCTTTGTCCGGCAAGTTCGCGTGTGTTTGTTTGTAAATCTTCCAGTTTTCTCCCGGAAAGTTTGCCGTAATTATTGGTTTGTGAATATTTTTCAACATCAAAATACACCGAACCGTTAACTTCATAAGCAAAACCGTTTTTTAAAATTTGTTTTGCCATTGCCTCTTGTTCGATAATATGTGCGGATGCATGCGGTTCAATACTTGGCGGTAATGTGTTTAGCTCATCCATGTTGCGATGATAATTATTCGTATATTTTTGAACAATTTCCATCGGTTCAACTTGGTCGAGTTTTGCTTTTTTTGCAATTTTATCTTCGCCTTCATCGGCATCATTTACCAAATGCCCGACATCGGTAATGTTACGAACATAACGAACATTATATTCGAGATATTTTAAATATCTGAAAAGTAAATCAAAGGTAATTGCCGGTCGTGCATGACCGAGATGAGCATCGCCGTAAACGGTCGGTCCGCAAACATACATTCCGACAAAAGGCGGATTTATCGCTTCAAATTTTTCTTTTCTTCGGCTGAGGGTATTGTATATTGTTAAATTGTTTTTCATCGTTTTTTTATTTTGTCATCGTAATACTCACTTTTTTAATTTTTCCGCCCATAGGAGGATTCATTTTTGATACTTTAATTGTTATTGATTGTGCTTTTTTAAATTTTTCATACAAAGCATCTATAATTCTGCCGGAAATATTTTCCAGAAGATTTGATTTCTTCTTCATTTCAGCTTTAATAATTTTATATGCTGTTTGATAATTTAGCGCATCTTCGATATCATCACTTTTTGCAGATTTCGAACAATCGGTTTCAATTTTCAAATCTATCAAAAAACGGTTGCCTACAATTTGCTCTTCTTCGTAATGCCCGTGGTAGGCATAAAATTCCATTCCTTCTATCTCGATAAAACCCATTTATTTTGTTTAAATTAAAATCAATTCGCAAATGTATTAAAAAACAATAATTCATTTTATCTTTGCCGTATAAATTTTACTACAAATAGAATGACAGATAAAAACATAACAGAAAATCAAGAAGAAAAAAAATCATTAAACTTCATAGAACAAATTGTTGAAGAAGATTTAAAATCGGGAAAACATAAAGAGATTATCACGCGATTTCCTCCGGAACCGAACGGTTATTTGCATATCGGACATGCCAAATCTATTATATTGAATTTCGGCTTAAGTGAAACATTTCACGGAAAAACTAATCTTCGTTTTGATGATACCAATCCGGTGAAAGAAGATGTTGAATATGTGGACTCTATTTTGGAAGATGTTCAATGGCTCGGCTATAAATGGCACGGTAATGTTCATTATGCGTCTGATTATTTTGAACAACTTTATGAATGGGCAGTGAAACTCATAAAAGACGGTTATGCTTATGTTGATGACCAAAGCATCGAAGAAATTTCGGCAAGCAGAGGAACACCGACACAAGCCGGTAAAGAAAGTCCTTTCAGAAACCGTTCTGCAGAAGAAAACATAGATTTATTTGAACGCATGCGAAAAGGTGAATTTAAAGACGGCGAAAAAGTGCTGCGAGCAAAAATAGATATGAGTTCGCCGAATATGCATATGCGCGATCCGATTATGTATCGTATAAAACATTCTGAGCATCACCGAACAGCTGATAAATGGTGCATTTATCCTATGTATGATTTCACACACGGACAATCGGATTATATTGAAGGCATCACACATTCAATTTGTACTTTGGAATTTGAAAACCATCGTCCCTTATACGATTGGTTTTTAGACCATATTTATGAAGAAGGCAAGACCCGTCCGCGACAAATTGAATTTGCTCGTTTAAATTTAAGCTATACGGTTATGAGTAAACGAAAATTAGCTGAACTGGTTGAAAAGAAACTTGTTTCCGGATGGGATGATCCGCGAATGCCCACGATTTCCGGTTTACGAAGAAGAGGATACACGCCTGAAGCTCTGCAATTATTTGCCGAAAAAGTAGGCGTGGCAAAACGTGAAAATATTATTGATGTCGGATTATTGGAATACAGCATCAAAGAACATTTAAATCGAACAGCTCAACGTGTCATGACCGTTCTTGATCCGTTGAAAGTTACAATTACAAATTATCCTAAGGACAAAGAAGAGTTTTTGTCGGCAATAAATAATCCCGAAGATGAAAGTATGGGCGAACGCGAAATACCTTTTTCAAGAACATTATATATTGAAAAAGAGGATTTTAGAGAAGAAGCAAATCGCAAATTTTTCAGACTTAAGCTCGGCGGAGAAGTACGATTGCGTTACGCTTATTTCATAAAATGTAATGAAGTCGTAAAAGATGAAAACGGTAATATTATCGAACTTCTTTGTACTTACGATCCGCTTTCAAAAGGCGGAAAATCACCCGACGGCAGAAAAGTAAAAGGGACTTTGCATTGGGTATCGGCAAAACATGCTCTAAATGTTGAAGTAAAATTATATGACCGATTATTTTCAGATGAGTCGCCCGACGGACATAAAGAAAAAGATTTTACGGAATTTATAAATCCCGATTCTTTAACCGTAACAGAAAATTGCAAAGCCGAACCGTTTTTAAAAACGGCAAAAGTCGGCAATCGTTTTCAATTTGAACGAAAAGGATATTTTTGTGTCGATAAAGATTCATCAAAAGATAAAATAATCTTTAACAGAACTGTTCCTTTAAGAGATTCTTGGGCAAAGAAAAATTTTTAATTTTTTTGCACACAATATAATCTTTGTTATTTTCGGATTTTTAAAATCATAAAAAAATGGCAAAAACAGTAATAAACAGCTTAAAAGAATTTGCGGCATTAGAGGGAAGCACCTTGGATTATTCCGATTACATGAAAATTACGCAAGAGCAAATTAATAAATTTGCCGATGCTACCATGGATCATCAGTGGATACATGTGGATGAAGAACGCGCAAAAAAAGAATCGCAATTCGGTTCCACCATTGCTCACGGCTATTTAACTTTGTCAATTTTGCCGCCTTTGTGGGATGAAATTATTGAAGTTAATAATGTGAAAATGCTTGTAAACTACGGTATTGATAATTTTAAATTCAGCGAAGCCGTACGCGTGAACGATGAGGTTCGATTAACGGTAAAAGTGATGAAAGTTCAAGATCTCAGAGGGATTTGCAAAGCAGAAATGCGAGCAACATTAGAAATTAAAGATCGTAAAAAACCGGCTTATGTCGGAACAATTATTTTCTTATATCATTTTAAGTAAAAAATATCGGATAAACTTTAAGTTATCCGGCGTTTTTTTATTCCATTCCCGAAGCTTTTAATTTTTCGGTATTTTCGGCAATTTGTAATTTTTCAATGATTTCGGTAATGTCTCCGTTCAAAATATTTTGCAGATTATATAAGGTCAGTTTAATTCGATGATCAGTAACCCGTCCTTGCGGATAATTGTAGGTTCGTATTTTTGCCGAACGGTCGCCGCCGGAAACCATTGTCTTACGTTTTGATGAAATTTTGTCCAAATATTTTTGATATTCTAAATTATAAAGACGTGTTTTCAATTCTTTCATCGCCTTTTTCAAATTCTTAATTTGCGATTTCTCATCTTGGCAGGTAACCACCAAACCGGTCGGGATATGTGTTAATCTAATGGCTGAATAGGTTGTATTAACGGATTGTCCGCCGGGACCCGAAGAACAGTAAGTATCCTTTCTTACATCAGCGTCATTAATTTCAATGTCGATATCTTCAGCTTCGGGGAGTATTGCAACCGAAGCGGCAGAAGTGTGTACTCTGCCTTGTGTTTCGGTATCCGGCACACGTTGAACACGATGTACGCCGGATTCATATTTCAAAATACCGTAAACACCTTTACCGGTTACTTGAAAAACAATCTCTTTATAACCGCCTTGTGTTCCTTCCGTAATATTGTTAATATCAATTTTCCAACCTTTAATTTCACAAAATTTTGTGTACATTCTGAATAAATCACCGGCAAAAATACCGGCTTCATCGCCGCCTGTTCCGGCACGAATTTCAACAATGGCATTTTTGTCATCTTCGGGATCTTTAGGCAACAATAATATTTTAATTTCTTCTTCCAACTCTTCTTTTCGCTTTGTTAAAGTATCAATTTCATCTTTTGCCATTTGTTTCATCTCATCATCATCTTCATCATGAAGCATAATTTTCGAAGATTCAATATTTTCGATGATGTTTTTTAATTCTTTATAGGCATTTATAATCGGTTCAAGATTTTTGTATTCTTTACTGAGCTTAACGTAATTTTCTTGATTAGATGCAACGGAAGGGTCTGATAATAACCTTTCAACCTCTTTATATCTGTCAAAAACACCTTCTAATTTATCTAAAATCATATTCTTACTCATAGTGCTTTGTTTCTTTTTGTGAAGTGCAAAATTATAAAATATAAAAATAAATCTTTCATTATATTTGAATAATCCTCAGAATTATTATTTTTGTGTGATTTCAATTTGATTTTTTTAATATAATATTATGAGATTCGGAAAAACAACAAACCCCGTATTAAGCGAAAAACGATTTGAAAACATCCGCACACAAGCCGGTGTTTTAACTGAACCGATGACATTAAGCGGAACGATAAACAAAACCTTATTATTATTTTTATTGCTTTTAATAACGGGAAGTTTATCTTGGCGAATGACTTTGTCCGGAAGCATTAATCCGATGCTTTTAATTTGGGGCGGAGCAATCGGCGGATTAATTGTAGCAATATTTACGGTTATGAAACCTGAAAAATCACCGATTACGGCACCTATTTATGCTTTACTTGAAGGACTTTTTGTCGGATCAATTTCAGCATTTTATTCCAAATTTTACAGCGGAATAATAATTCAGGCAGTCGGTTTAACATTATCTATTTTATTTGTAATGCTGATTTTATACCGAACAGGTGTTATAAAAGCAACACCTAAATTTAAAAAAGGAATTATTATTGCCACAGGCGGTGTTGCTGTTTTTTATATATTAAACTTAATTGCAGGAGCATTCGGCGGCGGTGTTGACTTTTTTAAACTCGGAACAATGGGAATTATTCTTTCTCTTGTTATTATTGTTATTGCAGCAATGAATTTAGTTTTAGACTTTGATTTAATCGAAAAAGGAATAAATGCGGGACAACCGAAATACGTTGAATGGTTTGCCGGTTTTGGTCTTATGGTAACTTTAATTTGGTTGTATCTTGAGATATTAAGATTGTTGGCATTGCTTTCAAGAAGATAAAAAAACGACTTTATGAAGAAATTACAAATATCTTTATTATTATCATTTACAATACTTCTGTTTTTTTCGCAGTGTCATACAACAAAAACAAAAGAAATACGCAGATCTGACAGTAAAGAAGAAATACAGCGTGATAAAGTAGTAAACTATGCAAAAAAGCAAATCGGTGTAAGATATACTTATGCCGGGAATACGCCAAAAACCGGTTTTGATTGTTCCGGATATACTAAGTATGTGTATTCGCATTTCGGCTATGATGTACCGCGAAGTTCATCTGCTTATGCAAATACCGGAAAAAAAATTAGTGTAAAAGATTGCAAAAAAGGGGATATTTTACTATTTACCGGAAGCAATAAACACAAACGTGTTACCGGACATCTCGGCATTGTTGTGTCCAACAAAAAAGGAACCGTAAAATTTATTCATGCATCTTCTTCGAGAGGGGTTATGATTTCTGATTTAAGCATCAAGTATTTTAAGGATCGTATTCTCGGAGCCAGAAGAATAATAAAATAAATTTGTAAGTTGGATAATAAAGAAATAAATACAAGTCAATTTAATTGGTCGGATAAAATAATTCTGATTGCCGAAGATGAAATAATGAACTATCTTTATCTTGAAGAAGCTTTGCGCGAAACTCAGGCAAAAGTGATTTGGAGTAAAAACGGACAAGAAGCGGTTGAAAAAGTGGTGGCGGAAAAAATTCCTTTTGATGTCATTTTAATGGATGTAAAAATGCCGATTATGAACGGTTATGAAGCAACAAAAATTATAAAGAAATATAAACCGGAAATGCCGATAATTATTCAAACCGCTTATGCCATGCAAAATGAGAAACAAAAAGGGTATGATGCCGGTTGTGATGAATATCTTGAAAAACCGATAAAACAAGAACGCTTATTATTAACCGTAAATAAATTTTTTAAATAAAAGAAAATGTTCGATAAATTAATGTCTCAAATGCAAGAACAGGCAGAGGAGATAAAAAAGAAACTTGACAATACAATTGTTGAAGCTGAAGTCGAAAACGGCTTAATAAAAGTTAAAGCAACCGGCAATAAAAAAATATTATCCGTAGAAATAAGCGATGATATTGTAAATGATAAAGAAGCCCTTGAAGATTTGTTGATTGTTGCAATTAATAAAACGCTTGAAAAAGCCGAAGAGGTTTCTCAAAAAGAAACCGGTGCTATGGCAAAAGATATGTTGCCCGGCGGTTTCGGAAATATGTTCGGATAAACCCGTTTAATCTTATTTTTGAACATCCGAAGGATTTCAAAATATTAATATTCAAAATAAATTCATTAATAAATAAAAATAAACTATGAAATATTTAAAATTGATAATTGTCATTTTTGCAATTATTTTTACAAACAGCATATTTGCTCAAAAAACAAATGACACAACAAAGGGCTACGTCTTTAAAGAAGATTTCAGATTGCCTGCAACAAGCGTAAAAAATCAATACCGTTCGGGAACTTGTTGGAGTTTTTCCGGACTTTCTTTTTTAGAATCGGAAATGCTCAGAAATGGAAAAGATACTGTTGATTTATCGGAAATGTTCGTGGTTAATCATTGCTATAAAGATAAAGCACGATTGGACGTACGCATGCAAGGACATATTAATTTCGGCGGAGGCGGTGCTTTTCATGATGATACCTATGTTTTGAAAAATTACGGTTTAGTTCCCGAAGAAATTTATACCGGTTTGCATTACGGAACAAAAAAACATGTTCACGGTGAACTCGATGAAGTTTTAAAAGACTTTGTTGACGGTGTTATTAAAAATAAAAACAAAAAGATTACTCCTGCTTGGGGAAAAGCTTATGATGCAATTGTCGATACTTATCTCGGAAAACTTCCCGAAAAATTCACTTATAAAGGTAAAGAATATACTCCGAAAAGTTTTTCTGAAGATTATTGCGGCTTAAATCCCGATGATTATGTTGAAATAAGCTCGTTTACACATCACCCTTTTTATTCAAGATTTATTTTGGAAGTACCGGATAATTGGTTGTCGGATCAAGTTTATAATCTTCCGCTTAACGAATTTGAAGAAGTAATTGATTATTCTTTAAAAAACGGCTATACGGTTGCCTGGGGAGCCGATGTCAGTCATAAAGGATTTATGTACAATAAAGGTGTTGCCGTAATTCCGGAAACCGATATTGAAAATTTAAACGGTTTAGAAAAAGGCAAATGGGAAAAATTAACCGAAAGAGAACGTAATGCCCGAATTTTTAAGGAAGAAGGTCCGGTTCAAGAAAAAAAAATTACACAAGGGCTTCGACAAGAAAAGTTTGACAGCCAAGAAACAACAGATGATCACGGTATGCACATTATCGGTATTGCACACGACCAAAACGGAACCAAATATTACATCGTTAAAAATTCATGGGATGTAAATTCAAAATACAAAGGTTATTTTTATGTTTCCGAAGCGTTTATTTTATTGCAAACAACAGATATGATGGTTAATATAAACGGAATTCCGAAAACTATCAGAAAAAAAATGGGATTATAAATTTAGTCGTCCTGACAGTCAAGGTTTCACTTTTCAATGAAAGAAAAGTGAAACCTTGACTATAATCTAACTTATGAAAATACGGACAGGCATAGGATACGATGTGCACAAACTTGCCGAAGGCAGAGCACTGACAGTAGGCGGGATTAAAATTCCTCACGAAAAAGGAACGCTCGGACATTCCGACGGTGACGTGCTTATTCATGCAATTTGCGATGCCTTGCTCGGTGCGGCAAACCTGCGTGATATCGGTTTTCATTTTCCCGATACGGCTGCGGAATACAAAGGAATTGACAGTAAAATTTTGCTTAAAAAAGTTGTAAAACTTATTCGTGAAAAGGGTTTTGAAATCAGCAATATCGACAGCACAATTGTTCTTCAAAGACCTAAAATCAAAGACTACATTCAACAAATGAAACAAATACTTGCCGCAACAATGCAAATTCCCGAAGAAGATGTTTCCGTAAAAGCAACGACAACGGAAAAGCTCGGTTTTACCGGCAGAGAGGAGGGCGTTTCCGCTTATGCAAGCGTTTTGATTATTAAAGAATAGAACAATTTTTATTTCCTGAAAATATCTTTCCGCAAATTATCATAAGCATCAAAAGCAAATTTGTTGGAAAAGAAAATCGTTAAAACAACATTCAGCACTGCCGAAGAGAAAATCGTAATCAGCAGCATAATTTGATATTTAACGGCAATATTCGGATTGCTGCCGCCCAGAATTTGCCCGGTCATCATTCCCGGCAAAGAAATTAAACCCATAATAGCCGTAGTGGCAATCATCGGATTAAATGCAACTCTTAAAGCATCTCTCATAAAAGGTAAAAGGGCTTCTTTTTTTGTTGCACCGTTTGCCAAATGCCAACGATAATATGTTTCTTCGTCATCAATACGTTTGTAAAAAGCATCCAACGCGATTACAACATTTTTAATTGTATTTCCCAGTAACATTCCGGTTACAGGAATAAAATAGCGGGCATCAAAAACATTATCCAGTTTTACGACAAATCCTAAAAAATAGGCATCGGTTATTGCAATGCTGATAATTCCTGATAAAACAACGGGGATAAAAAATAATTTAAATTTTAAATTGCTTCGATTTACAATTGTATAAGAGGCAATTACAGTCATTAACACAACCCACCCGATGTTTACGGCAATACTGTTGAGTTTAAAAATATATTCTAAATACAGTCCGACGAGCAACAATTGTACAGTCATTCTTGCTGTTGCGATAAGCGTATCTTTTACCAATCCGGTTTTGTAATACCACAAAGCAAGAACGGGAATAAGCATCAGGGCATAGCCCGTAAACAATTCAAAATAATTTATGTCAATAACTTTTTCCATTTCTCAGCTAAATTAATCTCTTTCAATGTCCCTCAATCTTCTTCAATCATCACAATTCAATAACCTTATCGGAACTTTTAATCCAATAGTCATCATGTGTTGCGGCAATTACGGTTAATTTCTTTTGTTTTAATATGTAATCGGTAATCTTCTGTTTTATTTTTTCGTCTAATGCAGAGGTCGGTTCATCAACAAGCAAAAGCGGTTTTTTCAGCAACAGACAGCTTGCTAAAATAATACGTTGTTTTTGTCCGCCGGAAATTTCATTAGTTTTTTTGTTAAGCAAATTTTCGGATAGATCAAATTCGGAAAAAATTTGTGATACGCTTTCCGAAGACGGTTTTAAGTCTCTGTTTAAAGTAAATTCAAAGGGTTCAAAAAATAATTCACGTACTGTTTTCACCGATAATGAAATATCTTGCGGAAGCCAAGCGTTATGTTTCCGTATCTCAGAAATGTTTTCGGCATTTAATTCATGTCCGAAAATCGAAACGTTTCCGCTGTAATCGGGAATAAAACCGGCCAATAAATTCAGAAATGTCGTTTTTCCTTTGCCGGACTCGCCGATTACAGCAACTTTTTCACCTTTATTTATTAAAAGTGAAAAATTATCAAAAATAATTTCATTTTTAAAATTTAAGTTGAGATGTGAAATTTCAATCATTATAATGTCTGTATGCGTACAAAGAAAAATAATTATTCCGGAAAAAAATAAAAATAATGAAAAATAGTTTGCATGCATAAGATTTTTTATGTAGATTTGCAATGCATGCATAATAAAAATAAGAATGAATTTAAAAGATACCATTGATTTTCATATAAAAGGAACTTGGCATACATTAACAAAAATG
>Ga0164318_10006087_pt1 | contig 11692 bp, 11 predicted proteins | sample GuaBasSedimGuay9_FD_113734 | JGI IMG/M metagenome (GOLD analysis project Ga0164318, IMG submission 113734) | Subseafloor sediment microbial communities from Guaymas Basin, Gulf of California, Mexico - Guay9, Core 4571-4, 0-3 cm | ecosystem: Environmental > Aquatic > Marine > Hydrothermal vents... | reverse complement strand
TCGATGGCGTCTAAGTTCTCTCTCCCACCAAATTTATTGGGAATCCACTCGCCTTCTTTTCGGCCATAGTCCAGGTACAACATTGATGCCACCGCATCTACCCTTAGACCATCAACGTGGTACACATCTAGCCAGAATATTGCGCTGCTTATAAGAAAGCTCCGCACTTCATTCCTTCCATAGTTGAATATAAAACTATCCCAGTCAGGATGTAGGCCTTGCCTTGGGTCAGCGTGTTCGTAGAGGTGGGTTCCATCAAAATAAGCAAGGCCATGCTCGTCTCTAGGAAAGTGAGAGGGGACCCAGTCCAGTATCACCCCTATCCCCTTTTGGTGAAGGGTATCAATGAGGAACATAAAATCCTGGGGGGTACCAAAGCGACTTGTTGGCGCAAAATATCCCGTGGTTTGATAGCCCCAGGACCCATAGAAAGGGTGTTCCATCACTGGAAGGAACTCAACATGTGTGTAGCCCATGTCGGTTGCATACTCGGCGAGTCTGTGGGCCAGTTCGCGGTAGGTCAAATACCTGTTGCCTTCTTCTGGCACACGCATCCATGAGCCAAGATGCACCTCGTAAATGGCTATGGGCGATTCTAGGGAATTGCGCGAGCCCCTTTCCTGCATCCATTGCTCGTCATGCCACTGGTAACTTAGGTCCCAAACTATGGAAGCGGTTCGGGGAGGGGCCTCGTTGAAAAAGGCAAATGGATCGGCCTTGTCCACGCTGTATGAATTATATCTGGAGCGGATATGGTACTTATATCTAACACCTTTATCGACGCCAGGGACAAATCCATGCCATATACCAGAGCTCCCTGATGGGCTGAGGTTATGGGAGTCCTTGGACCAATCATTGAAATCGCCCATCACTGAGACGGCTTCGGCGTTGGGCGCCCAAACAGCAAAATAGGTTCCACTCCCCTCAATTGTAGCTATGGGGTGAGCCCCTAGCCTCTTGTAAAGACGAAAATGGGTTCCCTCATTGAAGAGGTAAAGGTCATCCTCGGTGAGAAGGGGGTTGTTGTCAGTTAACGAATTCGAATTCATTTGTTTCACAAAGCCCGCTCATCATAATTCTAATTTCATACTTGTCCAAAAACGGCTCCAATTTAGCAAAGAGGGGAACGGGATATTCTCGGAGCGGCGTATTTTGGGCCTTGAGCAGGACAGCGAAAGGGCCAAAATCCGCAGTGACCGAAGCCATGGATGGCGAAGGGAGCGTAGCGAAGAGAATGTCCCGTTTCCCGGACAACAATAAACAAATGACCAACCTAAATTTCAAAATAGCAATAAGGGGAGGCTAACCAATTGATATTTCTAGCCCTAGAGGCCAACCTTGTCTTTTCTTGGACACCAATGTTCTAATTTCATTCCAAAATGGACTCGTATAAACCAATATACTGCTCTGCGGATCGCCTCCACGAAAAATCACATTTCATTGCATTGCTTATGATCCTTTGCCATTGCCTCTGATCTGAATAAAAAGCAAGAGCGCGCTTGAGCGCCGCTAGAAACTCGCATGCTTCATAGCGCCTAAATTTAAACCCATTTCCCTTCCCGCTCCTGGGGTCAAACTCTTGCACCGTGTCATCCAATCCTCCCGTGGCTCTCACCACCGGAATGGTGCCGTACCTCAATGCATACATCTGGGTCAGGCCACAGGGTTCATAACGTGACGGCATTATTAGGATGTCTGACCCTGCGATTATCCTGTGGGCCATAACCTCATCAAACCCTTTTATAAAGGCCATCTTCTGTGGGTAGCGAGACGCAGTTTTACGGAGCTCTGCCTCTATCTCTTTTTCGCCAGAAGCCAAGATAACAACACAAACCTCTTCTTTCATAAGGTCATCAATGACTTCCAATAGGAGGTCGAGACCCTTTTGTTTATCCAGTCTTGATACCATACAGACCAGTGGTATCTTGGTACCTTCTGTGTGCAACCGAACCTGTTGCAATAACCTCTCCTTGCACACCTTTTTGCCTTCCTTCTGGTGAACATCGTAGGTAGCAGGCAGGTACTTATCTTTCTTTGGGTCCCATGACTTGTTATCTACGCCGTTTAAAATCCCGTGGAGTTTGTTTCGGTGAGCAGATAGAATGCCCTCCATACCCATGCCATACTCCTGAGATTGGATCTCCTCAGCATATCTGGGGCTTACTGTGGTAACGGCATTGGAAAAAACCATGCCCGCCTTAAGGGTGCTGATTTTACCCCAGTACTCCAACCCATCGGGATGAAAAAACTCCTTTTCGTTCAACCCTGTCAAGGTGAGTTTTTCCTTTGGAAAAATGCCCTGGTATCCTATATTGTGAATGGTGAATACGGATCTTATTTTGGATAGCTTCGGATGGCTTGAATAGAGTCCCCGAAGAAGGGCTGGGACAAGGCCTGTCTGCCAGTCATTGCAGTGTATGATCTTTGTATCCTGGTTCCATTTCTCACAGAGCGTCAGGCTCGCAAGGGAAAAAAAGGCAAATCTTTCAAAGTTATCGTAATAGTCCCCACATGCCCCACCGTATAGATTGGGCCTTTGATACATATCCTCCCTCTCAATAAGATACACTGCTAGGCCGCCTTCGCCCACCGTTTCATGAATATTTGCTTTGAGCCGGTACGCCCCCATGGGGACGTCAACAGTCGAGACGAGGGAAGTTTGAACATGTTCATTGTTAATGGACCAATAAAAAGGCAGAACCAGACGAATGTCCACTCCAAGCTTTTTAATTTCCCTTGGTAATGCCCCCGACACATCTCCAAGGCCGCCTGTTTTGGCATAAGGCGTGGCTTCAGAAGAGAGAAACATCACGTTCAAATCCCTGGTCCGCATACTTGCCTACCTTCCTGTCCTGCTCGTCCCTACGGAGATAACAGAGAATAGCAGAGCCTCATGCCCTTGGCAATAAAACAAAAAGACAGCTTGACGGCGTAGTTTTGCTCACATAATATTTTAAAGGGTACTTTACCTTGGTCCTTCCAAAATGGCTGCTAACGGTCTTTTCTTACTTTAGTAAAGTCCCTTGAAGATTGAGTCCGCACGGTCAAGGGAGTACTTGGAAGCCATCTATGATTTGAGGGAGGCAAGACCATCATGAGAGACACTCTCGCCTTTATCATGGCAGGAGGCAGGGGAGCAAGGTTGATGCCTTTGACATCTGACCGCTCCAAGCCCGCTGTTCCATTCGGTGGCATTTACAGACTAATAGATTTTACCCTCAGTAATTGCATCAATTCCCAGCTTTACAGAATCGTGGTGTTACCCCAATACAAGTCCCAGTCCCTAACCGAGCATCTTGAAGCGGGATGGAATATATTCAGTGCTAAACTGGGCCATTTTCTCAAGATAGTGCCGCCCCAGCAGCGGGTCGGCCTAGACTGGTACAGGGGTACTGCTGATTCAATTAGGCAAAATATCTACCTCATTGAACGCACCAGGCCCAAATTCATCCTTATACTTTCTGGGGATCATATCTACAAGATGGACTACAGCCTTTTTCTAAAGTACCACAAGGATAAAGATGCAGATGTCAGCATATCCGCGCTGGAGGTGGATGTAGAGCAAGCCCACCATTTCGGCATTGCCGTTGTGGACCACGAAAACCGTATCCTCGGCTTCCAGGAAAAGCCCAAAAAAGACATCAAGACAATCCTTGATGACTCCTCCAAGGTACTGGCTTCTATGGGTATATACCTGTTCAAGACCGAATCGCTGTTGGAAATTCTAAATACCCACAAGGGGGATGACTTCGGAGGCGATATCATACCCACTATTCTCAACGACTACAGGGTTTATGCCTATCCTTACAAACGGTTCAACAAAATTGCAGACCAGATATATATCAGCATGGAAGACGGCGCGCGTGCCTTGCAGACAGTTGACAAGACTCGCGACTCTACCTATTGGCGGGATGTGGGCACCCTGGATGCCTATTGGAATGCCAACATGGATTTGACTGGTGTAGACCCTTTTTTTAACCTTTACGGGCGGAGGTGGCCCATCCATACCTATCAATCTGCAACTCCGCCTGCAAAGTTTGTCTTCAACAACGAAAGAGAAGAAGGCGGAAGGGTTGGAAAGGCGCTGGACTCGCTCGTAGCGGCCGGGTGCATCATAAGCGGCGTGGTCAGAAATTCTGTGCTCTCCTACAACGTCATAGTGGGGAGCTGGTCCACCGTAGAGGAATCGGTTATTATGGATGGGGTAATCATTGGGAGGCACTGTAAGATCAAGAAGTGTATCATCGACAAGGAGAATTTCATTCCGTCCGGTACCCGAATCGGCTACGACCCGGATGATGACAGAAAGCGATTTACACTGACAGAAAGGGGAATCGTGGTGGTGCCAAAAGGTTACTTTAAAGAGTAGCAGATGGCGCGCCTGGGAGGATTCGAACCCCCGACCCGCGGATTAGAAGTCCGCTGCTCTGTCCTGCTGAGCTACAGGCGCACCTCAAAAATAAGCATGTTTATTTTTTCGGACCCAGCACCTGGGTATTGTTGATCTAATTATACCAATTCTAGGAAAATTTCACCAAAAAATTGAGAAAGAGGCTCCCCTACTTGCTCTGCCGGAGGAAGTGATTAGTGGACCCCCCATTCAGTACCTGGCGAATCGCAACATTGGTATTCTCCTCCAGCTCGCCCATTATTTTTGCCAAGGCTCTCAGATGGATCAGGCTCTTTCTTGATTTGTTTTGATGAGGAAGCTTGAGGGCGGGATTGCCTAACATGTCTATCACTTTGTCCAAGAACACCTGGTCAAACCGATCAGGCATTCTATATATCAAGTCCACCCATTCCTGTTTAAGCTTCTCAGGCATCTTGTCATATGACTTGATAAGAGCGGAATCTTTTCCCACATAAAGGGTGTTGCGAAGCCCATCCAGGCTCCTCCGCACCTTTTCACTTAATTCGTTGCTGCCGTTATTGCCGGTGAGGATTGTATTCCATTTACTTTCTATCTTTGCCCTGATCCAGTTCTCGGCCTTTTCCGGGGTGAGTGAAAATTCAAGAAATTTTTTGTGCGCCTCTTTTAGTTCACTCCTGAGCCTATCATCGACCCCTGCCGTGGAATCAAGCGCCCTATCCAATTCCTCAATATAATCCTCTTTGGCATCCTTAATATTGCAACGCTCCCTTATTATCTCTTCCCATTGATCCCTGAGAAAACCCATTTCGTGCTTTATCAGCGAAAAGATGAGACCGGATTTGCTTATGGTATTTCGAAGGGAATCAGAAATTATGTTGCATGAATTAACCTTGTCTTGAGCAAGCTCCCTCATTGCCTTTAAAGATTCCTCCCTTAACTGGTACGAGAGAAGCTCCGTGCCCAAGGTTCGGGAAAGCTTTTTGATCAGCCTGGTCTCGGGGCTATCCATCTTTATGGTCCCAAGCCGGAAATGGATCTTTATGACAGCGACCACCATGTAGTCTGTGTCCTGCCAGATTACCTCGCCGTCGTAATTCCTCGGGTATTCAAGTACGGGCTCTCCATCCAAGTAAAGATCTTGTTTGCGAACCAGGACAGGCTCCATATGGTGGGAGTCCTCATAGCCTCCTCCCAGCTGAACCCTTACACTTCTGGTGTCGCTGTCCGGATCCTCCGCTGTCCAGCTCTTTTGTTTCTCTACACACCAGGCCATTGCTTCCAACGGGCGTCCGGGTTCATCCCGGTACTGCAACCAAGGCTTACCAGGCGGATTATAGTCCGACCTTTCCGGAAGACCCCATGAAATGGTTGTCCTCTCCCGGTCTATAATCCCTGAGGTCACCCTGGTAGCTACCATGTCAGGGGGGCTGCCTATGGAGTAAACAGTGCCCTTGTAGGCATTAGGGAGGCAAAAAAGGATTGTCTCGATTATTTCCTTGCAGGCCCGCTCGAGAGAGGTCTTGTCTACTCTTAGTGACAATGCAAAAAAACCCCAGAATTGGAATACTCAGCACTCACTGGGCAATTCGACTTTCAAGATCCTGTACTTTAAGGATTTTTTTGCCTTTGTCAACAGAAATAATTTGTCTTGCTTGACATTCCGCGGACTGAATGCAAGATTTTAAATATGGACGAGAAAGCAATAAACATAGACCGCTATCCTCAACTGAGATCCCCCGTGCTCGTGGCGGGATTCGAGGGGTGGGGCAATGCCCTGGATGTCTCTAAGACCATGGTGAATTATTTGATCCGCAACCTTGATGCTCAACCCTTCGCCAGGGTAAACGGGGACCTGTTTTACCGGTTTGATGAATCGCGTCCGTGGGTAGATATTGAAGGAGGCTATCTCAAGACCATCGAGGCGCCGGGCGGCACCCTATATTCGGTGCAGATCAAGGATTCGGAGCGGGATCTCATACTTTTGCGCGCCAGTGAACCCCATCTGAGATGGTATACGTTTGTGGATGGTATTTTGAGCCTTTGCAAACGTCTCAATACAAGCACCATAATCACCCTGGGCAGCATGTATGACAATGTGCTTCACTCTGATGTGGTAATCTCCGGGATAGCATCCAGCTCCGAGTTGGTTGCCCGCCTGGAGAGCAAGAATGTGATTCCCATAACATATCAAGGGCCCACTGCCATACATTCAGTGTTTCACTCCAAAGGCCAAGAAATGGGTTTCGAATGTATAAGTTTGTGGTGTCACTGTCCTTACTATCTTCAAGGCGCCACACATTATGGTTTGATCGCGGCCTTGAGTGATATCGTCGCTTCCTTTTGTCAATTCAAGTTGGATACAACGGAATTGGATTTGAGTTGGAAAGAACTGAACCGGCAGATCCAAGAGCTGGTTGAAAAAAATCCTGACCTTCAAAAGATGATCGATGGCCTCCGCAAGGCCAAGGTCAAAGGATCATGGGAGAGCAGAAAGGCCTCAGTAAAAAGGGATGATAAGGTTATCCACATAGAGGATTTCTTGAGACCGAAATAGCCTGAAGATAAAATCACATCAAGTGGTTACCTCCTCCTTTCTTTTTTATTTCTTCCACCAATGCCTCCACGATCTCGCCAGCGCTCCCCTGTAAAAACACATCAGTTATGGAATCGGTGAGATGGGTCCTTTCCAAATTGATTTCGATAATCTTTGCATGATTCTGGTTGGCTATGCTTGGAATAGTATTTGCCGGAGACACAAGTGCAGAAGTTCCGATCACCAAGAGGGCCTCTGCAGACGAGGCGAGCTGGAAAGAACGAGTCAGCGCATCCGGTGGTATTGGCTCGCCAAAGAAAACAACGTCTGGTTTCAAAATTTTTCCGCACTCACACTTAGGTGGAAATTCCCCCTTTTTTTCATGGGCCTGATATTTCTTACCGCACCACAGGCAGGACAATGTGCTGGAGTTACCATGGTACTCGATCACGTTTCTGGATCCGCCTTCCTGGTGGAGATTGTCTATGTTTTGGGTGATGACGTAATGCAAGTAGCCTAATTTTTCCAGTTCGCCAAGGCCAATATGTGCCTTGTTGGGCCTTGCGGCTGACACGATCTCCTCCATCTCCCGTAACATGTGCCAGACCTTTTCCGGGTTTGCCCGGAAGGCCTCAATGCTTGCATATTCCGCTGGATCATACTTTGACCACAGCCCCCCTGCCCCGCGGAAATCCGGTATTCCCGATTCTACTGATATACCTGCACCTGTAAGTGCCAGAGTAAGCTTGGACTCGATTATTATTTGGGCAGCCGTTGCGATGAGCCTTTCCATGTATCCACTCCTTGTCAGTAACAGGGACTACTCCACTGGTTCGAACAGAATCTTCCGATCAGTGTTACTATAGAGCTTGAACCGGGCCTTCAATATCTTTTGTTCACCAAAGATATTTTCCAGCCTGACCTCGCCATCGCCTAGCTCTACCAGGTCAACGTTTTCCAAGATTTTTTCCTCTTTTCCGTCCTTCAACAAAAACGCATGGGCCTCACACATCTAAAACACCACCTTTCCACTGCATTTACGGGCAATCACTGTTCAAGTGCCTCTAGGGCCTGCCTCAAGCAGTCGTTGCTTTGAACAGTCAGCCGGATCATCTCCCTGACCTGCCGGGCGCTTTCCTGTTTGCCGGCCTGCTCGAGTTGTTCTGCAAACAGCTCGTACTCTTCTTTATGATGGTCGTTATGGGTAATCCAGTGCTCAAGTCTTATTTTAGCCTTTTCCAGGAAGTCCATTTTTCCCCCCGATTATTCTTTGTTTCTGATGCCTCAAGGTTTTATTGCCTTGCCACAAAGAAACCGTAAGGCATGCTCACACTCATGTCAATAGGTTTTACTCCCTCCCATGCTCAATCTTCCAAAAAATAAGAATAGTTGACTAGCTCCCCCTATCGGGTTAATATCGCGGAAACAAGCAAATGAGGAGGATGCGCACATGGGCGAACTGGATATATTGGAAGGGAAAAGGCTCCTTGTGGTGGACGATGAGGAAGATATACTCGAAACCCTGGAAGAACTCCTTGATATGTGCCTTATAGATAAGGCTCCCAATTATGAGACAGCAATAAAGTTTCTCAACAAGAATACCTATGACCTTGCAATATTAGACATTATGGGCGTTCGGGGCTACGACCTACTTGAGGAAACGAGAAAGAGGGGTATTCCGGCCGTAATGTTAACTGCCCATGCCTTGAGCCCTGAAAACCTTATCAAGTCTGTCAAAGGGGGTGCGCACGCCTATCTCCCCAAAGACAAGATATCAGAGATTCCTTCTTATGTGGCTGACGTTTTAAAGGCGGTGCAAGAGGGCCAAAAGGCACCTCTTGGTTGGTTCAAGAAACTCAATCCCTTTTTTGAGAAAAAGTTCGGCTCCGACTGGAAGGAAAAACACAAAGACCTCTGGGATGCCTTCGAGGAAACATACAGGGTCTCAAGAAAAGATCTCGAGGCATTGATGTGACCTAGCACTTGGCCCCCGTCCCTCAGCAGGTCTTGATAAGAGGTATTCTGACAGAGAACTTCGCCCCGCAGCCTTGGTCGCTTTCCAGTGTCAACTTGCCGCCCATGTCCTCAACAAGGACGAGCACGCCGGCAAGCCCTAGCCCGTGGCCTCTCACAGGGCAAGATTCGTCTCCGTTCATTTGAAAGTAACATTCGAAAATACGTCGGTGGTATTCTTGGGGAATACCCTCGCCATCATCGCTCACTGAAAGTAACAAGGCGTCAGCCTCTTGGCCGATTGTAACCTCAATGCTACTACGCCTGTACTTCAGGGCATTGTTCAGGAGATTCCTAAGGATTTGTTTTACCTTGGGCTCGTCCAGGCACACTCGCTGTGCCCAAAGCCTTTCTTCCACATTGAGGCCCACCCCGTGGGATTGGAGGACCCTTTTCAAGTCGGCTAAGTCTGCACAGGTTCTCACTTCCTCGGACAGCCTGTCATTGGTTAGGTCAAAGACTTCTAACAAAGTGTTCTTCACTAGGTCTGATATGCTGCACGTGGAGACATGCGCTACCCCTTCCCTGGATCTCCCGAGCTCCAACGCGTCATTTACCAGCGTCTGTGTTATCTTTGTGTTTCGTAACGCCCTACGAAGAACCTTTTCTTGTTTTTCCGTCAGCTTTCCGTACTTGTCCTGGCGTGTCAGAAGTGAAGTTATCCCTGCCTCTATCACGGCCAGGGGCACTTTCAGGTCATGTATTAGAAAATCAATTTTTATCCTTTCCTTTTTCATGTCACGGTCCCTCGGTACAGATGCCTCCTGCGCTGCGCCACCGGTGTTTTGGCCGAACGAGGACAGCTCTTTGCTCTTTTCCTGTCTGTGGCGCTTTGTCGACTTGCTGTTCGTCTTTTTTACAATACCCAGAAGATTAGAAATAATCAATCTTTCACACTCCAACGGGAATCACTACGTATCAGCTCCGCAACAGCACTCCCACATACCCCACGAAGCTGGAATCAGGCCTGATATCATAGCTCGTATAGTAATCCACTTCAAACGCTTTTTTCGCACCCAGCACTACACTGGCTTCAATGGCCGATGCAGCGGCTCCTGAACAGCAGGCGTTCTGGCTCTTGAGGGCTTCTTCTATGACCCCATCGGCGTCCATGTTAAGCATGAGATCAATGACGCGCCTGTCATTCTCCGTTCTCACCCACTGCACGGCTGCTTGTCCTACACCCTTGGGAACAAATCCGTAATTGTACCCATAATGGGTGAGATCTGTGGAGCCTATGATCACTGCCTTTCTGCCTAAATCCCTGATGATTTCAGCGACTCTCCTGGCGATCAGGAGGGAGCTTTTTCTGGGAGGAAGCCCCATAGGTACGATCTTGGTGTCGCCAAAAAAGTATTTAATAAAAGGCAGTTGCACCTCAATGGTATTATCAGGCTCGTATTCCCATGCCGTCTCGACGGAAAATTCGAATTCAGACGCAATCCGTCCGGCCACCTCTGAGTCAATTTCAAGTTCTCCCAACGGCGTATTCCATGCTCCCTCGGTCATTATGTAGTTCGGGCTTGACGAATGAAGATGCCTTCCAAATATAATACAGGTATCTGCGGCGCTGCCGTTTGCAAGGCACCGGATTACATTACACGCCAGTCTTCCCGAGTAAAACCAGCCTGCATGGGGAACAATCCCACCAACAGGGGTACCTTCCCCTGGGCAGGGTGATCCTTCCTGGATGAGGGCCTCTATTGCCCGAATGCACTCTCCTTGCCTACCAGGATACCATGATCCTGCAAAATCAGGGTGTCTGACGGCCATCCTGCTCACCTCCTTTCTTCTGCGTTACGGCAATCCGGGTTTAAGGCGAACTTACCTTGGGAGGTTCATCTTTTAATTGCCGCTGTCAAATATTACTGCTACAATCATGCTTCTAGTAAGTTCATTTACCTAGTGAGAGCGATGGAAAAGGCCATCGCTGACGTATATACCGTACATCCCGTTGAGGTCTTAATCAATGCCAGGGCACATCGAGCAGTGGCTGGTCCGAATCCCGGTGCTCCTCTTTGCAATCACCATCCATGAGTATGCCCATGGCAAGGCTGCATATTCACTGGGCGATCCCACCGCCAAGAACGCTGGCCGTCTCTCTTACAACCCACTGGCCCACATTGATCCCTTAGGTGCCATATGTCTTTTTCTGTTCAATTTCGGCTGGGCAAAACCGGTTCCCGTTAATCCTGCCTATTTCCAAAACCGCAGGCAAGGCATCATCTTAATGGCTCTAAGCGGGCCTTTGGCCAACCTTTCTGCCGCTTTTGTAGCAGGGCTGTTCGCCCGCTACTTCTTATTATCATGGCAGGTTTACAGGGAAGTTCTCACCTACCTGCTACTGATGAACATAGGTCTGGGATTGTTTAACCTTATTCCCATCCCTCCTTTAGATGGTTCTCATATTCTCGAGAACTTGCTGCCGCCAAGAGCAGCTGAAAGGTTTAGGGCCATAGGCCGTTACGGCCCCATAGCCATAATTGCCGTGGTGCTCTTAGACAATTACGCCCGTACAGGAATACTCAACGCAATTCTCATCTATCCCATGTTTCACCTCGCACATCTCTTTGCGGGCGATAACCTATGGCGATTACTTACTTTACTCAGGTAAGCTCTATCCTCACATCATATCCTTGTCACTGGCCTCTATTGCCTTGTCAATCTCCACCTTGAGCTCAGGGGGCAAGCCGGGCATATCCACGCTCAGAAAACCCCGCACAATGGTTGAAGTGGCCTCTTCCTCGTTTAATCCACGGGACATGAGGTACGTT
>Ga0164318_10006086_pt1 | contig 11694 bp, 5 predicted proteins | sample GuaBasSedimGuay9_FD_113734 | JGI IMG/M metagenome (GOLD analysis project Ga0164318, IMG submission 113734) | Subseafloor sediment microbial communities from Guaymas Basin, Gulf of California, Mexico - Guay9, Core 4571-4, 0-3 cm | ecosystem: Environmental > Aquatic > Marine > Hydrothermal vents >... | reverse complement strand
TTGACTTGGAGTTCAAGATTTATCTTGACTTGGAGTTCAAGATTTATCTTGACTTGGAGTTCAAGATTTATCTTGACTTGGAGTTCAAGATTTATCTTGACTTGGAGTTCAAGATTTATCTTGGGCTAACCGTTTTCAAACTGTACGATTAAAAAAACAGATCGAATAAACAAACCCTATTGTGATTAAAATCCAATGCAACATTAGGACGTTTTGAGTCTATTTAATAACTATGCATCAACTCAAAATAGCTATAGACAGCCCAACTCAAATTCGCCCCATTATTTTACAAGTCGCTGTTCCAACACCCCTATATAATCATTTTGATTATCTCCCACCGCCTGGAACCGATATCAACCAATTGCGCCCAGGAATACGTTTACGTGTGCCATTTGGCAAATCACGTACTGAAGTCGGCATACTACTGGCCGTTGTTGATCAAACCCACGTTCCCCTTGAAAAACTCAAAGCGGCCCAAGAGATTCTCGACTCAACCCCCGTCTTGCCAGAAACTGACTTAGATTTATTACAATGGGCCAGCAATTACTACCATCATCCCATTGGCCAAGTGATTTCAACAGCCTTACCGCCCAGCCTAAATAAAGGACAACTGGCCAATATGTCCTTCCTCTCAGGTTGGAAATTGACACCTGAAGGCCAGGCCACTCAAGTCGATGAACTGCCTAAAAATGCCCATCGACAAAAAGCCGTCTTAAACTTATTACAACAATATCCAGAAGGCCTGACTCAAGCCGCCATAACCACCCGCTTGTCCAATGCCAGCTCAACCCTGCGTAACTTAGAAAAAAAAGGCTTGATCGTTTCTCAAGCCATAATTTATACCCCCTCTACCGATGACACCATTCATAAAACATCCCCCTTGGCGCTTAACGCAGCCCAAAAGCAAGTTGTCACTCAAGTTAGCAACAAACTCGAACAATTCTACCCTTGTTTACTAGATGGCGTAACCGGCAGTGGCAAAACAGAAGTCTACTTACACATCATTCAAAAAGTCATAGAACAAGGCCGACAAGCCCTCGTCTTAGTACCAGAAATCAACCTCACACCCCAAACAGTCAACCGTTTTAAACAACGTTTTACCGTAACCATTGCCGTCTGGCATTCCAAACTGAACAACACCGAACGCCTACAAACTTGGTTACAAGCTCGCGATGGACTCGCCTCAATTATCATCGGCACACGCTCCGCAATCTGGACACCCCTAGCCCATCCAGGCATTTTTATTGTTGACGAAGAACATGATGCCTCCTACAAACAACAAGATCATTTTCGTTATTCAGCGCGTGATATAGCCGTTGTACGCGCACAACGCGCCCAAGTGCCCATACTGCTAGGCACAGCCACACCCTCACTAGAAACATTATACAACGCACAACAACAACGCTACCAACATCTCATACTCCCAGAACGTGCCGGCGCAGCAGTACATCCCACATATCACATTGTTGATATGCGCCAACAAGCCCGCCGAGAAAGCATATCGCAAGCCTTAAAAAAAGCCATAAACCAACGTTTAGCCGCACATCAACAAATCCTCTTATTTATCAATCGTCGTGGCTACGCCCCCACATTAACCTGTTATCAATGCGGCTGGGTAGCCTTTTGTGCCCATTGCGATGCCCGTCTCACCTATCACGAAACAACCCAGGAATTACAATGTCACCATTGCGGAGACATCCGTCCACCTGACAAACACTGCCCCAAATGTCAACACCCTAAACTCTATTTATTAGGGCAAGGCACAGAACGTATTGAAGAACATTTACAAAATGAATTTAAAGAAGCCCGGATTTTACGCATAGACAGCGACAGCACCAGTCGTAAACACGCTATGGCAGAGCTATTAGAACGCATCCATCAAGGTGAAGTTGATATACTAGTCGGTACACAAATGTTGGCCAAAGGCCATCATTTTCCTAAAGTCACCTTAGTCGGCCTGATCAACATTGACGGCGGCTTATATGGCCTAGATTTTCGAGCCCCAGAACGCATGGCACAACTATTAGTACAAGTAGCCGGACGTGCCGGACGCGCAGATGATCCAGGTCAAGTCATCATTCAAACCTACCACCCTGATCACCCCTTATTCACCCATCTCATTCGTCACGGTTATGCCTCATTTGCAGATGCCGCATTAAAAGAACGCCAACAAGCCGCCTTTCCACCCTATACCCGCTTAGCCTTACTACGTGCCGAATCGCTAGAACCGCAAAGTGCCATGGACTTTCTCAACAAAGCAAAAGCACAAACAGAACCCTTCTTATGTGACAGCGTTCAATTGTGGGGGCCCGTTCCCGCCCCAATGGAAAAACGAGCAAAATGGTATCGCGCACAACTCTTATTACAATCCAGCCAACGAGACAATTTACACCGATTACTCTCTCAATGGCTACCAAAGCTCCCTAGCTCAACCAATGAAGTACGTTGGTCAATAGATATCGATCCGCAGGATTTGTTTTAGCGTAGGGTGGGTAACGGGTTCTTGTTGCCGGCCCCATTCAAATCAATGTATTTCACGCGCTTTGTCTCGCTACGCTTCACCGCGCGCGTGAAATGGTGGGTAACGGGTTCTTGTTGCCCACCTGACAAAATTATTTATTGGGCTCAACCAATCAGCGTAGAAAATGCCATTAAGATATGCACCAAATTTCGTGTTGATATTGGATGGCTTTTAATGGATAATGAAAATATGAACAGGGGAACAACTGAACAAGAGCCCAAGATGATTATACTTAGCATCGCCATAAATTGCGCTTTTAAGATTTTCGTTCAAAATTTATTTTGCGTTATCTTGGAGTGCAAAATTTATTTTGCGTTATCTTGGAGTGCAAAATTTATTTTGCGTTATCTTGGAGTGCAAAATTTATTTTGCGTTATCTATGGAATGCAAAATTTATTTTGCGAGGGCTTGATAATAGCGACCTTATGACGATGCTGAGTATATCAAATGGTTGGTCGAATGGTGGGAGCGTGCGAATGAGGAAGAAAGGAATTGGATGAATGTGCAGATGAAACGGTGTTTTCCGGAATATGGTAAGTGGATTGAAAGGTAATGAATTTTGTTGCTTTTGCGGCTTTGCGGCTTTGCGTGAGATAAAATCTCACGCAAAGACGCGAAGACGCAAAGATGTGAAACTCTGTGGTTCTCTGTCAACTACCTATCAGTTTGGCCCGACACTTTTTTTTCAACACAGAGTACACAGAGTACCACTTTGTCACACATAGCAATAAGTATATGATTTTTAATGATATTCTGATATTAAATACGCAGGGGTGTGTATTTATGCCTGAATTTGCAAACTGATAGCTGGTAAGAAAATACAATCCTTGTCATTTACTTTTAATCCTTTTTTATATAAATTTTTTACTTTTCACTTGAGGATAAACGCTCACTATGTTGACATTACCCAATTACCAAATCAGCACTCAAATTTACGAAAGTGCCAACTCCCTTGTTTATCGGGGAATCAGAGATGAGGATAATCAACCAGTTATCCTCAAAGTCCTCAAAGAGGATTATCCTTTGCCAGAAGAATTAACGCGCTATCGGCAAGAATATGATATCACGCGCCGTCTAAAAGATTTGGAGGGCGTTATCAAGGCTTACCACCTAGAAAAACACCAAAATACGCTGGTGATATGCCTTGAGGATTTTGATGGCGAGTCCCTTAAAATCTGGCTAGACAAACAGCGCACCTTTACGCTTGATGAATTACTCACGTTTGCTATTCGTGCTACCGAAATTTTGGGACAAATTCAGGGGCAAAATATTATCCATAAGGATATTAACCCCTCAAATCTGATTTTGAATCCCAATACCAATGTCTTGAAAATCGTCGATTTTGGGATTTCCACCCAATTATCCAAGCAACATCTCACGCTGAAAAACCCTGAAGTCTTAGAGGGCACTTTAGCCTATATGTCCCCAGAACAAACAGGGCGTATGAACCGTGCTTTGGATTATCGCACCGATTTTTATTCATTAGGGGCCACTTTTTACGAACTGTTCACCGGAAAAGTGCCTTTTGAATCGAAAGATGCGATGGAATTAGTCCATTGCCATATCGCTAAACAACCCACGCCACCTCACCAAATCAATCCCGATTTGCCAATGGCTATTTCTAATCTCATTTTGAAATTATTGGAAAAAACCGCAGAGGCGCGTTATCAAAGTGCCTGGGGTATCAAAGCCGATTTACAGAAGTGCCAACTTCAGTTTGCAAACAATGGCACGATTGAACCTTTTGCCTTAGCCCAAAAAGACATTTCAGATCGTTTTCAAATTCCGCAAAAACTCTATGGGCGCGAATCGGAAATAGACACGTTAGTTGCGGCCTTTGAACGGGTGGCTTCTGGAACAGCCGAAATGATGCTGGTTGCCGGCTATTCTGGGATTGGTAAATCGGTATTGGTCAAAGAAATCTATAAATCGCTGACCGAAAAACCAGGCTATTTTATTGCCGGCAAATTCGATCAATTCCAGCGTAACATTCCCTATAGTGCGGTAGTCAATGCCTTTAAAGAATTAGCCCAACAATTGTTGACCGAAAATGAAGCCCAACTTTCTGTTTGGAAAGAAAAATTGGGGGCCGCGTTGGGCCCTAACGGACAAATCATTATCGATGTGATTCCCGAAATCGAATGGATTATTGGTGCCCAACCGGCCGTCCCTCAACTTGGCACAACCGAATCCCAAAACCGCTTTAATCTGGTATTTCAAAATTTTATGCGGGTGTTTTGCCAACCAGAACATCCCCTAGTTATGTTTTTGGATGACTTACAATGGGCTGATTCGGCAACACTGAAATTGTTAGAATTGGTTATGACTGACCAAGATAACACCGCCCTCTTCTTTATCGGAGCCTATCGGGATAACGAAGTTGACCCAACGCATCCCTTAATGACGACACTTGATAAACTCCGTAGAGACGCAATGCATTGCGTCTCTACCATTAACCAAATCACCTTAAAGCCTTTGGCTTTTGAACAGATTAACCAATTGATTGCTGAGAGTTTGCACCAAAACCTGAAAGCGGTTGACGCATTGACAGATTTGGTCATGCGTAAAACCGGTGGGAATCCGTTTTTTGTCAATCAATTTCTGCAAACCTTGTATGAAGAAGATTTGCTTCATTTTGTTTCCCCAACACTTGAGCAAAAAGCCCATTGGCAATGGGATATTGCTCAAATTGAGGCCATGAACATCACTGACAATGTGGTGGATTTAATGATTGGCAAATTGAAAAAATTGCCCGAATCCGCAAGGCAAGTTTTACGTCTGGCTGCGTGTGTGGGCAATCGTTTTGATTTGGATACCTTGTCGGTCATTTATGAAAAATCGCTCGCTGAGACTTTCCAAGATATTATGCCGGTTTTGACCGAAGGATTCATCTTGCCGTCTTCATCACTTGAATTGAGTGGCGAAGAGATTCAGTCTTCGCCATTGGCGATTCGCCATTTTCATTTTTTACATGATCGCGTTCAACAAGCAGCTTATGCACTGATTGATGATGAACAGAAACAAGCCGTCCATTTACAAATAGGCCGTTTGCTATCGAAAAATACACCTACTGACGCATTAGCAGAAAAAGTGTTTGATATTGTGGAACAATTTAACCAGAGTCTTGAATTGCTCAATAATCAAGCCGAGCGACTTAAAGTTTCTGAGCTGAATTTAATGGCAGGGCAAAAAGCGAAGAAGGCAACCGCTCATGGGGCTGCGATCAACTACTTCACCAAAGGGCGGGGATGCTTAACCGATAAGAGTTGGGATCGTTCTTACGATTTGACGCTCAATCTCTTTACCGGCGCCGTGGAAGTGGCTTACCTCAGTGGTGATTTTGAACAGATGGAGCAATTGGCACAAGTGGTGTTACAACAAGCACGAACGGTATCAGATGAAGCGAAAATCTGTGAAATTCAAATACTGGCTTATGCCGCACAAAATCAACTACGAAAGGCGATTAAAACCGCATTAATGTTTCTAAACAGATTAGGTATTAGTTTCCCGCAAGAACCCACAGAAGAAGAGGTAGGATTAGCTCTCCAGAAAATGCAAGTTTCCCTCTCTGGTAAACCAATCCAATCTCTCATTGACTTACCAATGATGACGAACACCCAATCAATATTGGCACTACGCGTCATTGTGAGTGTTATCCCTGCCGCTTACTTCGTGTCACCAAAACTGATGGTTTTACTGATACTTAAACAAGTTGAGTTATTGCTTGAATATGGCAATATTGCTGAATCAAGTTATTCTTATGCCTTTTACGGCTTGATTCTCTGCGGCGTGGTTTTTGATATTGAATCCGGATATCAATTTGGTAGGCTCGCTTTAGATTTTTTGAAACGAGTGGGTGAAAAGAGATTTGAAGCGAGGACCATTTACCTATTTAATACCCATATAAGGCTGTGGAAAGAACATGTTAGAGAAACATTACAACCCTTGTTAGGAAGTTACCAAACTTGCTTAGAAGTTGGAGAAATCGATTTCGCAGCCTATTCTCTCGGTGTTTATCTCCACTATGCTTATTTTACAGGTAAGCCACTTGTCACCCTAGAACCAGAAATGGCTCGGTACAGTCATGCAATTGCTCGGCTTAAACAAGAAGTTCCCCTTACTTGGAGTCGCTTGTATTCGCAAGTTGTTTTAAACTTAATGGCACATTCCAACAACCCGTGTCGTTTGACTGGCAAAGTTTATGACGAAACCAGTCAGTTACAGTTTATTCAACAAGCGAATGATAGAACAGGGATTCATCATTTGCATATTAACAAATGTATCTTGCATTATTTGTTTCAAGAATATGCCGTAGCGGTTGAAAACGCTGTTCTAGCAGAACAGCATTTAGAGGCTGTCACCGCTGTGTTAGTCAAGGTGATATTTCATTTTTACGATTCTCTGGCACGGTTAGCGTTGTATCCGAGTTTGCCCGAGCTTGAACAAGAGGCCGTTTTAACCAAAGTGTCGGCTAACCAGGAACATATGAAATTGTGGGCCAACCATGCCCCCATGAATTTTCAGCATAAATACGATTTAGTCGAGGCTGAAAAAGCACGGGCTTTGGGACAACTTAACGCGATAGAGTGGTATGAAAAAGCCATTGCCGGAGCAAGAGAAAATGAATATCTCAATGAAGAAGCTTTAGCTTATGAGTTAGCAGCCGGGTTTTATCTCGCTCGTGGGATGGACAAGTTTGCCCAAACCTACCTAAAAGAGGCTCACTACGCCTATCAACGTTGGGGAGCCGTTGCGAAAGTTAAGGATTTAGAAACCCGATATCCGCAATTGCTGTCCTCCAAAACGGCCCGTGCCATGAAGGCAGATGTGACTATTTCAGGAACGCTCTTGGCTTCCATTTCAACCAAAGGCGATGGGCAATGGCTGGATTTGAACAGTATCATGAAAGCTGCTCAAACCCTCTCTGGGGAAATCGTGTTGGGGCAACTCTTGGAAAAAATGATGCTCATTGTCATTGAAAATGCAGGGGCAGAAAAAGGCTTTTTGTTACTTCCTCAACAAGAACAGTGGTTTATCGAAGCTAAAGGGCAAGTGGATAGCGATGAGGTTAACGTTTTGCAATCTATTCCTCTTGAAAATCAACCCATTGCACAAACGATTATCCAATATGTTGAAAGAACCCAAGAACATCTTGTTTTGCCTGATGCGAGCAAAGAGGGCCAATTTACCCCTGATCCGTACATCAAAAAACAGCGTCCCAAATCCATATTATGCCTCCCCTTGCTTAATCAAGGACAGTTGACGGGTATCTTATATTTAGAAAACAATCTGGCAACCGGTGCCTTTACCCAAGAACGGTTAAAAGTGCTTAACCTGTTGTCATCACAAATCGCCATTTCTATTGAAAACTCTTTTTTATACAACAACTTAGAGCAAAAAGTCGCAGAGCGTACCGACGAATTGGAACAAGAAATCGTGGTCAGAAAAGAGGCTGAAGAAGCGGCCCAAGTGGCGAATCAAGCCAAAAGCACTTTCTTAGCCAATATGAGCCATGAACTTCGCTCCCCGCTTAACGCGATTCTGGGCTTTGCCCAAATTCTAACCCGTAGCCAACAACTGGATAAGGAAAATCAACAGAATGTCGGTATCATCAGTCGCAGCGGTGAACACCTCCTCAGTCTGATTAACCAAGTACTTGATCTGTCCAAGATTGAAGCGGGCCGTACCACACTCAATGAAAACCATTTTGACTTTTATCGTCTGCTGGATGATTTAGAAGATATGTTTCATCTAAAAGCGGATGATAAACACTTGCAACTGCTTTTTGAACGTGAACTATCGGTTCCCCAATACCTTTACACCGATGAAGTCAAAGTGCGTCAAGTGTTGATTAATTTGCTCAATAATGCGTTGAAATTTACGGTAGAAGGAGGAATCATAGTACGAATCAGCGCGAAAACCAAAGTTCAAGCGGATTTTAACCTGCAATGCTCAGTGATTGAATTTGAAGTAGAAGACACCGGCCCAGGCATTGCATCAGATGAGTTAGACGAACTGTTTACCGCGTTTGTGCAAACAGAGGCAGGCAAGCAATCTCAAGAAGGTACCGGCTTAGGTTTGCCCATTAGTCGCAAATTTGTTCAATTAATGGGTGGCGACGTGGTAGTAAGCAGTGAAGTTGGACGGGGAACCACGTTTCAATTTCAGATTCAATGTCAATTATCCGAAGCCACTAATATTAAAAAGGCCGCCCATGGCAAACGAGTCATTGCTTTAGCCCTCAATCAACCGCGCTATCGGATTTTAATTGTCGATGACAAATGGAGCAATCGGCAACTCCTTATCAAATTACTCAATCCACTGGGTTTTGAACTCAGAGAAGCTGAAAACGGGCAAGAAGCGATTGAAGTCTGGGAAGAATGGCAACCGCATTTGATCTGGATGGACATGCGGATGCCGGTGATGGATGGTTATGAAGCCACTCAACGGATTAGAGAACATACCAAAGGCCAAGCCACCGCTATCATTGCCCTGACGGCCAGTGTGTTAGAAGAACGGGCCGTCGTGCTTGATGCGGGTTGTGATGACTTTTTACGCAAGCCGTTTAGAGAAAACGATATTTTTGAGGCGATGCACAAACATTTGGGTGTGGAGTATATCTATGAGGAACCCATCGCAACGTCGATGATCGATTCCGAAGCTGATGTGTTAACGCCTAGCAATCTGGCGAGCTTGCCAGCGGAATTGCTGGCCCGTTTTGAGGATGCGACTGATCGCAATGATCTCGACAAGATAGAAAGTATTATCACTGAAATTCGTTTACAGCATATAGGATTGGCCAATGGCTTGGTTGAATTGGCTGAACTATTTGATTATGATGCCATTTTAGATTTGATTCGAGAAGCACAAGGAATTCAATCATGAACGATACTGTTGATATCTCAAATTCTAATATTCTCGTGGTCGATGATACGCCAGCTAATTTACGTTTATTGATAGGGATATTACGGGAAGTGGGATATAAAGTGCGTCCGGCTAACAATGGGCCGCGGGCGTTAACGTCGATAGAAAAAGAATCTCCTTCACTCATTTTGCTTGATATTATGATGCCCAATATGGATGGTTATCAAGTCTGTGAGCATTTAAAAGCTCATGAAGAAACTCGTGAGATTCCCGTGATTTTTATCAGTGCGTTGAATGAAACCTTCGATAAAGTCAAAGCCTTTTCCGTGGGTGGCGTAGATTACATTACTAAACCCTTTCAAGCTGAAGAAGTCTTAGCGCGTGTAGAAACTCATTTGAAATTGCATGAATTGCAACGACAACTCAAAAAAGAAAATCTGCGAATGAGAGCAGAGTTAGAAGTCTCGCGCCGTTTGCAACAAATGTTGCTACCAACTGAAAAGGAACTTAAGCAAATTGACGGTTTAGATATCGCCGGCTTTATGGCACCGGCCGAAGAAGTAGGTGGTGATTACTATGATGTGCTTCAACATCAGGGACGAATTTTGTTTGGAATCGGTGATGTCACTGGGCATGGTTTAGAAAGTGGTGCGTTAGCGATTATGGTGCAATCATCAATCCGCACTTTGCTTGCCAATAATGAAACCGATCCGGTTAAATTTTTCAGCGCACTGAATCAAATGGTTTTCCATAACGTTGAGCGAATGAACGTGGAAAAAAGTTTGACATTGGCTTTAGTCGATTATCAAGACAAGCAACTTTATTTAAGCGGACAACATGAAGAAATGATTGTCGTCAGACAGGGAAAATTGGAATTAATCGACACGATGGATTTAGGTTTTCCCATCGGTTTAGATTTCGAGATTGCTGATTTTGTGAAGCAAACCAGCGTGCCATTGAATGCCGGTGATGTTGTGGTGCTTTATACCGATGGCATTACTGAGGCTGAAAATATTGATAAACAAATGTATGGATTAGAACGCCTTTGTGAAGTTATCCGCCATCTGTGGCAACAAACAGCCCACGAAATCCAACAAGCGGTGATTGAGGATGTACGGCAATTTATTGGTGAGCAAAAGGTGTATGATGATATTACTTTGTTAGTGTTAAAACAGCAATAACCAACCATAACGACAAGGATTGTATATAAGAAGGGATAAACATATACTCTTTGCTGGATTAAATTTAACTTTTATAATTTTTTGGCAACCCCAGGTTGCACCTCAATGCCACCTTCGCCTTCGCCTGGGCTTTCGCGGTGGTTCGCCCCTACAACCCCGTCATGACGTGGGGTTTTGTAGGGGGCATACCACCGCGAAAGCCCTTAACGAAGGTGGCATTGAGGTTGCACCTGGGGCTATGATCTCGCTACGCTCGGCAACGAAGTTTCACATTCAACCCCTACGGTGCCTTAGCTTTTTAAGATTTTTTTGATCGATTTGCTTTTGTAGTCCATCCAATCGCGAAAGTTTTTAAAAGTTTAAATTGTGCCCGCGTGCAGTATAAAAAGGGATAAACCTAAACCGAGCCACGTTCTAATCATAACTATCCTAATAGACACTTTGCGAAATGTTTTCGACTAACGCATCAATGTCTTTTAATTCCGCACTCAAGGCTTGTCGTACCGTTTTCCGCAATTGTCCAAGTTGGTGCGTTGTTAAGTTTATCACTCAAAGCCAACAATAACGTCGTTTTAGCAATTTGCACTAAGAGCGGATGAATATCGATACCAATAACTTGACGGCTTAATTGTGCGTGTTTTTTTTCGTTCCAAATTGATTTTGCGTGTTTTTTTACGTTCCAAATTGATTTTGCGTGTTTTTGGAATGCCTCTTATTTTGCGTGTTTTTGGAATGCCTGTTATTTTGCGTGTTTTTTTACGTTCCAAATTGATTTTGCGTGTTTTTGGAATGCCTGTTATTTTGCGAGGATTTGATAATAGCGACTTTATGATGATGCTAAGTATAAATGAATGAGGTGGGCAACCACGTTGCCCATCTTACCGCAAAATCAATTTGGTTTGAAAATTCTTCGCAAAGTTTAAAAAAGTGAGGAAGTGGCTTGACGGAAACGGGCCAATAAAAATCAACGACTTACAGCTTATAGCTCAAATCCCCTTTCAAAACTTTAAAAATAGTTATCCCTAACCGTTTTGTTGGTAACATTTAATGAAAGTACCATTCCTTGTAGGGTGGGTAGCGTCTTTTTGCTGCCCACCATCACCCAATTACTTACGCTTCATCACTCTT
>Ga0164318_10006085_pt1 | contig 11694 bp, 10 predicted proteins | sample GuaBasSedimGuay9_FD_113734 | JGI IMG/M metagenome (GOLD analysis project Ga0164318, IMG submission 113734) | Subseafloor sediment microbial communities from Guaymas Basin, Gulf of California, Mexico - Guay9, Core 4571-4, 0-3 cm | ecosystem: Environmental > Aquatic > Marine > Hydrothermal vents... | reverse complement strand
TGCTGATGATACCCGGGCAGAAATATGATACGCTAACGACCTCGGACAGCGGATGGGAATACGACGTTGCGGTCGAAACCAACGCCTTGAACGCACTTGCAGAAAATAACACCCTCTCCCACGCTCCGTATGGTCTTTATGTAGATCCCTCATCGGAACTTCAACCCCTCATCGCCGTTCTCATGTACCGCGGTGCTAGTGCTTTGAACTCGAGCGTTACCCTGATGGACGTCGTCAGGTACTACGCTCCCCTGATATTCGCGCTTTCACTCATTCCGATCTTTCTGATAGGAAGAGAACTTGGAGGCGACTTGGCCGGATGCGCATCCGTGTTCTTTGCCGTGACCATGGTCTCTCCGATTTACTGGCACAAGGTCGGAGCGTTCGATCGAGAGCCCATACAGCTCATTCTGGGGGCTTGGGCGATGTTTCTCACTATAAAACTCTTCAAAGCCTCGCGTCAATCGGTCCTTAAATTTGCACTTCTGGCCGGGATGGTGTACGGGCTATTTGGCCTTGCTTGGGCTGGATGGCACTACGTCATAGCGATCACGATACTTGGCATGTCTATCGTCCTGCTACTCGGTTTTTTGGGGAGATTCGCGCGGAAAATAGATGTCGTTGGGAATCTCCTTGGGGCCATTCGCGGACATCTCGATCTACTGATCGGATGGGTGATAATGATGCTCGTGATAACCCTTGTGCTTGGAGTGCTTGGAGGCAAAAGTCCAGACTTGTGGGTAACCGTGTTCGGGACGTATGCAGGCTACCTCGGTATCGGAGGGGGAGAGGGAATTTCAGTTTCAACGTATGCTTCGGAAATGCAAGCACTACCGAGAGACTTAGATGCATGGTGGGAAGCGGTTCCAGGTAAATTTTATGCTGTCGATATATTGACCACGTTTGTCTTCACCTTAATCATTTTGGCATTCCTCAAGTTTATTTGGTCTAGGAAACGCTGGGAAATCCTAACTTTTGCATGGCTCATTGTTCTTTTGGCAATGGTCTGGCCGGGGGCCGGCCAGGCCAGATTCGAGCGCATGTGGTGGCCGTTCGTCCCTGCCATGGCTGGAGTGGGCGTGGCCGTATGTCTCTCCGTGCTCAAGCAGATGTCGTTCGAGCCTTCAATGGGATGGTTGAGGAATATGCAAAATCCACTTGTCTTGATCCTCGTGGCTGGCATGGTAGTGGTTCCATTCGGGGTCAATGCCCACAGCGCTGCGGAGCATGTCGCCCCTCCGACGGAATGGCGTGGCGTGGGCTTTGACGAGGCTTTCATGGAGACTTTTGACTGGATCAGGGAGAATACCCCGGAGAATTCGATATTTTCGATCCAGTGGTCGTTTGGTCACCTCTTCACGGGCGTGGCCAGACGACCAACAGTGGTCGATGGGGCAGAAGTTCCGGCGAGAGAAGGTACTTGGGAAAACGATCCAACATTCGTCCCACGTCCACCTGATTACATCTATTATGTCGAAGGCGACCAAGGACTTATCTATGGTGTTGATGTTTCTCCAAAGTCCTACTGGAGCAATTTGGAGTCATGGGTAAAGGACGAACCGGGTAGCAAATTTGGATCGTTTGAGATCAATGGCAGACGTATCGACGTGGAGTGGTTCCCCATGATGGGGGGAGATGAGCTTGAGTGGTATCTTGAGACTTATAGGGACAACTACGGGGTTAAAATCGATTATGTGATATTTTCCGTTGATGAGTACTCTAGAGCCTACGGTTATTACCAATCCACACAGATCAGAAACATCTTATTGGTTGCAGAGAGACTGTTCGATCTTTCCCAGTTGCATCCCACATCGGAAAACGGAAAATACGTTTTCAATTTCGGTGAGAACAGGGAGGCTGTGGTCCTCGATTACCAAAATGGATCGGTTTACCTCAGAACCGACAATGGAGACATGACGATGGATGGATATGGAGTCATGAGGGTGAGCGATGGGCAAATTACTGATTTGATCCAGTTCAACCCGCCGACCTCCACGCCGGATATCGAGGAAACGTTGATACTTTTCCTCGATGAGGAGGACCAGATAACATCCGCGCGGCTGGTCAAAGGCGTGTCGGAAAAGGTGTTTGCCCGCCCCATCCCTGTAGGCGTGCTTGCATTCTCAGGCAACCTTGAAAGTGTGGGTTACATGGAAGATGTCTTCACGAGTTCGAACGGCTATGTCAGGGTTTTCAAGATTTATCACCTGCCTTCCCTCGCCGCTCCAGCCGATAATTCATTGACGAACGACAACACACCGGAATTCAAGTGGTATGAGGCTGTGGGTGGGGTCACGTACGAGCTGCAGGTGGATGACAACGCCGACTTTTCCTCTCCGGAAATCCATGAGGACAACCTGAGCGCTAGGACATACATGGCATCCACAGCTCTTCCAGATGGAGATTACTTCTGGCGGGTCGCGGCGTACGATTCAGCGGGTAATTTGATGGGTTGGTCAGATGTGCACGCTTTCGCCGTAGATACTACTCCACCCGAGATGCCAACACTTCATGCACCAGAAAACGGGGCACAGTTGAATGACAACACCCCCACATTCGAATGGGCCCCAAGTTTCGAGGCTCAGGAGTATCGATTGCTCGTGGATGAAAATTCGGAGTTCAGCTCCCCGGAGATAGATCTCACCCAAACAGAAAACTCATACACCTCCACGACGGAACTTCCGGACGATAACTACTACTGGATGGTCATAGCGATCGATCGGGCCGGGAATGAAAGCGAGTCATTGGTACGGACTTTCTCGGTTTTGGCCGGAGGGGCCTGAGCATGCAACGTCCGCGAGGGACCAGGGACCTAATGGGTAAAGAGCTGGCGAGCGTTCGTCATGTGATGCGTGTAATGAGCGAGCTTTTCAGGCGCTACGGTTATGCGGAGGTGGAAACCCCTACATTTGAGCACCTGGAGCTCTTTACGAAGAAGAGCGGGGAAAACGTTGTCAGACAGCTCTATGCTTTCAAGGACAAATCCGGCCGGGACCTCGCCCTCCGCCCTGAACTTACAGCTCCGGTCGTCCGCCTCTACATCCAACAGTTACGGTCCTTCCCAAAACCGGTCAAGCTCTGCTACTTCGGCAGCTGTTTTCGATACGAGGAGCCTCAGGCGCAGCGGTGGCGGCAGTTTATGCAGGCAGGAGTTGAGGTGATAGGTTCGGCTAGGCCGGAAGCGGATGCGGAAGTGGTCGCGGTTGCAGACAGCGTGATGCGAGAACTTGGTTTGGATGGCAGAGAACTTAAAATTGGAAATATAAGGCTGCTCCGGAAGGTGCTGGCCAACGCCGGAGTTGAAGGAGATGCCCAGGATCGAGTGCTCAGGGCGATCGACAGCCATGAGGATGGGCGAATCCAAGAGGAACTTGGACGTACCGGTATGGATGCTAAGAGCAGGCAGTTGGTCACGAAGCTGATAAAATTGCGCGGCGGTGTGGAGGTCCTGGAAAAAGTGGAGCGATTGCTGAATGGAATCCCCGAGACAGACCAGGCGTTGAGGAATTTCAGGGATGTCATCGACTGTCTTGGTCCGATGGGCGTTGAGAGATTTGTGGTCGATATGGGGATAGCTCGAGGACTAGAGTACTACACTGATTTCGTCTTTGAGATCTACGTGGGCGGTGTCCAGGTCGCGGGTGGAGGACGTTATGACACGCTGATCGAGCTTCTGGGTGGAAGCTCCACTCCGGCTGTCGGTGTCGGGTTCGGTGTTGACAGGATAGCGCAAACCTTGATCGAACTCGATGCAGCTCCTGCCCGCGGAGGATTGGACTGTATGGTACTTCCAGCGAATGAAGGTGTTCTGAAGGAATGCCTTAAGCTCGTCACAGAACTCCGGAGGGCGGGTCTATCTGCGGATGTGGACTTGATGGGTCGAAAGCTGGGCAAAGCCATCTCATATGCGGATTCGCTCAAGGTAAAGCGCGTGGTGGTCGTTGGGACGAGAGATCTGAGCGAAGGTAGGGTGATCATCAGAAATATGATGACTGGGAAACAGGAGTCGGTATCTCGAGATGAACTCGCGAAAAGGCTAAAATCTGTATCCTAGTTCCTCAAAGACCTTTTTCATGGTTAGGGAGTCCTGCTCCAAGACCGGCGACTCGGAAATCAGCGTCACGTCCATTTTTTGTTTCAGTATCCTCTTGGCTAGAGGCTTGAAAGGTGGTTCGTCGAATTCGATCGGCAGGTGACGCTTTTCGTTTCCGTATCCGTCGATTTTTGCGGGAGTCCACTCCATGGACGTGAAATGACAGTGCAGGAGTTTCAGCTTGAGAGGGCTAAGCTTCTTGAATATCTCTTCGTAATCTATCTTACCCGCGTTTCTCGCCCACAGGTGTGCAAAATCCACCACCGGTTCGCATCCGCGCACCCGTCCGCAGAGACGAACGATCTCGTCCAGTGTACCAAACTGGCTCACCTTCCCGGTCGTTTCGAGACCCAGAGCAACTTTTTTGATGCCCGCGGACCTCATATGGTCCAGCATATCCTCACAGGCCTCCATGATGGAGTCAAATGTGGCTTCAGGGGTCTTTGAGCCGTAGTAACCTGGATGGAACACCACTATGTGCGCCCCCATGTGGAAGGCCCGTTCCGCAGAGTCAAGGATGCGTTTTTTTGAAGCCTCCAGTTTTTTTCTGTCTGAGGAGTTGAGGTTGATGAAATACGGACAATGAACCGAGAGGAGGATGTTCAGTTCTTTCGCCAGATCTCCGACCTCGTCGGCCATTTCGTTGCTCATCGCGACTCCTCTGACGAACTCTATCTCCATGGCGTTGAGCCCAAGCTCTGCCACCCGTCTTAGTCCACCTAACGTGCTGCGTTCCCTACTTGAGAGCGGGATCCCCGCTGGGCCGAGGTATATCATGCTTCATCCAAAATCCTTATGGCTGGATCCAAAAAATCTTTTGCGGGATAACTGGATGCTGAACAGGTTCAGGGAACGGGCCAACCACGTGATACGGCCGATAGCACAGATCTTCGCCCGGACAGGAGCAAATCCAAATGCCCTGACGTTCATCGGGTTGGCGGTCGGGGCCCTCGCCGCGTTTTTCTTCGGGTGGGGAGATCAACTTCTGGCCGGAGTGGTTTTACTGGTGGCAGGATTTTTCGACGTGGTGGATGGTGCCGTGGCCCGCATTCTGGGGAGAGAAACGGCTTTCGGTGCCGTGCTGGACTCGACCGTGGATAGATATGTGGACTTTCTGGTATTTACGGGCATCATCTACGCATTCGTGGCTGGAAAGATCTCAGAACCAGGTTTTCTTCCAGGTTGGGGTTGGGGTCTCTTGGCAATGGTGGGGAGTTTCATGGTGAGTTATGTTCGCGCAAGGGCGGAGGCAACTGGGTCCGGCAAGCTGGATGTGGGCGTAGCGGAGCGCGCGGAACGATTGGTCATTCTGGCAATTGGAGCTCTGGTTGGCTATACCCAGTACGCCGTGGTCCTGATAGTCATCCTAACTCATTTGACCGTACTGCACAGAGTGATCGTCGCGTGGCACCGTCTGCGTTAGCTTGAAATCTTTGCGCAGAATTCCTTGAAATACTTGAGTCCCTCGCGAAGCAATTCCTCACCCTTCTTCGTGATCTTATAGTACTTACGTGCGGGTTTCCCCCGCTGTTCCTTCCACTCCATCGTGACGTATCCATTCCTCTGGAGGCTGTAGAGGACCATGTAGGAGTTGACCGTGGGGGGTTTCCAGCCAAATCTCTTCTGGGTCTCCTGCCGGAGTTCGTACCCGTACATGGGACGCTCTTTTAGTAGTTTCAAAAAGTAAGGCCATATCATTTCGACAGTAGTTTTCTTTTTCAGTCTAGCTACAGCCACAAAAACCCTTCCTCTACATATATCACAACCTTTAAATAGCTAATTCTTGGATATACATCCAAGGTTGAAATATGGTTGTAACAAAACGATGTAACTACTGTGGATATGAATGGAGGCCGAGAGGCGATGGCAGAAGGTGTCCCTCGTGTCACCGGGTGTTAGGTGAAACGAAGGTACGTGCGTGGGAGGATGCGGGATTGAGGTTGAAAAAGCGACTGGCTTCCCATGGTTGGGACGTTAAATCAGTTGGCGGCGTGGGCGCGATCGACGTGAGTGCGAGAAAAGAGGGAAAAAGACTTTTGATAGATGTGAAGTCCGGTGAAAGCTACCATATACGTAGATCTCAGCTAAAGAACTTGCTCGCGTACAGGAACAGGACGACAGATGTTGGGTTTGCATGTGAAATGGACGGAAAATTTTATTTGCTCACGCTAAAAGAAATACTTTAACTTGGTCAGGGGGTTATCATGTCTGAAATAAAAGTGGCAATAGTTGGCGTTGGAAACTGTGCGTCGTCCTTGGTCCAGGGGGTGGAGTACTATAAAGATGCCAGGGAGGATCAGTTTGTCCCTGGATTGATGCACGTAAATTTCGGCGGGTACCATGTGCGGGACATAAAATTTGTCGCCGCTTTTGATGTTGATGCGAACAAGATAGGAAAGGATCTCTCCGAGGCCGTTTTCACGCCTCCGAATTGCACCGTAAAGTTCAGCGATGTCCCGAAGCTCGGGGTCGAGGTGATGAAAGGCCCCGTACTTGACGGACTTGGCAAGTATCTCAAGCCGGTTATCCCCACGGATTCAACCCAAAACCCTGTGGATGTGGCGGAAGTGTTGAGAAAGGCCGAAGCGGATGTTTTGGTTAGTTACCTTCCTGTGGGGAGTTACGAAGCCTCTCGTTTTTATGCCCAGCAGGCGATAGAAGCGGGATGCGGTTTTGTGAACGCAATACCTGAATTCATAGTTTCAAATAAAGAGTGGGCCAAACGGTTTGAGGACGCAGGAATCCCGTGTGCCGGCGACGATATAAAATCCCAGGTTGGTGCGACGATCTTACACCGTACCCTCGCAAAGTTGTTGCTTGATCGCGGTGTCAAGCTGGAGGAGAGCTATCAATTAAATATCGGTGGAAATTCCGATTTTCTGAACATGCTTGAGGAGGAGCGTCTCAGTTCCAAGCGGGTGAGCAAGACCGAAGCTGTCTCGAGCCAGATCCCGTACGAGGTACCGCTGCGTATAGGCCCCAGTGACTATGTCCCGTTCCTGCACGATAACAAAGTTTGTTACATACACATGCGAGGGAGGAAATTCGGAGACATCCCACTTACCATCGATGTCAAGCTCTCGGTTGAGGATTCGCCGAATAGCGCAGGTGTCATTATTGACGCCATTCGGGCGGTAAAACTCGCGTTGGATCGCGGGATCGGGGGCCCGCTCTTGAGCGTCTCGGCGTACTTCTTCAAACATCCGCCGGTGCAAATGCTGGATGTCGATGCAAAACAGGCCGTGGAGGATTTCATAGCTGGAAAGAGGGAGAGATGATGAAAAACGGGACGCCAGAACTCGTTGTCGTTGGGCATGTGGCGATAGACACGAACAGGTTTCCTCATGGCATGATAGAAAGCACTATCGGTGGAGCTCCAACTTATGCTGGACTTGCTATGGCCGCTTTGGGGAGGAGGGCAGGAGTTGTCGCTAAAGTTGGAGTGGATTTCACAGAACGGTTTCCACCTCTCTACAGTAAGTTTGGAGTGGATACAGAGGGTATCTTGGTTACGGGGGAGCACACCACGACTTTTGAAAACATCTATGACGAGAGAGGGCACCGCACCCAGCTGTGCAAGTACATTGCTCCGGGGATAACCCCAGATGACATCCCCTCCAGCTATCTGAAGTCAGATGGATTTTACGTCTCTCCGCTTGCAGATGAGGTCTCCCCGGAGACCGTGGAAAAGCTCAAAAATGATAACACGATAATGATGGATCCCCAGGGTCTTTTCAGGCAGATAGGAGATGATGGGAAGGTCACAATCAGGTCAGATGTGGATCTCAAACCGTTTCTCGAACATGTCGATGTGGTGAAACTTGGAAGAGACGAGGCCGAGCTGATGATGAGGGAACCAAAAAGGTTGCTGGAGAGACTGATCGAAATGGGGCCAAAAATCGCGATCCTCACCCAAGGGGAAAAACCGGTGCTGATGCTGATCGGTGGAAAATTTCACGAGATCAAAAGCCTGAGGGTGGATGCTAGGGATCCCACAGGAGCCGGGGATGTATGGGGCTCCGTTTTTCTTGCGAGATATATCGAGACCAGAGATGCGGTTGGATCCGCCAACTTTGCATCGGCGGCGGCCGGTCTGAAGATAAAGTATAAAGGGCCAGTAGGCTTTCCATCACAGGGGGAAGTGCTTGCCGCGGTCTCAGGGTAACCTGAAGCATGGATTGGCCAATCCAGCTCCTCTTGGGCTCATGGGATTTGGCATGACCACGGTTCTGCTCAACCTGCACAACGTGGGCCTGCTTTCGACGGCTGGAATGGGAATGATACTGGCGATGGGGATATTCTACGGTGGGTTAGCGCAGATCATAGCCGGGATAATGGAGTTCAGAAAAGGAAACACGTTTGGAACACTGGCATTTTGTTCGTATGGTCTGTTTTGGCTCTCGCTGGTGGCTTTGCTGGTGTTCCCGGTCATGGGCTGGGCAGACCCGGTAGATCCGGCGTCTATGGGCGCCTACTTCGTGATGTGGGGAATATTCACGACCTACATGTCCATTGGAACCCTGAAGATGAAAAGAGGTTTGCAGGTAGTGTTTGTAACCCTGGCCATCCTTTTCTTTCTTTTGGCGGCAGGTGAGTTTACGGGGATTACGGCGATAACTACCATTGCGGGTCTTGAGGGTATCTTTTGTGGGTCGAGCGCAATATACGTCGCGTGCGCGGAAGTGCTGAGCGAGATCTACAAGAGACCAGTGTTGCCGCTTTGACGGATTTAATAACTCTTGGCTATCAGGATGGAGGTCCTAGCGGGTTTTGAGCATATGGGACACATCCCTTTTGTCCGAGATCCAATTTCCTCTCCGAGCACACTTCCACCGGTTTTTTCTTCAAGTTCCCTTCCACATTTTTCCTCGCCGCACCACGGAGATCTGACTATCCCAGCACGTTCGTCCATAACTTTTTTCATCTCTTCAATTTTCCTTAGATCATGTATCTTTCTGGAGAATGATCTCCACGCTTTTTCGCGCATTTCCACATTCATCAGTTCTAGGGTCTTTTTGACGACTGGGAGCAGTTCGCTCAGCGGAATGGTAAAACGTTTTCCAGTATCACGTCTGACGGCCGTCACCTGTTTTTGCTTCAAGTCTCTCGGACCTATCTCCAACCGTAGTGGGACTCCATGTCTCTCCCACTCGTAAAATTTCCTCCCCGGGCGGATATCGCGACCGTCGAAGTGGGATCTCAAACCAGCGGCCTCGAGTTCCCCCGCCACCTTTTTCGCTGCTTCTTCGATATCCTTATCTTCCTTGAACGGAATCGGGATCACCACGATCTGGATCGGGGCTACCCTTGGTGGGAAACACGGACCCAGATTGTCGCCGTGAACCATCACCACTGCTGCTATCACGCGCTCGGATATACCATAACAGGTTTGGTAAACATGTTCGTGTCCGCCGTCCTCCCTCTCGTACTTTATTTCGTAAACCTTTGCAAAGTTCTGTCCAAGGTTATGGATGGTTCCGATCTGAAGTGTTCTGCCGTCTGGGGCCAACGTATCAAAGGCAAGTGAGTACACCGCACCAGCGAAGGTGTCCCACGATGGACGTCTGGTGATCACGTACGGAACTCCAATTTCATCGAAGAATTTTTTATAAATCTCCATAGCGGCTTTGACCTGCGCCTCTGAATCTTCAGATGTGGTGTGAGCGGTGTGAGCTTCCTTGAATGTGGTGACCTCGCGCAACCTTATCAGCGGTTTGGTCATCTTGGTTTCGTACCTGAAGATGTTTACGATTTGGAAAACCTTTAGGGGAAGGTCAGCGTGAGAACGGATCCAGAGTGCAAACATTGGATAGATCGATGTCTCACTGGTTGGGCGAAGGGCAAGTCTGATGTCCAGTTTGTCCTTACCTCCATGCGTCACCCAGTACACTTGCTCCTCGAAACCACGTATGTGTTCCGCTTCCTTCTTGAACAGACTCTCCGGGATCAGTAGCGGGAATAGCACTTCCCTGTGACCAGTTTTTTCCAAGAGTTCACGGATGATCATGAGGACATTGTTTCTCAGTTTCAGCCCGTATGGGAGCCATACGTATAAGCCCTTCACAGGGTAGCGCGTGTCCATTATCTCGGCGTTCCACAGTGCCTCGTCAAACCATTCGCTAAAATCACGCTTTTCCGTTTCACCACCTTGGGATAATCACCAGCAACGACTTTAATCCTTGCGGCAGGTTATCAATGTGAACCCCTTATCTTTCACCACGACCATATCCTCCCAGCGTGCGCCGCCTACTTGGGGAACGTAAATACCCGGTTCCACCGTGATAACCATCTTCGGCTTCAGGAGATCTTCCGAGGTGGGGGCTAGGCTGGGAGGTTCGTGAACGTTTAGACCAACGCCGTGTCCGGTTCCATGGGTGAAGAACCTTGCATAGCCGTGCCTTGTGATCAGCGTCCTAGCGGCCATGTCCACGGTTTTAGCTTTTGTGCCAGCTTTGACTTTCTTAAGCGCCGCATGCTGGGCCAGTTTCACAAGCTGTAGTATCCTAAGCTGCTTCCGTGTCGGCGAGAGTGTGAATGTGCGGGTCATGTCCGAGGCATAGCCTTCGTATGTCGCCCCCAAGTCAACGACCACGAGCTCCCCCTTCTTGATTTTTTTCTCCGTCGCAGCAGCGTGGGGAAGCCAGGAATTTTTGCCGGAGGCGACGATGGTCGGAAATGGCGTGCCCTCCGAGCCAGCTTTGCGCATTTCATACTCAGCTTCAGCTGCTATCTCCAGCTCGCTCCGGCCTGCTGTGATCAGCTCGGCAGCACAGTTCATGCCCCGGAGGGCTATTTTCGCAGATTTTCGCAATAGCCTCAGTTCTTCTCTCGATTTTATCTTGCGGAGATCAAGCACGAGTTCCGGAAGCTCAAGATAACTTATCGGATAAGCGCCTCTAAGTTTTCGTATGAGATCTTCCCTCATTCCATCGTGACCAACAGCTCTGGCATCGATCTCCTGCAGACATTCGGCGATCAGTTGCCACGGCTTGCGGAAATATACTCGCTCCCCACGTCTCAGCGCCGCCTTCCAACTTGAAAATACACGGATGTCCCGGATCCAGCTCTCCTGCCTCGCTTGGTCCGACTCCAACCGACTGCAGATGAGGATTGGATCTCCCTTCTTGGGAAGGATTATGGCTTTGCCAGCAGAGGTTCCGGAGAAATATCGAACATTGTGGATGGCCAAGAAGGCATCTAGGCCACGAGCATCGAGCAAATGTTTCAATTTTCGAGCACGTTCTTTCAAGTTCGACCCACTCCAATTTTATGGTCCTGGGTAAAAATGTTCTCTGATGGTGACGCGCAAGCTCCAGTTGAAGCAGAGATACGATGAGACAGCAAAAATCTATGACAAACGTTACGAGGAAATTCAGCACGCCAAGTACCGCTTGGTTTTGGAAAATTTGCCTTCAAAGATCAAACGACTTCTGGACTTGGGCTGTGGCACGGGCATGTTTTTGAATGAACTCTCGAGTCGCTCGGAATTTGTTGTGGGGCTTGACGTTTCATCGGAAATGCTAGAGGTGGCGAAAGGTCGTGCTGGTAGAGCTCATTTGGTCCTAGCGGATGCTGATGCTCTTCCCTTTATCGACGGGAGC
>Ga0164318_10006084_pt1 | contig 11694 bp, 7 predicted proteins | sample GuaBasSedimGuay9_FD_113734 | JGI IMG/M metagenome (GOLD analysis project Ga0164318, IMG submission 113734) | Subseafloor sediment microbial communities from Guaymas Basin, Gulf of California, Mexico - Guay9, Core 4571-4, 0-3 cm | ecosystem: Environmental > Aquatic > Marine > Hydrothermal vents >... | reverse complement strand
GAGGTGATTGTGCCGCCTTACACATTTGTCGCCACCGCCACTGCTGTTCTGAAAGCGAATGCTATCCCCGTTTTTGTTGATATTCAACCGGATACTTTTAACGTCGATCCCCAGCGGATAAAAGAGGCCATTACTGAGAAGACCAAGGCAATTGTGCCGGTTCACTTTGCGGGACTGCCGGCAGATATGGACGAAATCACTGCCATTGCCCGTCAACACAATCTGGCTGTTATCGAAGATGCCGCCCACGCTTGGGGCAGCAGGTGGAGGGACAGGGGTGTAGGGGCTATTGGAGAATTGGGCGGATTCAGTTTCCAGATGAGTAAAAATATCACTGCTGGAGAGGGAGGAATAATTCTGACCAACTCCGAAGAGCTGGCAGATACCTGCCGTTCTTACTCCAACTGCGGAAGGGGAAAGGACAAACCCTGGTATGAACATTATCTGTTGGGGGGCAATTACCGGATGACCGAGTTCCAGGCAGCCATTTTGCTGGCACAATTGACAAGATTGGACGAACAGGTAACCCGAAGACAGGAGAATGCTCGCAAGTTAGACCAGGCCCTTTCCGACTTTCCGGGGATTGAACCCTTGAAGAACAGCCCCCAGGTCTCGAGAAGGTCGTATCATCTCTACTGCTTTCGCTATCTGCCAGAGCAGCTTCGGGGTGTGTCGAGGGATCGGTTTATCCAGGCCCTGAACGCTGAAGGTATCCCTTGTAGTGGGGGTTATCCCCATCCGTTGTACAAAAATCCCCTATTCCAGCGAAAGGGCTATGGTCCCCAATTCTGCCCCCTCTCTTGCCCCTACTACGGGAAGACAGTCGATTATGCTCAGACACACTGTCCGGTGGCAGAGAAGATTTGTGAACAAGCGGTTTGGCTCACGCATAATCTGCTTCTGGGAACCCAAGAAGACATGAATGATATCATAAGAGCCATTGAGAAGATTGTAGACAACATAGACGAACTTCAATAGAAGAGGTGACATATGACTCCAAGAACGGTCAGAAGAATTCGGGCCAAGACTCAAAGTTGGTCTCCGTTGAGCAATGGACAGATTATTGCTCAACCAATGATCCGCCCCATTGTATCCCAGGGTGGATATCATCAAAAAGGGACAAAGCAGGCAGTGATCTGGACTAACGATAAGAAGTTCTCCGGTTCCTTTGAACTCTTAGATGTAGAATTGTGTCAACCAGTTTACCAGAGTCAACTGAGAGATGCTGGCTGGCATCTCTGGGGTGGAAACAATCTGATAGCCGATTTTAGCCAATTCAATCAGCCTGGGCGTTACCGGCTCAGGCTTAATCTTAAACAGAGCAATGAGGTAGTAGAATCGGTCACTTTCCCCATTCGCTCATCATTGTATCTGGATTTGGCTAAAAAGGCCGCGAGGTGGTATTATTACCAGCGCTGTGGAGTGGAGGTCCCGGGATGGCATCCGCCATGTCACACCGATGATGCAATGTTGAATGGCAGTGAGTTCGATACGACCGGCGGTTGGCACGACGGAGGAGACTACAACAAATGGTCGCACTACTCGCACTACGGGCTATTCTCTCTAATTTCCCTCTACGAGGAGAATCGTGGTATCTGGGAAACCGAAGACGGCCATTTGCCGCAGCCATTAGAAGAAGCTGTCTGGGAGGCCGAGTATGTCTGCAAGGTGCAACGGGAGGACGGCACGCTATTGTCAGTTGTTGGTCGGGGTGAGGATCCCTGGTTTTGGGAAGGACCACCGGAGAAAGAGCCTAGAAGAGAGTTGTCATCTAAATACGGGGGCGAAAGTTATTCCTCCACTACATTGGTGGGAGCCGCTATGGCCCGGTTGGCCAGAGTATTAAGATCGATAGATTACGATTCACAAACCATCTCCAAGTATCTACAGGTGGCAGAAAGGGCCTATCGGCGCACTCAGAGGATGGATTTCTCTCAATGCGATGCTCCCACTCAACGTGAACATCTGGATACGCAAGCGGGATTGTTGCTCCTCGACATAGAAATGTTCAGAGTGACCGGGGAGCAGAGGTATCGAACCGATGCTGAGCAGAGAGTGGAGAAAATTCTCGCCGCCCAGGATGAGAGGGGCTTTTTCTACGCAGATCCTGAGCACAAATTTCCTGCTTCCTATCAGTCAGGCTACTGCCTGGTAGCGTTGTGGGAATTCCTGGGTTTTGCCCCCAAGAGCCATCTCCGCTCACCTATCATCAATGCTTTTTCTCGCTGGGTCAGCTATGCCGAGCCGCTGTTTAGAGTCTCTAATTTCGGCCAGTTTGGCGGATATGCTGAAGACGGCAGCAAAAGGAATCTACCTCAAGGGACCGGTTCTATCTATATTTGCTCTGCAGGCTGGGCCTTAGCCACTGCCGCTATTCTGTTAGGGAAACCAGATTATCTGCCGGCCGCTGAACACCAAATTCAATGGATTCTGGGCTATAATCCGACCGAGGTTTCCTTAATGGCAGGGGTGGGTCAGGGTCCGGGGGCCTATCATACTCGCCTGACTGCCTGCGAGGGACACGAAGATGGGGTAATCCCAGGCGGGATTCTGAACGGAATTAGAGGAGCAAACGGCAGCAAGGACCTCAATATGGGCGACGAACGCACTGGTAATCTTGTCATCTGCGATGCCCTACCAACGGACTATCCCATCATCGACACAGATGTCTACGGCTGGACCTATGCATATCTGCCCAATGAATATTGGGTGCCCAATAATGGCTGGTTTGTCCTAACTGCGGTACAGGTAGAAAAGGCGATAGATCTTCTCACTTGAATCTATAACAACTCCAATCGCCCTGCCCTGACGCATTCCTATTCTGAGCGAAGCGAAGGGGTTCACTGTTATAATGCTGAAGGATTCTGCAGATATTGAGATAGAGACTCCCCGGAGAGGAATTCGACAGATTCCTGATCTTGTGCTAAGTCTGTTCTTCAGCAAGGGAATTTAACCAGCAGGATAAGATATGGGCCATTCACCGGCACAACTGGCACATGGGAAACTCATCCGGTTTTTTGATCAGTTGGGCAAGTTTGGGATCTTGCTCAGCCGTGTCTTCCGCGCCTTCTCTGATTTTCCCACTTATCGGCATCTGATTGTGGGACAGATGAAAACCATAGGAATGGAGTCACTTCCCGTTGTGGTTCTCACGTCTATCTTTGTGGGAATGGTCGCTTCGATTCAGACTGCGTACCAATTGCGGGGACGGGTTCCTCTGTATTTCACCGGAAGTGCGGTGGGCAAGATGATCTTCTTAGAGGTAGGCCCGGTAACTACTGCTTTTGTCCTATCCGGGCGGGTGGGCGCTAGCATAGCTGCTCAACTGGGCACAATGAAGATCACGGAGCAGATAGATGCCCTGGAATCGATGGCACTCAACGCCATGGCCTATCTGGTTGTGCCTCGCGTTGTTGCTGGAATGGTGATGCTGCCCGTTCTGATCATATTCACAGATGCCATTGGCATCGCAGGTTCTTGGCTCACGGCTGTCCTCAGCGCAGGAATCAGCTCTCACGATTTCTTCAAAGGTCTTCAGATGTTTTTTCTGCCTATGGATGTTATAGGCGGACTCATCAAGGCCTTTTTCTTCGGGCTTACCGTCACACTGGTACCCTCCTTTTATGGATTTAATACCACCGGAGGAGCAGAGGGCGTAGGTCGGGCCACCACCAACGCAGTAGTCGTCTGCTGCCTATCTATTCTGGTGCTGGATTACATAATCGCGGCGATCATTCTTTAGTCTATCATTATGGTTGAAATTAAAGGCGTCTTCAAAAGCTTCGAAGGCAAATCTGTGCTGAGCGGGGTGGACCTTCAGGTCCAACGGGGCGAGACGATGGTTGTTATCGGACGAAGTGGCTGCGGCAAGACCGTCCTCTTGAAACTCATCATCGGTCTTCTCAAGCCTGACCACGGATCGATATTGATCGATGGAATAGACATTGTGCGGGTTAAGTACAAGAAGTTGCTGGAGCTAAGAAAGAGAATGGCTATGCTCTTTCAGGGTGCAGCCCTGTTTGACTCCCTTACCGTAGAGGAAAATGTGGGGCTGGCCTTACGGAGGCACTCTGGCTTGCCCGAAGAGGAGATAAAGGACCGCATCCGCCAGTGCCTGGCCATGGTCGAGCTGGAGGGAACTGGACACCTGATGCCAGCAGAGCTCTCTGGGGGCATGAAGAAAAGGGTAGCCATTGCCCGGGCTATTGCTATGGGGCCAGGGATTGTTCTCTACGACGAACCCACTACTGGTCTTGATCCCATAACTGCTCAGAACATTGTCAGCCTAATAGCTGATCTTCAGAACAGGATTTCCGCCACCTCGATCGTGGTCACTCACGACCTTTCGGTCGCTTACCAGATCGGGCAGAGAATTGCGATGCTTCACGATGGCAGAATTCGCTTCGTGGGCTCTCCGGAGCAAATCAAGACCAGCGAGGATGAGATCATTAAACACTTTGTGAGCGGAGGGAGCATCTGATGGCAAAACGGGGAGATGAAGTCAAAATAGGGTTGATGATATTCGTTTCCTTTGTACTTCTCCTGGTGGGGATTATGGTCCTCGGTAACTATCGTCTCCTGCACCGTGGATACACCCTCACGGTGATGCTCAATAACGTTCGGGGATTACATAAAGGCGACCCTGTCACCACGCTGGGAATGGAAGTCGGCAAAGTGCAGAACATGACTATTCGAGAGGATAAGGTGGCAGTGACGGTGTGGATTGACCGTAAATTCAAATTCCCGATTGATTCAAGTGCCAAGTTGCAGGGCACCACCGTCATGGGGGGAAAATGTATCGAGTTTGAACCGGGAAAGAGCAAGGAGTATTTCAAAAAAGGTGATACACTTGTGGGAGAATATGAGCCGGAAATGACCGAGCTGGCCACTGCAGCGCAAGCAGTAGGCCGACAACTGCAATTGGTGCTTTGGCAATTGAACTCCGTTCTGGGCAAACTTAGCCCAAAACAGGTCAACGAGAGCTTCTCCAGCGTAAAAGCGGCTGGGCAAGAACTAAAAAAGACAATCAAGACCAGCAGTCGCCAATTGGAGAGGGTTCTCAAGAATTTTGAGGCTCTATCTGAAAATTTGAACGATCTGGCCAACTCCCCAAAAGTAGACAGTTCTCTTACCGCTCTGGCACAAAGCTCACAGGATCTGAAGCAGATTACCGCCAGATTACAACGTTCATCAAACCATCTGGAGATGATAACGGAGAAGGTGAACAGAGGTGAAGGCACACTGGGGAAGTTGGCAAAGGATGACAGTCTATACTACAACATCCAGAGTCTTGTGGTAGAGCTGCGAGAGCTGATCAGGGATTTTCAGGAGCATCCCCGCAGGTATATTCGTCTTGAGTTGTTCTAAATCTCACCAGGAGGATAGCTATGGATCTCTTCAAATTGGGCGGTAAGCCGCATTTTGTTGTGGGTATCAACTACCAGAGCGCCGAATCCGGACATTTGCCGGAGTTTTGGGAAGATGACTCCTTCGCCGAGATTATCGACCGGGATTTCCAGTATATGAAGAAGATGGGAATCCAGGCTGTGCGCATCCAGTGCGCCAAATTCCACCGTCCTGTGACATTTAGGACTATTCTTGAGCACGCCAGGAAACACGGGATTTACATTATCCCCAACCTCAACCTTGCGGATTTAACCAAAGGGGATATCAGCGAATGGTTCCTGGCTCAAGGAGCAGATACTGTTCATCTTTCCGAGGAACAGTCCCAGTTTAAGAATGAGCAGCCCGACCCATTTGTAGAGCCATTGCTTTCCAAGGAGAAAGCATATCTGAGATCGCTGTTGAGTCAATACAAAGATGAGGAGATGATCCTGGGTTGGGATATCAGCAACGAGCCCACCTATCATCTCTACGGGGGCAGTGCTGTCAAGTATGCCCAGTACTGTGGCAAGGATTCCCGATTGGCCCGACAGGTTACCACCAGATGGGCCAAAGAACTCTACCAGGCTGCCAAACAGGCTGATCCCAACCATCCCATCACCGTCGGGGCCGACCACTCTATCCTGGTGATGGACACTGGGTTCGACCTGGTCGGATTCTCTGAAGCTAACGATTTTATGAGTACCCATTCCTACAGCAGGAACGTGGCAGGCTATTTGCTGATGGACGAAGCCTGTTCCATCCGGGACACATATTTCCTATCTTTTATTACCAGGATTTCTCAGCTTACCGGCAAACCTTTTGTCAGTGGAGAGTGCGGCAACAACAGCTATTGTATGTCTGAAACACACCAGGGGCTGCACTACCGGGTGATGCTGTATTCAAGCCTAATTAACGGCGCGAAAGGGATTTTCCCCTGGTGTTTCCACACCTATGATCTGAGTTTGCCAAAGCTGAAAAAGGCATATAATTCGGCCCCCTCTGAAGCTGAATTTGGGCTTGTCCGCCCAGACCACACCGACAAGCCGGCAGCGATCGAATACCGAAAATTTGCACAGATGGTAGAAAAGCTCGATCTCTCTCAATATCAACTGAGACCGCCCGAGGTGGCTATTCTGGTTCCCCAACAGTATTATGAATATCTAAACGAGCACCGGGCCTCCCTGTTCAACAGCTTTGTCCTGGCTAAGGAGGCGCACTTCAATGTGGAATTTACCCGAACCGGCCAAGACTGGAATAAGTATAAACTCCTTATCTCGCCCACTAATCATCTGCTGATTTCAGAGATGGAACAGATTGAAGATTTCGTCCATAGTGGGGGGAATCTATATATCTCAATAACCAATGGCCTGGGTGGGTGGGCTACATACCTGAAAGGCATCTTAGGTGCAGAAGTAGAAGACTTCATTGTGGCTCCCCAGAAAGTTGTCCTTCAGTTTCAAGAGAGGTTTGGCGGAATTAGCGAAGGCAGAAAGATGACCTATCGGTCAGACACCTGGGGCTATTTTCAATCACATCACAAACCGGAGAATGAACGGCAGTATTTCACATTCCTCAAGCCCATCAGTGCTCGGGTCTTAGCAACTGATCAGTTCGGACATCCGGCACTGTTGCTCAACGAGGTGGGCAACAGCAAAGTTCTAATCTGCTGTTTCGCCATCGAGTATTTCCTCTCCAATATGCCGCGGGTATACCGGACTGACAGGACTTACAGGATTTACCAGGCCTTGGGGAAGCTCTGTGAACTGGAATTCCCGGTGCGATGCAATCACCCTTTTGTAGAGCTGGGTGCCTTTGAGAGCCAGGAAGATTTCCTCTTGTTTGTTATCAACCACGAGAGGTTTGCTCTACAGACCAGATTACTATTCAAAAGAATTCCGAACTACGTCTCTGATTTTCTCAAAGGGGACAGCATTACATTAGGAGAAAACGGAGAGATACCTCTGAGTTTGGAGGAAAATGGAGTGAGGATATTCCAGGTTAAACCTTAAGTACGGAACTATAGACTGCTGGTGTCGTTTAGAAAAGAGATCTGTACCCCCGAAGGCATCATCCATAATGAGTTGCACAGCGATTTTGAGGTTTTTCCGGGCATCTCTTGAGAGACGTCGTCGCTTATTCTTTCCATATTTGGAGGTTGCCTCAGGGGGTTTCTTATCTGCTTGGGCGAAATTATGAGAAGTGAGAATTTTTTCTATCTCTTCGCATTTTTGATGGAGATATGCATCGTCATGGCTTCTTTTGCCCTACCCCTTTTTGCGATAAGGCTGGGGGCGTCTGTTTTTCAACTGGGGCTGATGGGATCAGGTTCTGCTCTCTGCTATACGCTGGGCAGTATTTGCCTGGGACAGCTGTCTGATATCTTAGGGAGAAAGAGAATACTTTTCGTAGGCTGCCTGTCTTTCGGAGCTCTCACCGGGATCATCACCTTCGCTGACTCCGTGGGAGAGGTTATTTTGCTTTGTATGCTGAGCAGTGGGGTAAGTATGGCGCTTTTCTGGCCTCCCTTCGAGGCCTGGATCGCAGATAGTAGAGTGGATTCAGCTCTCACAGATGCGCTCGGTAAGTTCAATGTGGCCTGGAGCATAGGTGCTTTCATTGGCCCCCTGGTAGGAGGGTTTCTGTTCAAGATTGACTACTGGCTGCCGCTTTGTGCTACCGCTCTCCTCTCCTTCTGTGTCGCAGGGGCACTACTTTCTTTCTCTCCGGAGAAGGGGAGCGAATTCGAAAAAAGATGGAGTAATGATCAGAACCCAGACCAGAAGAGCAGCGGAGGGACTTTCCTTCACATCGCCTGGATGGCAAATTTCGTCAGCTTTTTCGCCGTGGGCATAGTGCGAAATCTGTTTCCTAAGCTTGCCGTTCACCTCGGAATGGATAGCCGAACGTTGGGATTGCTTATGGCAGTTCTCGCCTTCTCCCAAGCATGGACTTTTTTTCTGCTGAAGCGAAATCCCAGTTGGCAGTATCGCTTGAAACCCATAGTGGCAATTCAACTGCTGACTGCATTGGCAATGTCTTTGATGCTCTTCTTTAACTCTCTCGTATTCTTCGGGGTCGCCTTTTTTCTATTGGGAGCCAATTTGGCTACCGGCTACAGCGCCAGTATCTTCTGCAGCTTGCATCGCCAGGCAAAAAAGGGGCAGATGAGCGGCCTTCATGAGGCCATCTTAGGCATGGGCTTCTTGACCGGTCCGATTTTAGGAGGTCTTGTTGCAAAATATTTCGGGCTGCGAGCCCCTTACTTGCTTTGCGGCGTTGTGATCTTAGCAGCTATCGCTCTGGAAATCCTTTCTATGAAACACAAGGTTTGCTCAGATAGATAGCTCACTGTTAAGGTTAGATTTCCAAAAGTTCCTTGAAAAAATCGATCGGTTCGCAAAAAGTCCCTTTCATCATTGAGTCAGGACTAAATCGAAAAAGAGATCGAAGTGACAGATGTCTTAGAAAGCAGCGTAAGGCGGTCAGGGAAAGATTATTCACCGGCAACCCTCAGACCTCCGATTTTTTCAGCACCAATTCAGTCCTCGTTTATTCGGATCTCTGAGATGGGATTTCATAATTACGAATGCTCCTTAGGGTGAAATATGGCCGCTAATGAGAAGAGGGAGGCGAGAAAACAATGGGCTGGAGAATCAGATTGAACAATGGGCGCATTGACGCCTTATATAATGGCCAGGTGGTGCTTGGGGGTTTAGAATTGCGTGGTCTCAACCAGACAGGCGAAATGAAATTCCTTCTGGAACGATACGGTGAACCGTATCCGGTCTCTGTGCGTGCAGGTCGTCAAACCATCCACATTCTGAAACTCGTATCACCAAATAATGGTCCAACTGATGTCCTGATGGAGGTTTTCTGCGGCACATTCCGGATAGCCTTACGTCTTTACCCAAGGGAACCCTTCACCTTCAAGCTCTCCGGCCTGGTTCACTGGGGGAAAGAACCTTATCTATGTCGTATTGAACCGGCACGGTTTGGGGATGTGGTGCAAGCCGCCCTTGGCCCGGTCGATAACATCCTCTGCGACTGCCTGTTTGATAAGTGGGGGGATAGCGTGGCTCGATTCAGCTCCTGGGGGAATTTAAGCCTCAAAGCTCAGTCTGATGGACGTTCATTCGTGCTGCAAACAGATTTGCTTGCTCGTTTCGGTACCACACCCGACCTCCTGGCCATAGAGGTTATTCCCCATTACATAACCGAGCATTGCAGCATGCCATATTACAAGCCCTACGACCGCACTCATCATCCACTTCCCCCCTCTGGATGGTGCTCCTGGTACTATTACGGTCGTGAAATAACCGAAGAGCATATGGTGTCCAACGTCGACTGGCTGGCTGAACATCTCAAACCCTTTGGATTGGAGTATGTTCAGTTGGACGACGGTTATCAAAGGGAATCCTGGCTGGATTGGAACGAGAGGTTTCCCCGGGGCGGAGAGTGGCTGGCAAAGTACATCCGCAGCAGGGGACTTAAACCTGGTATCTGGATACTACCGCAGGCAGTGGGTAAGAAGGATACTCCACTTGTGGAAGAGAGACCGGATTGGTTCCTGCACCGTCCAGATGGCGAAGTATTCCGAGCCTTCGGCGATTACCCCTACCTTGACCCCACCCATCCTGAGGTGATATCTGAGTGGTTTGAGAAGACTTTTTCCACCATGGCCCACCAGTGGGGGATAGATTACTACAAAATAGACGGTGAGGGAGAGATGCAGCAGTGGTATGCACTGTGTCGCAAGAATCTTTGCGATTCCTCGCTCACCCCAGATCAAGTCTACCGGAGTTGGGTGGAACTGATCCGTCGCATCATTGGCCCAGAACGGATACTACTGATTTGCGCTACCCAGTGGCGAGCCATGGGTTATGGTGACGCTTGCCGCACCGGAACGGACATCTCACCCACTGACCTCAAGGGCACACAGAACTTCGAAAACGCTCTCAGAGCCACCTTCTCAAGTTATTGGATGCATACTATTGCCTGGTATTGCGATCCGGATGTGCTGATTGTACGGCGGGATTTGCCTCTGGAGGTCGCCCGCTCTTGGGCCAGCCTTCTTGGCCTGAGCGGACAGGTGCTGATGCTCTCAGATCCTATGACCGAATTGCCTGAAGAACGAGTCGAGCTTCTCAAGCAAGTGCTTCCGCCTCAGACAATTCGCCCTATGGACATCTGGCCTCGCCGGCCTGAGTGGCCCTACCCCCAGGTGTGGAATCTGAAGGTGGCAACCTCCTGGGGTCGATGGAATGTGGTGGGACTCTTCCGCTGGTTTCAGAAGGACAAATCCAACATCCACATCAACCCTGAGATGCTCGGTCTGCAGCCAGGATGCTATGTCATCTACGATGTCTGGGAAAAATCTTTTCGGGGGGAACTTGGGGCCGGTCGGAGCTTTGAGCTGGCACCCGAATCCTGCCGTGTTTTATGTCTACGTCCCGTAGAGAGAGTGCCACTGCTTTTAGGTACCAGCCGCCACATTACCCAGGGGTACCCTGACCTTTTGGATCTAAACTGGGATCCTACTGACAGGGTGATGACCGGCCAGAGTATGGTGGTTGGTGGGAACCCATACGAGATTCGGATTCTAATCGAACTGAATGGAGAGAAGTATATCCCTCGCAAGGTTGAGGCGGATTGCACTGAGGCCACGTACTGGGTTGATGAGCAAATTTTGGTTGTCACAATTAAGGACGACACCTCAAAGAATGTCTCCTGGCGGGTCTGGTTTTAAAGCCTGCCAGAAATTGGGGGTGTATCATGAGCTGAGCCTCTATAATTAACTCGAAAGAACCGGAATGTTACCCTCTCATTGAGCCAAGAGGGCTGGGACAAGGATGAACAAGAGATCTAGGCTCTCTGTCTGTTGGTTTCTCTTCCTCTTTGTTCCCTCTGTCAGAAGAGAAAAGATCTATTTTTACGAGTGTATTATAAATTATTGTCTAAATTGACCGATGCTCTCAGAGTTTCATCGCCTGAAGCACATCAACCTCGTTGTATCGATGTTTGAAGCCGAGCCTTGTGATAGACTGGGCTCTTTTCTCTCCCTGTTACCAGGGATAACACGCATATTCTTAGCCAACAGCGCCGAACATACGATGCGACAGAGATGATTCAGTGATCTATCCGAATTCTGGAGCTAAATTTTCAAACTTAGCGTACTTGTCAATCCATGCCAGGCGAACTGTGCCGGTGGGACCATTTCGTTGTTTTCCTATGATTACTTCGGCTATTCCTTCTGTGGGATTACCTTCTTCATCCTCAGTTATTCCGTAGTGTGCGGGGCGGTAGATGAAG
>Ga0164318_10006083_pt1 | contig 11695 bp, 8 predicted proteins | sample GuaBasSedimGuay9_FD_113734 | JGI IMG/M metagenome (GOLD analysis project Ga0164318, IMG submission 113734) | Subseafloor sediment microbial communities from Guaymas Basin, Gulf of California, Mexico - Guay9, Core 4571-4, 0-3 cm | ecosystem: Environmental > Aquatic > Marine > Hydrothermal vents >... | reverse complement strand
TGTAGGACCGGGGCGTGGTTCTGCTGCGGGATCACTTGTAGCATATTCGCTTGGGATCACCGATATTGACCCGATGCCGTATGGTTTACTTTTTGAGAGATTTCTAAACCCGGAACGTATCTCTATGCCGGATATTGATATGGACTTCTGTCAGGCAAGACGGCAGGAAATATTGGACTATGTGGTAGAGAAGTACGGACGTGTGAACGTTGCCCAAATTATCACTTTTGGTAAGTTACTTGCAAAAGGGGTCATCCGTGATGTAGCACGTGTTCTTGATATGCCTTACTCTAAAGCAGATGCCATGGCAAAACTTATTCCTGATGAGTTAGGTATTGACCTGAAAGGTTCTTTTGAAAAAGAGCCTAAAATTTCAGCACTTTTAGAATCTGATCCACAGGCAAAACGTACCTGGGAGTATGCGCTGGCTTTAGAAGGTTTGAACAGAAATGCCGGTACGCATGCAGCGGGCGTAGTGATCTCCAATGAACCGCTCTGGCAAAAAACACCACTTTTTAAACCGACAGGACTTGATACCCTTGCAACGCAGTATTCAGGTAAGTACGTAGAAGATGTGGATCTCATCAAGTTTGACTTCCTTGGGCTTAAAACCCTGACCGTCATTGAAGAAGCATTGCAACTGGTTGAACGTAGACACGGGAAACGTATTAACTTTGTAGACGAAAATATCGAAGACAAAGAGGTGTATGATTACATCGGTACGGGTGAGACACTTGGACTTTTCCAGATAGAGTCAGCAGGTATGCAGGATTTGGCTAAAAAGCTAAAGCCAAATGGTTTTGAAGATATCATTGCGATGCTTGCTCTTTACCGTCCAGGACCTATGGAGTCGGGGATGCTCGATGACTTTGTTGAGCGTAAACATGGTCGTGCTGAAATAACTTATGCTTTTCCAGAACTTGAGCCTATATTAAAACCGACTTACGGGGTTATTGTTTATCAGGAACAGGTTATGCAGATTGTGCAGACCATCGGTGGATTCAGTCTTGGTGGCGCTGACCTGGTACGTAGGGCAATGGGTAAAAAAATCAAAGAAGAGATGGACAAACTACAGGGTGAATTTGCAGATGGTGCAGTAAAAAAAGGTTTCGACAGACAAAAAGCATTTGAACTCTTCGACCTCATTGTGAAATTTGCCGGATACGGTTTTAACAAATCACACTCTGCTGCTTATGCGATGATCACTTTCTATACATCCTACTTGAAGCACTATTATCCTACAGAATTTATGGCGGCTATCTTAACACTGGAAAAAAACAACACAGATAAAGTAGTACGATATGTGGATGAAGTCAAACATATGGGTATGAAACTTCTTCCCCCTGACATCAATAAATCAGGCTTGGTATTTGAAGCGCGAAACATTGATGGTGATGAGGTTGTTATGTTTGGTATGGGAGCACTGAAAGGAGCAGGGGATATCGCGATCAATTCCATGCTTGAAGCCAGAGGAGATGAAGAGTTTAAAGATCTCTCTGATTTTGTATCTCGTATTGATTCGAGTAAAGTGAACAAGAGAGTGGTTGAAGCATTGGTCAAAGCAGGAGCCTTTGACAGCTTTGGATACTCTCGAAAAGCGATGCTTTCACAGTTGGAAGATATTATCGATATGGCTAAAAAAGCGGGAGATGCAAAAAAACAGGCGGTCAATTCACTCTGGGGTGATGATGAAGAGATGACTTCTGTGACGCTTGAACTGACGCCTATGGAAGAATTCGAAGCTATGGAGATACTGGAGATGGAAAAAGAGTCTCTGGGCTTTTATGTATCAGGACACCCTCTGGACAAATACCGTGAAACACTTGATGGGATCAATTATACCCTGAGTTCAGAGATCGATGATCTTGCAGATGGTTCTCAGGCACTGTTCATTGGTAAAATTGAAGGTATAGTAGAAAAGATCTCTAAAAAAGGGAACAAGTTCGGTATTGCCAACATAATGGACTTGCACGGAAACATTGAACTCATGCTCTTTGAGAACCGTCTTAAAGAGTTAGATGAAGATTTTGACCTGACCAAACCGATTGCTTTTAAAGTGAAGATCACAAAAGACGGTGATTTTACCCGTATGAATATTTTAAAGATATCTTCTATAAAAGATGCAAAGAAGACAAAGGTCAAAGTACAAAAAGAGGAAAAACATACCCCTGAACCTGTGCAACCACCGCTGATACTGTCTGTCAATCTTATGCCGGATGCCAAGACCGTGGAAGAACTTATGTGTCTGGTTGAACGGTATCCGGGGAAACGACCTCTGGAATTACATATTAAGTCTAAACTTGCAGACGTGATCATTGAGTCTAAGATGAAAGTTTCTGAATTGATCCTTTCCGAGGCAAAAGATCTGGGTATTTACCTGGAAGAAAGTTTAAGTGTTGAAGGGTAAATATGTCACAGAATGATGATGAAAAAGCATTTATGGTTTTAGAAGAAGCAGTGCAAAAGGCACAGCTCTCTTTGGAAAAAACAAAGTATTTCCAACCATTTCTGATGATACTGAATAGTGAAGGAAAGATCGAAGTATTTGAAAATGAGGTCAAAGACTCTACACAGAGTTATACATTATTGGAAGAGACTTTAAAAGAGTGTATTAAAATGGGTGATGTTGATGTGATTGTCTTGGCTGTTGATACGGAAATACCCGAAAATTTTGTACAAGATGTACCTCATGGCATACGTTTACATTTAGAAGAAAAGAGTCAAGCAGGTCAAAAAATATCTGCAAGGTTCCTTTATGTTCCTTATGAACTGTGCCAGGTGCCCAATGAAGAGATGTATGTCAAACTGCATGCTCCCATAGCAGTAGGTTTTCCTGCAGAATATATTGTTTAAAGGGCTCAATTAATATAACTGATAGATAGATTAGCATATAATAATTTTATATGATACAAAAAAAGGATTATTAATGCATAGATTTATGATGGTTTTATCTGTATGGACTCTGATGCTTTTACAGCTGAATGCAGAGGATACACGGGATAAGCTAAGAGAAGAAATACTCAAATCATTCAATGAAGCCGAACAGGCACGGACTCAGGCGATCAGTGAATTGGGTGAAACAGTAAAGAGCATAGAAGAGGCACGTGCACAGCGTACTGACTCTAATTTTAGTGAAACATCCACACAAACAAAAATAGTTGAGTCAGAGGAAATTGCTAAAATTGCACACTCTGTTGCAAAAGTTGAAATAGCTAAAGTAAATGCAAAAGAGAACATTGTCAAAACGATCATAAACGTAGATGGCAATGCCTTAGATAAAGCTGACTCTGAAAAACAAGAGCTGAAGAAAGTGATAGCAACACACAAAATCGCAAAAGCGATCGTTTCAGTTGAAGTTGCAAAAGCAAAGGCTGCCAAGACCATTATAAAGGCAACTAAAAGAGTAGAATTGGCTAAAACAGAAGTACAGTCCAAACATATTGATGATGCCTCTGCTTTGACCATTGCTAAAAATAACTCTGCTGTCCAAATAGCCAAATCTGTCTCTGCTGTTGAAATAGCACAATCAGTCTCAGATGTACAGATCACACAGGCATTGCTCGATAAAGACATAAGGTTAAAGATCAAAAAAAAGTATCGTGATCTAAGTATGGATGAGATAAAAGCAAAAGCAAGTGCAGAAATTTCCACTATCACTGCAAAAATAGAAGTAGATCATGCAAAAGCTTTGGCTGACATAGCCAAAATAGTCTCTTTTGTTAAAATTGCAGAAGCTATAAAAGAGGAAGAAAAAATCAAAGAGAGTCCAAAGATGAAAAAAAACTATGTGACTTATCCAAAGAAATTCATTATCTATAGAGCACCCTAAAGAATGATATATTTTATTAAGATTTATCAGTTAAAATAAGAATAGAATTTATATATAAATGTGTGATCTAAGGTAAGGATCAATATGAAAGTTAAAAATATTATCGTAGTATGGATAGTCCTATCTGCCCTCATGTATGCTCAAAATGACAGTTCTGATGCCATTAAGACCGAAGTCTTGCAAAAGGCTGAGATCAAAATATTGAAAAAGAAAGTCAGAGAACTTGAAGCTGAACTTAAAAGTTATAAAAAAGTAAAACCCGTTGCAGGTAAAGCACCGCTTATTTCCAAAACTAAAATAGTCTCCAGGAAAGTAAGTAAAAGAAAGAAATTTGTATTGACAGATACAGCACCGGAAAAATTGTCTACCTATTTTACTGCTGCATATCAGGATATGGAAACAATAAGTAATAAACTTGATGCACATGGTTTTACCGTATTGGCGAAAGATGAAATATTAGAAGATAAAATGGTTCTTTCTGTTACAAATGAAGCTTTGAAGCAGACAAACAGTTTTTTATCTGTCATACATATACTCATCAATAAAGATAAAGAGATACGTCTTCAAAATCCTTCCTATTTTGCTGCAGCATATCTACAGAAGGACTATAACTTTGGAGATTTCAATGAAACATTGAAATCTTTGGAATTGGTTTTTGGAGACATGTATCAGTCAGAAGATAAACTTCTCCTGTCAGATCTTTCAGATTATAATTTTATGCTGACCTTACCCCGTTTTGAAGATATTATTTTAGTGGATGAAGGTGAAGACATTGTTTCAAAATTGACCCGCGAAGGTTCAGGTAAGTATATCTCTTACCTCTTAACGTTACCAAACGGGTCAGTTTTGGTAGGACATAAGCTTAGTTCTGAGATCTATGCTTACCTCAATAAAGTTGATGCAGCAAACAATGCACAACTTTTTCCGTATGAAGTGATGATCCATGAAGGTAAAGCAGTAATGTTGGCACCAAAATACTATTTGGCACTCTCTCTGCCTCTCTTGAGTATGACGGATTTTATGAAAATTGCTTCAGCACCTGATACCATTGTAAAAGAGATAAAAGAAGCCTACAGGCAGAAAGAAGAGATCAAAACCACAGAAGAATAGATATTAACTGTGTAGTATAGAAACAAATAATAAAGATAACTTCATTAAAATTCTTACTTTAAATACCTATAGTACAAAAAAGTGTTACACTCCTAACACTAATAATCTAAATTTAAGGAATTTAAATGTCAAAATTACCAAAGATCATATGGACTAAAATTGATGAAGCGCCAGCATTGGCTACCTATTCACTGTTACCAATTGTAAATGCATTTACACAGGCAGCAGGTGTATCTGTTGTAGAGAGTGATATTTCACTTGCAGCAAGAGTCCTTGCAGCAATGGGAAAAGGTGAAAATCATCTTGCTGAGCTTGGAAAAGTAGTTTTACAACCGGATGGAAATATTATTAAACTTCCAAATATCTCAGCATCTGTAGGTCAACTTAAAGATTGTATTGCAGAGCTTCAAGGACAAGGTTACGATATTCCTAGTTACCCTGAAAATCCGGCAAATGCAGATGAAGAAGCTATTCAGGCTAAGTACAGCACTTGTCTTGGTTCAGCGGTTAACCCGGTTCTAAGAGAAGGTAACTCAGACAGAAGAGCAGCAGCAGCTGTTAAAAAATATGCTCAGAATCACCCTCATAGACTTAAAGCGTTTGCTGATAATTCAAAAGCATATGTTGCACATATGGAAGGAAATGGAGATTTCCAAGGTAATGAAAAATCAGTGACTATGGATAAAGCTCAAAAAGTAACAATAGCTTTAAATGGCAATGAACTTGCAACTATTGACGCTCTTGATAAAGAGATCTTAGACGGAACATACATGTCTGTTGCTAAACTCAAAACATTTATTGCAAAAACAATTGAAGATGCAAAAACAAACGGCGTTTTATGGTCTATTCACCTTAAAGCAACGATGATGAAAATCTCTGACCCAATCATGTTTGGTCACGCGTTTACAGTATTTTTCCAGGAAGTATTTGATAAATATGCAGATACATTCGCAGAGCTTCACGTTAACCCAAACCAGGGTATGTCTGACTTAGAAAATAAAATTGCCGGTCATGCTTTAGAAGCTGAGATCAAAGCTGCATTCCAGGCGGTTGTTGAGTCGGATAATCCTGAAATTGCAATGGTTGATTCTGATAAGGGAACAACAAACTTCAATGCATCAAATGATGTCATTATTGATGCTTCTATGCCTGTCGTTGTAAGAGAAGGCGGTAAGCAGTGGAACAGAAATGGTGATGCAGTTGAATGTGTAGCAGTTATCCCTGATTCTACTTACGGTATGTTCCATGCTGAAATGGTAGCCGACTGTGTAAAAAATGGTCAATACGATGTAACAACTATGGGTTCAATGGCAAACGTTGGTCTTATGGCTCAAAAAGCTGAAGAGTATGGTTCTCACCCAACTACATTTGAATTGGCTGAAGCCGGTACAGTAACAGTGACTGCTGAAGATGGTACGGTGCTCATGTCATTTGAGTGTGAAAAAGGTGATATTTGGAGAATGTCTCGTGCAAAAGATATCCCTATCAAAGACTGGGTAAGACTTGCAGTTGAGAGAGGTCAGATCGAGAAAGTACCTGTTATCTTCTGGTTAGATGAAAACAGAGCACACGATGCTGAAATGATCAAAAAAGTGAATACTTATTTGGCTGATCTTGATACTACTGGTCTTGACATCCAGATAATGAATGTTACAGATGCTACAAGATTTACAAATGCCAGAGTAAGAAAAGGTGAAAATACGATTGCTGTTACTGGTAACGTTCTTAGAGATCACCTTACTGACATGTACCCGATCTTAGAGCTTGGTACCTCTGCGAAAATGCTTTCTATTGTTCCATTGCTTGCCGGTGGTGGTCTGTATGAAACCGGTGCCGGTGGATCTGCACCTAAGCACGTTGATCAATTCTTGGCAGAGGGTCACTTAAGATGGGATTCACTTGGTGAGTTCCTTGCATTGGCTGAGTCACTAAGATTCATTGGTAACAAACACCATGATGCAAAGCTTGCAGCTTTAACTGCAGCACTTGATGTTGCGAATGATGGGTACCTTGGAAATGACAAAGCTCCTTCACGAAAATGTTGTGAGCCGGACAACAAAGCATCTCACTTCTTTGTGGCACAATACTGGGCTGACGCACTTGCAAAAGGTGATAATGCGGAGTTAGCTGCGAAATTTGCACCGGTTGCAGCAGCATTGAAAGAGAATGAAGAGAAGATCATTTCTGAATTGCTTGCAGCAGAAGGTAAAGCACAGGATATCGGTGGTTATTTCCATCCAAATGATGAAAAAGCAAAAGCGGCAATGAGACCATCTGCAACACTTAATAGCATTATTGATGCTATCTAAGCAGTTTTAGACTGCTTCTAACTGCTTTTGCTGTAAAATACGCGAAAGCAGTATGCTTGATCTGAGAATTTTCTCAGGTCAACATACTCCCTACAGAAAATAACTTCTGTAATTTCACTTCTTTGTATCTAGTGTAAAAAGATGCACATAGAATGGTTGAACCCTATTTGCCGCAAAGCATAATTGATAACAGACATTATGATTTATGTTTTGCATTGGGGTATTCTATGATTCTCACAAAAAAGGATTTAAATGAGTAAAGGTAAAAAAGTATCTATTATTGGTGCTGGTAATGTTGGGGCAACGGTCGCTTATGCACTTGCAATGAAAGGTGTCTGTCACGAGATCGTGTTAAGAGATAGAAATATAGAGATCGCCAAAGGTAAAGCACTGGATATGTCTCAAGCTGCCAATGCAGCAAGAATGCACACTGTTGTATCTGTAGCAGAAGAGGCATCGGATATGGAAGGTTCAGATGTAGTTGTTATTACTGCGGGATCTCCAAGACTTCCGGGTATGAGTAGAGATGATCTTCTTATGATCAATGCAGAGATCACCAAAGAAGTAGTACTGGATGTGAAAGAACATGCGCCTGATGCCATTATTATTATGGTTTCCAACCCTCTTGATGTCATGACGTATGTTGCACTGAAAGCATCCGGTTTCCCAAAAGAGAGAGTTTTGGGTATGGCAGGAATTTTGGACTCTGCAAGAATGGCACACTTCATTCATGAAAAGATCGGTTATGGTGCAGGACAAATTCGTGCTTCAGTCATGGGTGGACACGGTGACGACATGGTTCCTCTTCCTAAGTTCTCAACAGTTGCAGGTGTACCTTTGACTGATGTACTGGATGAAGAAGAGATCCTTGAAGTTGTAGAAAGAACCAAAGGTGGCGGAGCAGAGATCGTTGGTTATCTTAAAACAGGTTCTGCATATTATGCACCTGCAAAATCTACAGCTATTATGGTAGAAGCGATTTTAAAAGATACGAAGCAAATACACCCATGTGCTGTTTATCTGGATGGTCATTATGGACACTCAGATGTAGTTTCAGGTGTACCTGTTGCTCTTGGAGCAGGTGGAGTAGAAAAACTTTTTGAAATGACACTCAGTGAAAATCAAAAAAAGAAATTTGCAAAATCTGTTAATTCTGTAAAAAGTATGATTGATGTACTTAAAGAGAAAAACTTTTTTGACTAAGGAGAAAAAGATGACATTTAGAATAGAAAAAGATACAATGGGTGAAATGCAGGTTCCTGCAGATAAATATTGGGCAGCACAGACACAGCGTTCTGTACAAAACTTTCAGATCGGGATTGAAAAAATGCCAAAAGAAGTGGTGTATGGTTTTGCCAACCTGAAAAAAGCCTGTGCTCTGGTAAACAATGACCTTTCTCGACTTGATGATGAAAAAACAAATGCCATTGTCGGTGCCTGTGATGCAGTCCTTAAAGGTGAATTAGATGACAATTTCCCTTTGGTGGTATGGCAGACAGGTTCAGGTACACAGTCAAATATGAATATGAACGAAGTGGTTGCAAATAAAGCGACTGAAATTCTTGGTGGAGATTTTACCAAAGAACATCTTGTTCATCCAAATGATGATGTCAACAAAGGACAGAGTTCAAATGACACGTATCCAACAGGTATGCGTATTGCAGAGGTTGTTGCTGTAACAGACAATCTTATTCCTGCACTTAATCAACTCAAAGCAACACTTCAGGCAAAATCTGAAGCTTTTTCAAATGTTGTAAAGATTGGTAGAACACACCTGCAGGATGCAACACCCCTTACCCTGGGTCAAGAGATCAGCGGGTATGTGGCAATGTTGGAGACTAACCTTAAACAACTTAATGATGCACTTGTTTACTGTAGAGAACTTGCTATTGGTGGAACAGCAGTAGGTACAGGACTGAATTCCCACCCTGAATTTTCACAAAAAGTATCTGCACAACTGAACAGTTTCATGGCTAAAAATTATGGTTTTGTCTCTCAGCCAAACAAGTTCCATGCGCTAACGGGACATGATGCAGAAGTAGTACTTTCCGGTGCACTGAAAGCATTGGCTGCGAACATGATGAAAATTGCCAATGATGTACGTTGGTTGGCTTCAGGTCCACGTTGTGGTCTTGGTGAAATTGAAATTCCGGCAAACGAACCTGGCTCATCGATCATGCCGGGTAAAGTAAACCCAACACAGGCAGAAGCTGTGACTATGGTTGCTGTACAGGTTATGGGTAACGATGCTGCTGTCGGATTTGCTGCATCTCAAGGTAACTTTGAACTCAATGTCTTTAAACCAGTGATCGCATACAATATTTTACAATCAGTAAAATTACTTGCAGATTCTATGGTAAGTTTTGATGTGCATTGCGCGGTAGGTATTCAGCCAATTGAAGAGAATATTGAAAGATTCCTTAACGATTCGCTTATGCTCGTGACTGCACTTAACCCATTCATAGGGTACGAAAATGCTGCTAAAATAGCCAAAACAGCTCATGCAAATGGTACAACCCTTAAAGAAGAAGCGGTTGCACTTGGTCTTATGTCAGCTGAAGATTTTGACAAAAATGTAAAACCGGAAGAGATGATCGCACCCAAGGCTTAAAAGCCAGTACAAGTGAGGAACTAAATTCCGAATCGTACAAGGCTTAATTTTTTCAAAAATTACCAAAGGTAGCATCTCGCTGCCTTTTCTCTTGAAAACTGTGTAGATATTTAACACTTTTTTAAAATCACTCCTAATAATAATTCAATTAACCATCTATTATCATACAAAGCCTTATAATAAAAACAACTTATTGTAAACAAAGGAGTCTATGTGAATATACATGAATATCAGGCAAAACAGGTTTTTGCCAAGTATGATATACCGGTACCAAAAGGTATTATGGTTGAAAGCGTTAAAGATGCAGTGATAGCTGCACAAGAATTGGGTGGTCCTGTTTGGGTTGTTAAGGCTCAAATTCACGCTGGTGGTCGTGGTCTTGGTGGTGGTGTTAAACTTGCTAAGAGCCTTGATGAAGTAGAAGAGTTGGCTAACGAAATTCTTGGTATGACTTTGGTAACACACCAAACTGGTCCTGAAGGTAAATTGGTTCAAAAACTGTATATTGAAGATGGTGCAGACATTAAAGATGAGCTTTACCTTTCTGTTGTACTAGACAGAAAACTGGAAATGCCTTTGATCATGGCATCTACTGAGGGTGGTATGAATATTGAAGATGTTGCAGAAAATACTCCTGAACTGATCGTGACAGTTCCTGTTGATCCGGCTATCGGTTTCCAGGGTTTTCATGGTCGTAAATTGGCATTTGGTCTTGGTATTACAGACAAAGCTGAACAGAAGAATATTATTTCATTTGCACAAAAACTATTTAAACTTTATATGGAACTTGATGCAGAGATGATCGAGATAAACCCGCTTGTAAGAACAGGTAAGGGTGAATTCATCGCACTTGACGGAAAAATGGGCTTTGACAACTCTGCTCTTGGTCGTCAACCGGAAATTGCTGCGATGAGAGATCTGACTGAAGAAGATCCAGATGAAGTAGAAGCGGCTAAATATGGTCTCTCTTACGTTGCACTTGATGGTGAGATCGGTTGTATGGTAAATGGTGCCGGTCTTGCTATGGGTACAATGGATACAATTAACCACATGGGTGGAACACCTGCAAACTTCCTTGATGTTGGTGGTTCTGCAAATGCTGAGACAGTGGCTAAAGGTTTTGAGATCATTCTTAAAAACCCTAAAGTAAAAGCGATCTTCGTAAATATCTTTGGTGGTATTGTTCGTTGTGATCGTATTGCTAACGGTATTATTGAAGCGACTAAGATCATTGACGTTAATGTTCCTGTTATCGTTCGTCTTGATGGAACAAATGCTCCAGAAGCATCTGAGATTCTTAAAAATGCAAATATTGCTAACTTAATTGTTGGTGATGATCTAGGTGACGGTGCTGCAAAAGCAGTAGCGGCCGCAAAGCAATAGTGGAAAAGGAAACTAATGTCAATTCTAGTAAATAAAGATTCAAAAGTAATCGTTCAGGGTTTCACTGGTAAAGAGGGTTCTTTCCATGCTGAACAGTGTATTGATTATGGTACAAATATTGTAGGTGGTGTTACTCCAAACAAAGGTGGTCAAACACATCTTGGTAAACCCGTATTTAATACTGTTTCAGAAGCAGTTACAGCGACAGGAGCAACAGTATCTATGATCTTTGTTCCACCTGCATTTGTGGGTGACGCAGTCATGGAAGCAGCTGAAGCTGGTATTGAACTTGCAGTAATTATTACTGAAGGTGCACCGGTTAAAGATATGCAGGCAGCTAAAGCACATGCTACTAAGCACGGTATGATGACTATCGGGCCAAACTGTCCGGGTATTATTACTGCTGATGAGTGTAAGATAGGGATCATGCCGGGTATGGTCTTTAAAAAAGGA
>Ga0164318_10006082_pt1 | contig 11695 bp, 11 predicted proteins | sample GuaBasSedimGuay9_FD_113734 | JGI IMG/M metagenome (GOLD analysis project Ga0164318, IMG submission 113734) | Subseafloor sediment microbial communities from Guaymas Basin, Gulf of California, Mexico - Guay9, Core 4571-4, 0-3 cm | ecosystem: Environmental > Aquatic > Marine > Hydrothermal vents... | reverse complement strand
TTCCGGTTCCAGGTCAAGTCTTACCGTACCTTTTTTAAGTTCCAGGTTGTAATTGCGACTCACCGTTGGCCTGGCCCGGGTAATGGATACCTGTTCAACGGTTTCAATATAGTTTTCAAGTACAACCCGCAGTCCATATCGATCGCCATCTTGATTAAATTGTAAAGGTGTCAAGCCAATCTGTCTATGATCAAGAAAAACCATGGCTCCGGAAGGCTGGGAAGAAATACGAAACAAGCCATTCACAGGCTGTAAATTTACCTGCAACTGCGTCTGTTCCCCGCGCATAATTTCAAGTGCCACTTCTTTTGGCTGGCAAAAAGGATTGTCGATAAAAAGCTGGTAAGTGCCGGGTTCAAGCTCTATATCAAGCCTGTCTGAGACCGCAATATCATGATCATTAATTCGCCATGCTGTTTTTGCCAGGATATCATCCTCTCCAAAAATTTCAACGACAAGACGTCCTGGCAACTCGAATAATTCCAAAGGAAAGACCTTGCCCAGATGTACAGCATCAATAGATGCCCTCGCAACCTTAAAGCCGGGTGCAGTGGCAGTAATCACCAGATTTCCGATAAAAGAATAAATAGTATCTCCCAGGGAAAACCCCAGGCCTTCAGCAACCCTGTACACAACATGTGCTTTTGCATCCTGAGGTATGATCTCAACACGAGTTCCACGGGAGATAACAAACAGCACAGCCATGAGCAAGAAAATGACCAGGCCGGTTATACCCGCAATAAGGTACACTCTTTTTTGACGATTCTTTGCCTGCTCTAATTTTTTATCAAATTGGTTCATGGCAAATTACCTGCACGCTGAAATGATTCTGATCATAGGGGATAAAGGCCTGCACCAGTTTTGATTTAAAACCGCTGCGCGCCCCTTCAAAGGTATAACGACCAGGTTTCAGCTGTATTATTTTTTTTAAAACAAGACCGACCTTACCAATACTGCGAACGGATATATAAGTTTCATTATCAGAAATGACCGTTACAGGTATAAATCGGTTGACCTTGGTCATGAACTCACTTAATTGTTCCGCCTGTCTTTTTATTGCAAAGCTATAGCTTGAAGCTGCCTGGGCCAGCACCAACATCTGCTCCGCTTCATTGCGGACATCTGCACGGGCAAGTCGGTAAGGATTTTTAAAATATTGGCTGAACCGTTCCCGCAGGCCAAGCACATGGTTGGCGCGTCTAAGTCCTTCGATCACCGTCTTATTTTCCGGTTCATCCTCTGCTGCCCTGGCAAAATTTATTTTAACCTGCTGCCAGTCATCCCGCCGGACTGCCTCTTCAGCCTGTTTGACAGCCTGCTGAACTCGAAGAGATTTTTCCAGTTCCAGCAACTGATCTAACAGCACTGACAGTTCTGCCCTTTTAGAATCAATTTTCCTGGCCGCCTGGTAATGGTACCTGGTTTCTTTGGCCTGTCTTTCTTTAATACCTACAAAACCCTCAGACATATGCGCTTCAAACTTTTGCCTTTTGATGAGCCCGGCCAGCACCGTCAATCGATCGTTGACGACTTCATGTTCCGGCGCAATTCGTATCACCTGCTGTAAATAATCATATTCCTTTTGAAGATCATGCTCAGCCCGGGCAACCTTTGCCCCATCTAAAAGCGGAAGTATATATGGGAGTCTTTCGATCTCCTGTTGAAGCATCAATGCTTCAGGTGACTGTGAATAGATTGACAATGCCTTTTCGATATGAAATTTTGCCTCAACGTAGAGACCCTCTGCCAAAAATGAGGTGGCTTTCCCCAGGTTTTCCTCAAAGATATGATCCGCTTCTTCCAAGTTCGCTTCAGTTAGGCTTTTGAGTAACTGGAGATTGTCTATTGCAATCCTATAATCACCATTGCTAAAATTCAACATCACCTTTTTTTTAAGCTCAGATATTTCAAAAATCGCATCTGGATTCCACCGTTCAATCTGCGCTGCCTGCAGGCGGGGCTCTATCTCAGTTTCATATAGTTGTAGTGTTTTTTTGAATTCTTCACGGATTTTTTTTGTATCATTTTCGCGCAGAACCTTTTTGGGTGGGGCAATTTTCGACACATTGCTGCTTTCGGAGAAATTATACGAGGAAAGACCAATCACCAATAGACCGCAGAGACAAATACTTACAAACAAACCGATCCCTATCTGCATTCTGCTTCTGGCACTTCGCAGATAAGCTTTTTTAAGTTTTTTTTCAATCACAATATCTCTTAGTATTATAATTGTACATCAGGTGTCCGCTCTTCTGCATATATTCTTTGAAGAAACTCACGCCACTGTTCAAATTGTTCTTTGGCATTACCGGTCAGTTCAACTGTTTCTTTTTCAAAGGCAACAACCTGCGGAGACAGCGACATATCAACAGATTGGCCAAGCTCATTAAGTGATTCACGATGCACTTTTGCTTCCTCGCTGGTCTTAAAACTCTTTGAAAGTAAAGAAGCACCGGCTATGCCACCCAGAATCGCTCCTGTCGCACCGGCTGCACTACTGCCAGTGCTGCTGGATCTTGATCCTGACACCCCTGAGAGAATAGCCAGGCCGATTAGAAGACCAGCCCCTATGGCCTGGCCAATGCTTTTTCTTCTTGCTTCACGCTCGGCATGAACCTCAAAAAGACTCTGCTCCTGCCACATCAGGTAACTTTCATTCATCTGCTCAGAAAAAGAGGCATAGTTGTCCTGCAAGCTATCAATAAAAAGCTGATCTCTCACTCGAATAGCCTTCACCCGTTGCAACATAGGATCATCGTCACTGGGTTTACTCACCAAAGATAAGATTCCTCTCTTAGTTTCCATATATGGCATGAAGGTACTTTCAGAAAAATTGGCACCAAACCTTAAATCGGTAATGTAATGCAGGTTTTCCAGTTCTTGTAAAGAGTGATCATTTAACTCTTCAACTATTTTTGCAGCAGCTTCTTCAAATAGAGGATCATAAGGATCCAGGTTATGATTTCTTTGATCCCTGTGAAAGCCTTCGGATACCTCGTACTCAAAAAATTCATTCAGCCAATTCTTACCACTTATATCTACAACCGCTATTTTTATGGCCACTTTTTCACCGTTTGACTCCTCAATCCGGCCAAGAATATACAAATCTCCTGAGGCTGTTTTATCCGGTGTAACTCGAACCGCTCCGAATTGACCTGTCGACTCCAGTTTTTCCTTAAGTTTATAGGCAAAACGATTTGCCTCAGCCCTGCGCAGTTCCGGCCAGATATTTCCGTCCTCGTCATCTGACGGATCTTCAGGCAGACCTGGATCGAAAACAGGAATGATCACATCAAGTATGGGTGTGGCTACCACTGATTCAGTTTTCAACGCCTTTGCATAAGACGAAGATGGAGGAGGACCAACCATTGATGACCCTTGATTATGGGTCGCACACCCTGAAAGAAAAAATGTAAACATAATAAAGACGGCAACTATTTTTTTTAAAATCATGGTATCTCTCTAATATTATTTAGTGGGCAAGCCTTTGTATTTTCTGTATTCGTTCCATAATTGCCTGCTTTTTTCAGGATCTGTTTCATTTTCAGCAGCGTACCTTATTTGTGCCGCTAACGCATCGTCATTTTGGGCTGATGGGATATCCTCCGGAAGTTTCCCGTTTGACAGATTCATATTTTTACCTGTCTTGCTGTTTGTTTCATTTTTATCCTGAGAATCTTTTCCACCACTCGGCGTCACCGATACTGTACCTTCAGCAGGCGGAATATTTTCCGGAGCCTGGGTTCCCGACATTGTTGAGCTTGCGGCAGATTGACTGGCGGAGGTGCCGCCTGTCTCTTCAATGGAAGCGCCAGAACTGCCCATTTCTCCATCACCATCCATAGCTGCCGCAGCCTTTGCCATTTCCTTTGCGGACTGACACATTTCAAATTTATTGAGTGACTCCCAAAAAGCTTTATCCATAAGCCGAAGACGCTCTTCGTGAGTCAGGTTTGGATCGTCCACATAGTAAACGTTCACATCCGTACAATCGATAGTATCCCCAAGACTGTCCTCAGAATAAGCCGCTGGTTGAAAAAAAACAAACCCGTGCCAAATTAAACCACAAATGACGATGTGAATAAAAAATCTAATTTTTCTCAACAGCATCCCCCAGTGCTTCAAACTTGCTTTTCTCATTTTCTAAAGGTAAGACAGGAGGGTGCTTTTTGTCAAGAAAAGTATGGAAATTCATACTCAGAGCCGGGTATTTAAATTAAATAAATACCCTGATCCGGTTTCTTTAAGAAGACCGGTTGAGTGGTTTGTCAAAATCTAGGTGATGATTTCCTGAATAACGGTATTCATTTTTTTGGGATCATGTCTGACAATCATTGCATTGGTATCTAAAACATCGAGCAGATGTATTTTTCGATCAGCCCAGAACGGATCTGTTGTGTCTATAGTAACAAATTTTGATTTTTGTTGGGAGTAAATATCCAGTATTTTTTGTATGGGTTTTTTATTGTTGCCGATGACACCGTCAACGCTTCGTCCAAGACGTTCTTCCAGTTTGATAACAAAATCTTTACCAAAAAAATTATGGGTCTCCCCGAATTTTGTCATTATATTAATGGTATAATAAATTTTTGCAGATGTGTTTTGCAGAGCCTTTTTGACTCCCGGGACGATAAGGTTGGGTATAATACTGGTAAATAAATCACCCGGTCCTATAAAAATATAGTCTGCCGTTTCAATGGCATCCAAAACAGGCGGATATACAGTAATTGAGGAATGATGATGAGGGACAAGGAATACATCTTGTATTCGTTCACGCTGGGTTCCCCTTGGCAGATCAATGGCTTCCTCACCATAGATTCTTTTACCGTCAGTCAACTCTGCAACCAGGGTTGCCCGATCTATGGTAACCGGAAGAATCGTACCGTCCACATCAAGGATTTCAGCAAGGGCGGTAACTCCTGCAGGAAAATTTCCCGTATATCTTGAAAGCATTGTCAAGAGCATGTTGCCGGCAGTGTGCCCTGCCAGACGGCGATCCTTTTGAAACCGTTTTAATAAAATGGAACGACAGGTATTCTGATAGGGTGACAAGGCAAGGATGCATTTTAAGATATCTCCGGGCGGAAGAATTCCAAGCTCATCTCTTAATCTGCCGGTACTCCCGCCGGAATCCACCATGGAGACGATGGCAGTTGTCTGGATATCTTCTAAATCCCTTAAGCCTGATAATAAGATAAATTGACCACTTCCACCACCGATGGTAACAATTTTTTTCTCTTGTGTTTCCATAGTTCTCCTTATTTGAAAGTCACGCTGAATCTATTTATGACAAAAAAATATCAATTTTTATTTTAAGAAGCGTATAGCAAACAAAATAACAAATGTAAAAATATTATTGTGATATCAGCATTTGGGCAACCGTCTCTTTTATCCTGTCGGTTTTATCATGGCCTTGCCGAAATGCGATTTCTATCTGGGCCATTTGTTGATAAAAGGGGGTTCTGTCAAATTTTACGTACGACTTGTCATCAAACAGTCCTGCATCACAACCCCTGCTCATGACCGGGCTTAAGCCGGGCCTGCTGAGTTCATGGGGCAGCCCGTGAAGTCTGCAGATCATCGGCCGAAAGGGATATAGAAGACATCGGCCGTTCTCATTGACAGGGCAGAAAATTTTCAGGCTTTTTACGTCAGGCGTTTTAGCAAATGTTTTCTCACAATAGTTCTTTGCCCGGGTTAAAATTTTTTCTTTGCCGGCTTGATCGAGTGCATTGAAACCATGAGTTAAATAGGCTTTTTCAATATAAGTATAGTGGAAAAATAGGGATTTACAGCAATTATCTTTGCACCCGCTGCATTTGAATGGATAGCGTGCAGCGATTTTGTTCCAGGTTTTATCCATAGCTTTGTAAAGGGCTGCAAGGGATTTAAAGGTTTGTGGTATCATGGCAGTTAAAATTAGACTAAAGATTTTGGTAAAAATAATTTTGAATAAAGCGCTAAAGCATACCGGTCTGTCATACTGGCAATCAGATCACAAACAGATCGTTTAAGGGGAGTCTTTGAAGGATCCCAGGGTGCCATCTCCATTTTTTCAAGTTCTCCCTGAAGGGTGTCAGGATCTTTTAATAAATAATTATAAAGACCAATGATCACTTTTTTTGCCTTTACAAACTCATTATGAACGGCCGGCGAACGATACACTTTATCATATAAAAACTTTCTTAATATGATCATGGCATGAAAGGTATCCTTGCCCATATCAAGGATGAATTTACCATTTTGAGGCCCACTGTTATATACCAATTGCTCAATCATGGTGCTGGCTCTCCGGGAGTGTGTTTCTCCCAGTTTTTTAATACAGATGTCGGGAATATCTGTTGAAGAGACAACCTTGCCCCTTAATGCATCATCGAGGTCATGGTTTAAATAGGCAATGATATCCGCCACTCTGACGATTCTTCCTTCGACTGTTATGGCGGTCTCTCCGGGCGTTGTCGGAATGATATTGCCAAATCCTTTGGAATGTTTAAGAATGCCATCTCTGACTTCCCGTGTCAGGTTAAGGCCTTTGCCTCTGTTTTCAAGGGAATCCACTACTCTTAAACTTTGATCAGAATGTGAGAAATGAGAAGAATAGACCTCGATCAGAGCAGTTTCACCACCATGACCGAAGGGTGTATGGCCCAGATCATGGCCCAGTGCAATGGCCTCGGCAAGATCTTCGTTCAGGCGCATGGCTCTTGCGATATTTCTTGCAATTTCGGCCACTTCAAGTGTGTGGGTAAGCCGGGTCCGATAATGATCTCCTAAAGGGGAGAGGAAAACCTGTGTTTTATATTTCAAGCGTCGAAAGGAATTTGAATAGACGATTGAGTCCCTGTCAAGCTGGTAAGGCGTTCTGATATTACAGATATTTTCTGCTTCATTCCGCCTTTTGGCAGAGGCGCTTAAGGTGCCGTATTCGGAAAGAAAGCTTTTTTCCCTGGTTTGAAATTCTTCTCGAATACAAAGATTTTTTTCAAAAGGGTTTAGCGGTTTATGTATTTTTTTTCGGGCTGTCATAAATTCATATTGAATAATTTTTAAGATCTCAATAAAGTATGCTTTATATACAAAAGTCAGGTTAAAGACTTTTTGAAAATATATTTGCGCATATGGGACTGGCTTTGTAAAGCCTTATTTCATTTTAGGAGGCATGATTTAAATTGGAGTATGATCATTATATGGGGCTGGCATTGGAACAGGCTCAAAAAGCATTTGACATGGGTGAGTTCCCGGTTGGGTGTGTGATTGTTCAGAATGAAAAGGTGATTGCAAGCGGTGCAAGAAAAGGAACGACTTCGGGGAAACCTTTTTTTAGTGAAATTGATCATGCTGAAATCAGGGCATTGAAATATCTTGAAAGGACTGATATTCAATTTGAACCGGATAAATCGATCCTCTTTTGTACCATGGAACCCTGCCTGATGTGTTTTGGAGCTATTATTCTTTCTGGCATAAAAAAAATAGTATATGCCTATGAAGATCCCATGGGAGGAGGAACAACATGTGATTTAAAAAAAATGCCCCTTTTGTATCAAAAAAGTAAAATTGATGTTGTCTCCGGGGTATTGCGCCAGAAAAGCCTTGATCTTTTCTATAATTTTTTTAATAAAGAGACTAACTTGTATTGGAAAAACAGCTATTTGGAAATATATACCCTTGATCAAAAAAAGAGAGGGTTTCAAAATAAATAATGCTTGCATTTTTTTGTGCAAGCCATTATAATCGCTGGGTTATACTTGTTCTATCAAAAATAAATATTAGAATCGTGTGGTGCAGGAGGTGCGAAAATAGCTAAGAGAGGAAGACAGGATCAGACAAGTGTGAATAAGGGGATCAGAGCCAGCCAGGTTAGGGTTGTCGGCTCTGATGGTGAGCAGATAGGAATTATGCCTATTGAAGAGGCTTTGGGTATTGCCGGTGGAGAAGACCTTGATTTGGTCGAAGTTTCACCGGATGCAAAACCGCCTGTCTGCAAGATAATGGATTATGGAAAATACAAGTACGAGTTGACCAAACAAAAGCAGGGAGCCAAAAAAAGACAAAAAGGTTTTCAGATTAAGGAAATAAAGGTACGGCCGAAAACAGGTGACCATGATCTTGAAACCAAGGTCAGGCATATGGAAAAGTTTATCGGTAAAAGAGATAAGGTTAAGGTTACATTGGTTTTCAGAGGAAGGGAATTCAAGCTAAAAGAGCAGGCCAATGCGGTTTTGGAGAAAATAGTTTCCATGACTGAAGCGTTTGCGACAGTAGAGCAGCCCCCCAAGTTTGAAGGTCGCTTTATTACAATGCTTTTGGGACCTAAATTATAAAACATATTTCATAAATCAGCAAAACTGCTTTTTAAAATACATAGTAAATGTATGGTGGTATATTGTGCTTTTTTAAACTCTATATCACCATCTTTTTTTTAGAAATTGTAATACAGGAGAAGATAAAATGCCTAAGATTAAAACGTGTAGAGCGGCTGCCAAACGGTTTAAAAAAACAGGATCAGGGAAATTTAAATTCAGAAAATCCCACGCCAGTCATATATTAACCAAGAAAAGTACAAAAAGAAAAAGATCTTTTAGATTAGATCAGATGGTTGATCAGTCCAATTTGAAGGCAGTTAAGCGGATGTTACCCAATGGGTAGCCTCCCATTAATATGATATTGATTTAGAAGAATACAATAAAGAAGTTAAGGAGTTTGACACAATGAGAGTCAAAAGAGGGTTTAAAGCAAGAAGACGCAGAAATAAAGTTCTTAAGCTTGCAAAAGGGTTTAGAGGCGGAAGAAGTAAATTATACCGCACAGCAGCAGATGCTGTTGATAAAGCGTTGATGTATGCATATAGAGATAGAAGAGCGCGTAAAAGAGATTTTAGAAAACTTTGGATCGTAAGAATTAATGCAGCAGCCAGGATGAATAACCTGTCATACAGTAAATTTATAAATGGTCTAAAATTAGTCGGCAGTCAATTGGATCGTAAGGTATTGGCGGATCTTGCAATTTCTGATCCGGCTGCTTTTTCCCAGTTGGCATCACTTGCCAGTGCAAAAGTTTAACTAAAGATTAAACTTGGGGGTATTTTGCAGAACAGTATAGTCGATATTGAGAAAGAAGCCTTGGAAAGCATAGAACAGGCCCATGATTCAGATCAGCTTGAACAGCTTTCAATTAAATATATTGGCAGAAAAGGTGTGCTCACTAAATTTTTGAGAAACATTTCTTCTCTCCCTGTGGAGGAGCGGCCCAGTGCAGGGAAAAATGCAAATATTCTAAAAGGAAAACTTGAGATTGTCTTTAAAGAAGCCTTTTTAAAACTTGAGACGTCCGATGATAAGGACTTTACAGGTATCGATGTAACCCTTCCGGGCAGACCAGCCCTTAAAGGTTCTCTTCATCCGATTACCCAGGTGGCCCAGGAGATTAGTGATATTTTTTTAAGACTTGGGTTTGATATTGCAGAAAGTCCGGAAGTTGAAACCGATTATTATAATTTTGAAGCCTTAAATATCCCTAAATATCATCCTGCAAGAGATATGCAGGATACATTTTATGTATCGGAAAATATTGTTTTACGAACGCACACGTCTCCGTCGCAGCCCCGGGTGATGGAAAAAACCGAGCCGCCGGTGAGGATTATTTCACCGGGAAAGGTTTTCAGATGTGATTCCGACATCACGCATACACCTATGTTTTATCAGATTGAAGGTCTGATGGTGGACAAAAACATTTCCTTTGGTGATTTAAAAGGGATTTTGACCACCTTTGTCCATCAATTTTTTGATAAAGAGACGTCTTTAAGGTTCCGGCCCAGTTTTTTTCCGTTTACCGAACCCAGCGCTGAAGTTGATATCCGCTGTGTCATGTGCAAAGGATCCGGCTGTCGAATCTGTTCAAAAACAGGGTGGCTTGAAGTGTTGGGCTCCGGAATGGTTCATCCTGCGGTTTTTGAAAATGTGGGGTATGATACAGACAAGTATACCGGGTTTGCTTTTGGTGTTGGTATTGAACGGATGGCCATGCTCAAATATGGTATTGATGATATCAGAAAATTTTATGAAAACGATGTGCGTTTTTTAGGGCAGTTTTAATATGAAAGTCAGTCTTAGCTGGTTAAAAGAGTATGTGTCCGTTGATCTTGATGTGGATGATATGGCAGCAAAGCTCACCATGGCAGGTTTAGAGGTCGATGCTGTTGAAGAAAGATATGATTATCTTGCCAACATCGTTATTGCCAGAGTTGATGAGGTAAAAAAACACCCCAATGCCGACAAACTGTCTGTCTGCAAGGTGAATGCAGGTGGAAACGACTCCATTCAAATTGTCTGTGGTGCACCCAATGTAAGAGAGGGTATGTTTGTCCCCTGCGCACTTCCAGGGGCCGTACTTCCCGGAGATTTAAAAATAAAGAAGGGTAAGCTTCGTGGCGAAGTATCCCAGGGAATGCTGTGCAGTGCATCTGAATTAAGACTCAACACAGATGCATCAGGCATTATGGATCTTGAGGGTGACTTTATCGCAGGAACGCCCCTTGAAGATGCTTTAAAGATTTCCGATACTGTCTTTGAAATTGATTTGACGCCTAACCGGCCGGATTGCTTGAGTTATATTGGTGTTGCCCGTGAAGTTGCGGCGTTCACTGATCCCAGACAGAAAGTGATGCTGCCTGATTATTCGCTGCCGGAAGATAAAATAGGAAGTGTTTCCATCCATGATCATGCAAAAGTCGAGATTATGGATCCCGATCTCTGCCCAAGATATTCTGCCGGCCTCTTAGTTGATATTAAGGTTGAACCTTCTCCGTTCTGGCTGCAGGAGAAGCTTGAGTCCATCGGACTGACGCCTGTCAATAATGTGGTTGACATTACAAACTTTATTATGATGGAAACGGGTCAGCCGCTCCACGCCTTTGATTTTGATGAAGTTGCAAAGGGTAAAATTATTGTGAGAAGAGCTGGTAATGACAAGGAATTTACCACTCTTGACAGCAAAGTACATACGCTTGAATCTGACATGTTGATGATTTGCGATGGACAAAGACCTGTAGCACTGGCAGGAGTAATGGGGGGTGAAAATTCTGAGATTTCAGATACCACAACCCGTGTGCTGATTGAAAGTGCCTATTTTAATCCCGTATCCATCAGAAAAACAGCAAAAAAAACCGGTATTGCAACTGATGCATCCCATAGGTTCGAACGTGGTGTTGATCCGGATGGAACTGTCAACGCATTAAAGAGAGCTGTTTCTTTGATGGCGCAGATTTGTAATGCAACCATTGCAAAAGACTTGATTGATGAGCATCCAAACAAACCTGTTCCCATTAAAATTGACTTGAACACCGATGCATTGAATATCAGATTGGGTACTGATTTTGATACAGATAAAATAAAAGAGTTTTTAGCGTCAGTGGAATTTGATGTTGAAAAGACAGAGGATAAAAGGCTCACAGTTGGCGTCCCTTCTTTTAGAGTAGATGTTTTACGGCCTGAAGATCTTTCCGAAGAAGTGGCAAGGCTCTGGGGATATAATAATATTCAAACCAGTTATCCTTTGGTTCCGGCAAAAGGCAAAGTGTTAAACCCAAAGATTGCTCTCAGAGAAAAGATCAGGCAGACACTGACGGGATTCTCTTTTTTTGAAGCCATTAACTATAATTTTATTCATGAGAATTCATGTAACAGATTAAACCTGTCGG
>Ga0164318_10006081_pt1 | contig 11697 bp, 11 predicted proteins | sample GuaBasSedimGuay9_FD_113734 | JGI IMG/M metagenome (GOLD analysis project Ga0164318, IMG submission 113734) | Subseafloor sediment microbial communities from Guaymas Basin, Gulf of California, Mexico - Guay9, Core 4571-4, 0-3 cm | ecosystem: Environmental > Aquatic > Marine > Hydrothermal vents... | reverse complement strand
ATTGATTTTTTAAAGTTAGGCAACCTCTTTTTCCTCTTTCTTTAATCTTCCTGTTCCTTTTTCCTCTAATAGAGAATCAAGTTTTGCTGAATACCTATCAAGATGTTTGCTTATAGGAGAATCTTGAATGAGAAGTTCTACCCCTTCTTCAGTTGGCTTTGGATGGGTTTTTCTTACAAGATTTCGTAAGCAATGAGGATGATCAATAACCATGCATGGCATTTGATGTTTTTCACCCCAAGGTTGCCCTGCTCGTATTGCTTTGAAAAATGAGGAGTTAAGAGCATCCCAAAGATGCCCACCTCTGTTGTAAATATCTATGATATTATCCTGGGCAAAATGAACAAATACACATGGTTCAACATCCCCTTTGCTGTTAATATGGAAATAACCGCCACCACTTCTTGCTCCAGCTAAGCAGCCATTTACAAAATCACCATCATTCCAAAAATCAGATACAAATAGAGGATATTTATTTCGGATCTCTTGTGTTTTTTCATATAAAGTTACCCTCTGTTCAGGGGTAAGCATTAATTTTATATCAGGCTCGCGTCCTATAGGGATATACTGGAACAACCAGCCAAACAGCACACCTTTATCAACAAGAAATTTGTAAAAATCTTCCTTTAATAAGGTTGAATAATTATAAGAGGCTGGAACAGTAGAAAATCCATAAATCACACCAGCTTTATTTAAGTTATCAAAGGCTTTGGAGATCTTCTTAAATACCCCCTTGCCACGGCGATAATCTGTTTCTTCTTCTAATCCTTCAAGAGCAATAACAGGAGCGACATTTCCTAAATCTGCGAGCTTTTTTGCAAGATCCATATCTATAAGGGTTCCATTTGTATATACTTGAAACATGATATCATCATGTTTAGCAAAAAGATCCGTAAGTCCCTTCTTCATAAATGGTTCCCCGCCAGAAACAGTGATAAAATATATACCCATTTCCTTAGCATCAGTAAATACTTTATCAATAACTTCAAGTGGAAGTTCTGCCAGATGTGGATAATTGCCTGCATAACAACCTATACAGTGAAGATTACACTTCATAGTAGGAGATATAACAAAGAAAAATGGCTCTGGTGTGTTATGAACTTTTGCAAACTCAATCCTTTTCTTCCTACCCTTTAGAACCGCATTTAAAAAGAAATTTTTTATCAATTTTTTTCTACAATTAGGGGATTTTTTGGCAACAAAAATTGGGATCTTTAACAAAGGATGATTCATCTTTAAACCTTCTCTCATCGCCGTTATTGCAGATCTAAATTCACCTGTAGTATCTAAAGCTTCCCCTAACTTTAAAAGTTTATTCCAAACCTTATTTGGAAATCTGGTAGAAAGTTTAAGAAGAAAATCTACTCCTTCAGTTACAAAACGTTGTTCAAGGTTGCCTTTATCATCTTTATGCTTTTTAAGACCACGAAAAATATTTAGATCTTTCATGTTATTACCTCCTTACATATCCTTCTCTTTTCTCAAGACCTTTGATTAATAGATCGATAAATTTTTTTATAGATTGCTGAAAATCAAATTCGCTCTTTTTCATAATCCATGAGTACTCCATACCTCTAATAGCATTAAGTATAACACGAGAGGTTCTTTTAACATCATCTATGTTAAATATCCCTTTTTTAACGCCCTCTTCAAGAATAGATTTAACAATATCCATTTCTCTTTCAAAATTTTTTTCTCTTACCTGTTTAATAAAAGGATATTGCTTTATATATTCTTCCTTGAATATATTGTAATAATTAGCAAGCTTTTTAAGCGTTTTCATCCAAGTAAAAACAAAAATACGAAGTTTCTCTTGAGGGGAAACCACCTTATTAATAGCTTTATGGATCTGGTGCTGCAAAATCTTTCCCTCTTCCTCTATAACCTCTAAAAATATATCTTCTTTACTTGCAAAATATCTATATATTGTTCCTTTTCCTATTTTTGCTAACCTTGCTATTTCATCTACAGTTGTTTTTTTTAAACCAAAGTGAGGAAAAAGGGTTTTTGCAGAATCTAAAATAAGCCTTTTCTTTCCTTTCATTTTAGCGACCATGTGACTAATTTGGTTTTTTAGTTCTATCTAAACTAATATATATATCTTTTTCTCTTTTGTCAAATACATTTATCATCTTCAAAGGGATTAAATAAGAAGAGTTATAGATATTTTATCGGGTTAAGTAATATTTTTTAAAAATAAGAGTATCCTTACTTGTGATCACATAGCAGAATATAAAGGTTATTGAGCTATTGTTAATTTTTTTTTAATAATTTAATCTTTAATATCATCAAGACCAAAAAGCTCTCTTATCACCTCTATATAAAGGGTAGAGTTGGCTGAAAGTTCTGCTCTTTTTAACCTTGTGGCTGGCTCATGAAATATCTTATTGATGATCCCTTTTGTCATAGCATCTATAGATGCCCGCTCCTTTTCTGATAAATCTTTTAACTTTGAAAAGGTTTTGTTTAACTCTTTTAATCTGATATTTTCCCATTTTTCTTTTAGAGATTTAATTGTTGGAATAACATTTAGGTTTTCAAGCCATTTAAAAAACTTTTCTACCTCTTCTTTTATAATAATTTCTGCTTTTTTTGCCTCACTTTCTCTATTTTTCAGATTATCTTCTACTATCTGCTGGAGATCATCAATATCATACAAAAAAATATTTGCTATTCTATTTACTTCAGGTTCTATATCCCTTGGAACAGCAATATCTATCATGAATATAGGTCTATTTTTCCTTTTTTTCATGATCGGTTTTATCATATTATAAGTAATTATAAAGCGAGGAGATGCGGTGGAGCTTATTACAATATCTACTTCTTCAAGTTGTTCCACAAGTCCATCAAAAGAGATCGGATTGCCTCCAAAGATAGATGCAAATTCCTTAGCTCTCTCTATTGAACGGCTTGTTACAACTATCTTTCCTATATTGTGAGATATAAGATGTTTTACTGCGAGCTCTGCCATCTCTCCAGTACCAACAACAAGTACTTTTCTTTTAGAAAGATCTTCAAATATCTTCTTTGCAAGCTCTACTGCAGCATAGCTTATGGAAACAGCATTATTTCCTATTTTGGTTTCACTTCTTACCCTTTTTGCAGTGAAAAATGCTCTATGCATTAATTTGTGCAAAAGTAAGCCTGATGATCCATTTCTTGTAGCAATTTCATATGCCTCTTTTAGTTGTCCCAAAATTTGAGGTTCTCCTATAACCATAGAATCAAGGGATGAAGCAACCTTAAAGATATGATAAACAGCTTTTTTCCCGTATAATTCATATAATAGAGACAAGAATTCTTCTTTAAGGACATCTCTGTCATAAGATAGAAAATCAAGAAGAGAAGATTTCCCTCTTTCTTTTTCTTCAACAACAGCTAAAAGTTCCACCCTATTGCAGGTAGAAAGTATCATACTTTCCATTATCCCTGGCAATAATTTAAGTTTATTTAGTGAGTTATTTATAACCTTATCGCTAAAAGCAAGTCTTTCTCTTAGCTCCACAGGAGCTGTTTTATGTGAAATTCCAATTAACACTATATCCATTTTACCAACTATTATATGAATGAAGTCCGTAAAGAACTAAATTTACACCAAGAAAAGTAAAAATTATAACCAAAAAACCAAATATTGCCATAATTGCTGCTCTTTTTCCTCTCCAACCTACTGTAAGACGTTCATGTAAAAGTATTGCATATATAAACCAAGTGATCAAAGACCAGGTCTCTTTAGGGTCCCACTGCCAGTAAGATCCCCATGCATAACTCGCCCATATAGATCCTGTAATAATCCCTATAGTAAGAAGAGGAAAACCAATGGTTAGGCAGCGATAATTGATTGCATCTAAACTTTCTAAAGAAGGAAATATTTTATATATACCTTTAACCCTTTTATTTTTTAATGCCCTCTCTTGAATCAAATAGAGGATACCCCCACAAAATGCGAGAGCAAATACAGCGTTTCCCAAAAAAGCAAAAACAACATGAATAGGCAGCCATATACTTTTTAAAATAGGTGGCAATGGTTTAATAATATTTGGAAACAAGGATGCAATAAACATGGAGGAAAAAGCAAGAGGGGTAACAAAAATCCCTAATATAGGAATAGGGTTTTTTAAGTTATATAAAATATATACAAGGATAATTGCCCATGGAAAAAAGCTGAGAGATTCATGCAAATTGGTAACAGGGAAATAACCTGCCTCAGCTATCCTAAATCCTAAAGCAAGGCTGTGGCAAAGAAATCCTGTCAATAAAAGGTAAAATCCTATCTTAATATAGATTTTTTTAAAAACTATTAAGTAACTTAGGTAAAAAATGGTTGCTAAAGAATAAAAAACAAGGGAAATATAAAAGAAAATAATATTCATTCACTTTATCCTTTTATTAAAAGAGAACCCAATGTTTTCAAGTGAATATTTATCTCCTAAATTTTCTTTTAAAAATATATTTACTTTTTCCATCTCACCTCTTTTTATCATATCCAAAATAGGCGAATTTACAAGATTTGTAAACCATTGACGATTTTCCTTTAAACCCTTTTTCTCTTTCAATCTTTTTTCCCTTAGCTTTTCCATAAGATCCAAAAAGATAGCATACTCATCCCCAAACTGCTCTTCTAATTCTTCTCTTATCTTTTTAGCTAAAGAGGGGCTCTTGCCTGATGTTGAAATAGCAATCAGAAGGCTATCACGGCAAACAATAGCTGGCAAAATAAAATCACAAAGTTCAGGATCGTCTGCAACGTTTATCCAGATCCCTTTTTCCCTGCTTTCTTTGACAATCTTTTCGTTAACCTCTTTATGATTTGTTGTTGCTATTACAATTGTTGCCCCATCAAGATCACCCTTTTTATATTCTCTTAAGATATATCCAATCTTACCCTTATCTGCTAAAGCTTTTAATTCTGGCACAACTTGAGGGCTTATTACAACCACTTTTGCGCCCGCGTTTAACAAAATGTTAACCTTCCTTAAGGCAACCTCTCCACCACCTACTATTACACATTTTTTATTCTTTAGATTCAAATTTATCGGAAAATACTCCATCTACTTTCCAGCTCCTTGTCATCTGAAAAAATTGCAAATTCATCCCCAAATAAAAAAGAGGGTGTATCCACGGTCTTCTTAATATCCTTCTAAATATTGAAGAAAGGGAAAAGATATTCTTCCATAGCCATCTTTGTCCTGCTTCCAACTGCTCTGGTGTCATATTTTTAGGCATATATACAGAATTTAATGCATCATATTTTTCCCAATCCTCTGTAAGGATTCTTCCCTCTTTTTTTAATCTTTTATATGATTCTGTTGTAGGATAAGGGGTTAAGATAAAGGCAAGTGCCCAATCAATCTGATTTTCATAAACAAAATCATATATCTCCTTAAAGACATCAGTTGTATCTTGATCAAGTCCAATAATAAAGGTTCCCATAATTCCAATATTTCTATCATGGATATTCTTTATTGCCTCTTTATATTTTTTTGGTTTATTAAAATCTTTTCCCATAATTGCTAAATTTTCCTCTTTTAGGGATTCAAATCCAATATTTAAAGCAATGCAACCACTTTCCGCCATTTTATCAAGTAATTTATCATTAAAACCAACAGAAACAGAGGCATGCCCCCACCAGAGAATATCATACTTTTTTAAGAGCTCGAAAAGTTTAATAGAAAAAGAGAGGTTTGAAACTATATTACTATCTATTATATAAAGCAATCTTTTTCTAATAAAATAAGGTAAATCTTTACTTATAAAAGATAAGAGTTTTTTTCTTAAATCAATACCTTCTCTTTTAGGAAAAAGGAGATCAAGCTCCTCTTTTATTTTATCAAGTGATCTTGTGCGATATCTATAACCAAAAAATCTTGACACCTCACAAAAATCACAATGATGAGGGCATCCTCTTGTTGTCTCAATGAGCTTTAATGGCAGATAACCATTTTTTTTAAATAGATCCCTCCTCGGGATTGGTAAATCATTTAGATCAATAAACCCATTTTGTCTATAAAAAGGTTTAAGTTCCCCTCTTTTGAAATCATCAAGTACGCTATGCCAAATCTTTTCCCCTTCTCCTATGATAACTGAGTCTACATATTTTTTTGCCTCATAAGGAAGCAAAGAAGCATGGACTCCTCCCATAACTACTGGGATACCCCTTTTCCTAAAGATTTCTGCTATTTTATATGCTCTTGGTGCAACAGGGGTTTGAGCTGTTAATGCTACAAGGTCTGCTTGCTCTTCTCCTGTAATAGGGGTTATAAACTCATCTATCATCTCTATTTCCCATTCATCAGGGGTAACAGCTGCAATATATGGAAGGTTTAAAAAACCGAATTTAAAAAGAAATGGCTCTTTTTTATCTCTTTTTCTCTCAGGGGATATAAGAAGAAGTTTCATACAAAAATATTACATCCAAAAAAAATTTTTTTCAAATTAAAAGGGGGTATAAAGCCCCCTTTTAATTAATTTATAACTTTTTATTTCTTACTTTTATTCTGAAAGCCATCCATAGATGGTGCGGTAAACAATGTCATGATTTTTCTCAAGTAAAAGCCCATGAGAAGCATTGCCAACAAGGAGATACCCTTTCTTTTCTGCTCCTAAATCTTTAAAGCATTTTAAAGCATCCGTTAGGTCAACAAAAACTTCATGATCCCCATAGATCAAAAGGGTTGGTTGCTTAATTTTAGGTATGAACTTAACAGCGTCAAGATCCCTCAAATCTACAAAAGGACCTGTTGGTATTTTAGGGGTTCTTTTATTCACTATTTCTGTAAACTTTTTTAAAACCTTTGGGTCATATTTATACCAAAGTCCCTGTGCTGTCTCAGGTTTTGATGGGATAAAAGCCACACCTTTGTCAGCAAGGCTAATCAATTTTTTTACTATTGGTTTTGATTTTGTATTGACCTTTTTATATGGAAACCCCATAAGCACAATCCGTCTAACCTCGTCAGGATATTTCCCAGCAAGAGATACTGCAACAACAGTGCCAAAGGAAAGAGCAACAACATCTACCTTATCCACTTTTTCTTTTTCCTCAATAAAATCAGCTACGGTTTTCATATCCTCTGCGCATACCAGCCCTCTAACATCAAAACCAGTTGTCCTTGTGCTTTTCCCATAGCTTCTATGATCAACCGCATAAACAGCAAAATTCTTGGATGCAAAATAATCCATAACATTATAGCCTTCTACAGGCAAATTAAACAATGTTGACCCACTTTTTACCCATGGGATAAGCAGTACTACATGGGATGGTTTTTGATTAGCTGGCCTCTTGCTCACAACATAAATCGAGATGCCATCTAAAGTTTTTACAAAATATTCAGATTGAATGATCTTTGGTGGTTTTTTTACTTCTTTGGTAGCTAAGGTAGCACATCCTAAAAAGAAAACGATAATAGCAAGCCAAATAACAATGATTTTTCTTTTCATTTTTCCTACCTCCTTTTTAGGAATTAATGTAATAATTTTTTAAAATACTGTTTTATATTATTATAGCAAAAAATAAAATATTTTTTAAAATTTTTTAACTTGAGCCAGAATATAATATTAGTTAAATATAGAATTAATTTATGTTATTTATATAAAAACTCTATGGAAAAATTGATATAAAAAGTTATTCTTCATATACTAAAAAAAGAAAATATAAAAATGGCTGAAGAAAGAAGATTATCTATTTTTGAGAAATATCTTGTAATTTAAGTTTTGCTTTGTATTGGTGCAGGAATTCTTTTAAGAAAATCGCTTCGAATATCGCGTTAAAACTGGATGCTTTTTTATATAATGTATTTATCTTTACTGCTATATGTTTAAAAATCAGAAATTTTCCTTTATTTTTCAGATGGAATAATTAGAAAAAGCAAAACTTGGAGAAAATTTTATGCCCCATAAGCATGTTCATTCTCGTTTAAATAGTTCAAGCTCCCGTCTTTTCTTTACAATGTTACTAAACTTTCTCATATTTGCCATTGAAGTTATAGGTGGTATTTTATCAGGTAGTCTCTCTTTAATCTCTGATGCCCTCCATAATTTCAGTGATGCTATTGCAATAATAATAAGTTATATAGCATTAAAATTAAGTAAACTTCCTAAAACAGAACATTATACATTTGGATTTAAAAGAGCAGAAACCCTTGCAGCTATAATAAATTCAGCTACTTTAGTTGCAATATGCTTTTATCTTTTTAAAGAGGCTTATGACCGTTTTGTTAAACCAGAACCAATTGCTGGCGGAATGATGGTAATAGTTGCTACTGTTGGATTGACTGCAAATATTTTAGGGACCTTACTGCTAAAAAAAGATGCAAAGGGAAATATGAATATTCGCTCAGTATATCTCCATCTGTTTAGTGATGCTGTTTCAAGTGTTGCTGTAATTATTGGAGGTATTTTTATACATTTTTTAAGGATATATTGGGTTGATCCTCTGCTGACAGTCCTGATTTCTATTTATATCTTAAAAAAAGTTTTGAAATAGTAAAAGATGCAACCAATGTTTTAATGATGGGTACACCTGAGATGATATCTCTTAAGGATATTAAGAAAAAAATTGAGGCTATACCAAGTGTAAAAAATATCCACCATGTCCATCTTTGGAGACTTAATGATAAAAATCTACATTTTGAAGCACATGTAGAGGTAGAGGATATGCTGATAACAGATAGTACTAAATTAATTAACCATATAGAAGAAAAACTTAAAAAACTTTACCATATCAATCATGTAACATTACAACTTGAATCTGACAAATGTAAGTCAAAAAAACTTGTAAATTTTTAGTTAATTCACAAAATTAAATGAAATGCAAACGAATGAAAGAAAATTAATTTTTTAAAAGGTTCATTATCGTTGTTCTTTTAAAAAAGGAGGTAATAAGATGAGATGAAAAGATCAATTTTTACTTTTTTTCTTATTATTATGATAGAATTTATATTTATAAACTTTCCTGCCATTGCTTCTGAGTATTATATTAATCCAACAGGAACAGGCTCATCAGAAAGTTATAATTGTAGACTTTTTGAAGAAGCATTAAGATAATAACATATAATTGATGAGACTTTATATCTCACCAATTATCAGTTTAGGACTATAAAATTATAAAAAAACAAAATGATTATATTGGATATCTTTTCCTTTCATTATTTGAATAAATTCACTGTTCATTCATTTCATAAATGTAATGATTTCCTGCTTATAATTTTTTAAGAGCTCAAAAAAATAACCAAAATATCCTTTTCCCAATTTTATATGTTCTCAGTTTGTTACTTCTAATTTTTTATTGACATATCTATATCCATCTTTTAAAATGTGCAAAGTTTTATTATAGTATAAAAATGGGTAGCCTAATGGAAAAAGAAAAATTAGAATTCTTTAGAAATTTACTTAATGAGAGATTAGAAAATCTACTCATAGAGGCTGAAAGAGCTGTAACAGGGATGACTAATAGCAAGGGAGAATTCCCTGATCCAACTGACAGAGCCTCTCATGAGTCTGAACGTAATTTCATGTTAAGAATAAAAGATAGGGAATCCAAATTAATAAATAAAATAAAGGATGCTATAGAAAGAATTGATAATGGTACTTTTGGTATTTGTGAGGTTTGCGGAGAGGAAATCTCTGAAAAGAGACTCATGGCAAGGCCTATGACAACTTTGTGTATAAAATGCAAAATAAAACAAGAAGAAGAAGAAAAGAAAAGGGGGTTGTAATCTTTTATCTTAGTGCTAACCATCACAAAAAATTCTTTTTATATAGTGCTAAAATTATAAAAAATGGATACAACTTCCTTTGAAGAAATAGAAATTATCAATAAATTTGTTTCTATTTCCATATCAACATCAAATATTGATCAGAAACTCACTCAGATCTTCTATTATTTAAAGAAATATTTTAGATGGGATATTTGCACTCTTTTTCTCCTTTTACGAGATAAAAAGGTTCTTATACCCTGGGACTCCTTTTTTAGAAAATCTTACAGTAAGAATAAATTAAAATGTAAGATAGGAGAAGGTATTATTGGGAAAGCTGCATTAGAAAGAAAAAAGATAATAATTGAAGATTTCAAAAAATTCTCTGATCCATCAAAGATAAAAACCAAACTCACGAATTATAACTCTTTAATGGCTATCCCAGTTCATAATGAACATCTACTCTTTGGGGTTTTGTTCGTGGGATCAAAAAATAATAGAAAGTTCTTACCAAAAGATGAAAAGCTTCATGATTTGGTAGCTAAAATTCTTGCTGGTATCATTCATAATTCCCAACTTTTCTTTAACGCACAAAAAAGAGTTGAAGAGATAGCATCTTTATATGAAATTGGCAAGGCTGCTTCCTATACTGTAAAACTTGATCTTCTTCTTGACAAAATCCTTGAAAGATCAATGGATATTTTAAATGCTAAAGCCTCTTTTTTAAAACTATATGATCCAATCTCTAAAGAATTCATCATTGAAAAGGCAAAAGGGATTTCATCTGATCTTGTAAATTCTTCATCTTTAAAAAGATTAGTAACAAAAGTAATAAAAAATGGTAAGCTAATAGTTCAAAAAAGTTCTAAAATTATTCCAAATTCTTCTCTTTTACCTATTATTTCATTACCATTGGATATCAAAGGTAAAGTAGTTGGAGTTTTATCTCTTTTTGGCCTTAAAAATATTTACGACAAAGAAGATATAGAGCTCTTTCTCTCAATAACTAAAGAAATAGCGGTCTCTATTGAGAATGCATTTCTTTTTAGAAAAATGGAAAATATTGTAGGAGAAAAAGATAGTAAGGTTCATGAACTCTCTCTATTATGTAAAATAGATGGTGAAATGCTCTCAACCATGGAGTTAGATGAGCTTAGTGATACAATCCTTAATTATACTATTAATGAAGAAGGGCTTGGTTTTGAAAGAGCAATGCTCTTTTTGTTAGATAAAAAAAGCAATTCTCTTAAAGGCTTAAAAGGGGTAATCATAAAAGAGCAGAATAAAGGAAAAAGAGATTTTATACGAATTGACTCTAAAATACAAAGTATAACCATCCCATTCTTTAATAATAAAGATTGCTTTCTTGTTCAAGAAATCATAAAAAAGAAACCCTTAGCAATTTTTAAAAATAAGATAAAGCTATATAATAATCATTACAACTCAGGGGAATTCTGTAAATGTAAATGCGCATTTAAAGATCTACTAAAAAGCGGAGATACTTTTCCAGAAAACTTAAGAACAATGGTTATAGCCCCTTTAAAAGGTAAGAATGAAATTATTGGTGTAATAATAGCAGATAATTATCTAACTAATAAGCCTTTAGAAAAAAAACAACTTGAACTATTTGATATATTTAATAGCCAAGCTGGATTGGCTATAGAAAATGCTATTCTATATAAAAATCTAAATGAGATTACAAAAGAGTTAAAAAAATCTCAAAAACTTCTATTTCAAACAGAAAAGATGGCCGCATTAGGTGAAATGGCTGCAAATGTGGCACATGAAATAAAAAATCCTCTCACATCCATAGGTGGGTTTGCAAAGAGATTAAATAAAAAGGTTTCCCCTAACAGCAAAGAAAAAAGGTATACCGAAATATTAGTAAAAGAATCTCAAAGGTTAGAAAGGTTTCTTGAACAAGCTTTAACCTTCACCTCGGAAATAAAAACAGAGCTTAAAAGTAATAATATTATATATCTTATTGAAGAGGTGTTATCTCTTT
>Ga0164318_10006080_pt1 | contig 11697 bp, 9 predicted proteins | sample GuaBasSedimGuay9_FD_113734 | JGI IMG/M metagenome (GOLD analysis project Ga0164318, IMG submission 113734) | Subseafloor sediment microbial communities from Guaymas Basin, Gulf of California, Mexico - Guay9, Core 4571-4, 0-3 cm | ecosystem: Environmental > Aquatic > Marine > Hydrothermal vents >... | reverse complement strand
TGACGGCGCAGGTCCCTTCGGGTGCCGCCGATCCGGTGGAACGGCTCTCCGTCGCGGCGGGGTTCGTGGGGATCGACAAGGGGTCGTCCAGGGAGAATGTTCACGCCCTTGTGGAAAAAATCCGGGGTCTGTCGCGGGAGATCGGGGAACCGCTGAGCCTCCATGAAGCGGGGATATCCCGCGGTCGGATGAAGGAGGGACTGGACAGCCTGGTTTGCCTTGCGAGCCGGGATCCCAATATGTTTACCCTGCCGTGCGCGTGCGCGGAGACCGACCTGCGCCGGATTTTCCTGGCCATGTGGGAAGGGAAAGGAGCGCTTGCCCATGGAGAAGCGTGACCATGTATTCAAGGTTGCGGCGGTCCAGATGTCGCCCGTATGGATGGACCGCGACGGCACCACGGAAAAGGTATTGGAACGGATCGCGGTGTGCGGCCGGGAGGGTATCCGCCTGGTCGTCTTCCCGGAGACATGTATTCCTTCCTATCCCTATTTCGCCTGGCTGGAGCCGCCGGCGGTGATCGCGGAGCGTCACCGGAAACTATACGAGGAGGCGGTGGACGTTCCCGGACCGGTCACCGACGCGGTGGGGAAGGCGGCGAAAGGCGCCGGAACGGTGGTCGTGCTCGGGGTCAACGAGCGGGAAGGGGGGACCCTTTACAATACCCAGCTGATATTCGACGCCGATGGCGCGTTTCTGGGGAAACGGCGGAAGATCATGCCCACCTTTCACGAACGGATGATCTGGGGATGGGGCGACGGCGACGGTCTTCGGGTTTTCGAGACGAAGGCGGGACGGGTGGGCGCCCTGATCTGCTGGGAACACTTCATGCCCCTCGCCCGTTATGCGCTGATGGCGGAAGGGGAGCAGATTCACTGCGCCCATTTTCCGGGTGCCATGGCCGGGGATTCCATGAGCCGCCAGATCGACGCGGCCATCCGCCATCACGCGATGGAGGCCGGCGCCTTCGTGGTGAACGCAACCGGCTGGCTCAGCGATAAGCAGAAAAAGGAGATCCTTCCCGATGAATCCCTTGCCAGGTACCTGAGGGGCGGCATCTGCACGGGGATCGTGGCGCCTTACGGTCTTTACCTGGACGGTCCCCTTCCCGAAGGTGAGGGGATGGCCGTCGCCGAGATCGATTTACATGCGATCGTCCGCCAGAAAAACGTGCTGGATACGGCGGGCCATTATTCACGGCCGGACCTTCTTCGGCTGATGATCAACCGTTCGCCCGCAACGCGGGTGGCGGATATGACACCTCCGTTCGAGGCGGTTCCGGGCGCTATGCCGCTTGGGGAATGCCCGGATGTCGAATCCGGAGGATAAAACGTCCTGGCCGCATCTGATTTTTTTCGGCGGAAGGTTTTTTCAGTACCGCGAGCGGGTCCTGAGGCGGAGGATCTCGTCGCACAGCTGGTCGTAGTCGATGGCGCCCCTTGAGTAGGGCGAAAACCGCAATACGGGCTTTCCCGCAAGATTTGCCTGGTTGAGGGATTCGCTTTTGTAGATGGTGGTGCCAAGGAGATGTCGCGCGTGGTTTCCGAGAAATTCTTCGAACACGGCGTTGGTCCGCGTGGTGCGAAGATCGAACATGGTGATCAGTATCCGGTAGGCGGGATTTTCTTCGTCCCTGAGTTCGCGGGCGGCCGAAAGAAGGGCGTCGATCCCTGTGAGGGCCCCCACTCCCGGCTGGACCGGGACCAGTAGCAGGTCCCCCGCCATGATGGCGTTGTAGGTGAGGATTCCCAGGGTGGGAGGACAGTCCACGATGATGATACGATAAGCGTCTCTCAGCGGCGCCAGGGCGCGCATCAGGCGTTCCTCCCGCCGGATGCGGCCAGACAGACGTTCCGCTGTTTCGGTCATCTCCGGGGTGGCCGGGACCAGATCGAGATTGGCTTCGTCGGTTGCGACCACGGCCCGTTCGGCCTGGGAGGGCCTGTCCATGATCAGATCTCCCGTATCCCGCTCCGGGGAATCCCTGAGAAAACAGCGGGTGGCGTGGGCCTGGGGATCCAGGTCCACCAGCAGGGTCTTTCGGTCTTTGGCCGCGAGCCCTGAGGCCAGGTTCACCGCGGTGGTGGTCTTTCCGACGCCGCCCTTGATGTTGGTAATGGTGATAATCATGGCGATTCTCCTTCTTCCTTTATCGTAAATGTTCTTGGAGGCCGACCGATCCTGCCGATTTTTTCGGCGGGAGCGGGCCGAATGTGAAGCGGGACGCGCCATCTGCTCGATTAGGTATAGCAAAGACACCGATCAATGGCAAGCCGGGCTCAGGAAGGCTCTTGGGAAAGCGGCAGGGAGAAGGATCTGTTTCTGCCGCAGCGATCGTGAAACCGTCGGCCCTGGATCCGGTCCGGGATTGCAGCCGCATGTTATTTCCCCGGATAACCGGGCATGCGGGAAACCGTATTCCAATGAGAAAGGAGAGGCATCAATGGCGATCAAAACGGCGGATGAATACAGGGAACGTGTTTCCAGGCTGACCCCCAGGCTGTTCATGGGAGGAGAAAAGGTGGAAGACCTGATGGCGCATCCGGTCACCAGGAGCGTGATCGAGGGGACCGCCCGGGTGTATGACCTGACCATGGATCCCCGCTACGAGGGTATCCTGACGGCTGCTTCCCACCTGACGGGAGAACCCATCAGCCGGTCCCTGCACATTCATCAGGGCAATGAAGATCTTCAAAACCGTCTCAAAATGGCGCGCCTTACGGCCCAGAAACTGGGGACCTGCAACTACCGGTGTCCCGGGATTGAAATGATGCCGTCCGTCGCTGCAACATCATGGGAAATCGACCGGGAAACGGGCACGGAGTATCACCAGCGGTTTAATGAATATCTGAAATATGTCCAGAAAGAAGATCTGGTGGTCAGCGGTTCGGTCACGGACACAAAGGGGGACAGGAGCAAGCGGCCCCTTGATCAGGACCCGGATTCGTATGTCCGCGTGGTGGAAAAACGGGCGGACGGGATTGTCGTAAACGGCGCAAAGCAGCATGCCAGCGGGGCCTATGCCGCCGATGAAACACTGGTGTTGCCGGGGCTGGCCTGCCGTGAAGGAGAGGAGGCCTACGCGGTGGCGTTCGTCGTGCCAAACGGGACGGAAGGGATGACCTACATCGCCCAGTACAATCCCTTGAGCATGGAGCGGCAGTACGCGGGGGACCGGCGTGTGATCGGAAATCCCCTTTACGGGCAGCGGGAGACCTGCCTGGTGGTGTTCGATCATGTCTTTGTCCCGTGGGAGCGGGTATTCATGTGCGGTGAAACGGCCTATACCCGCCCCCTTATCGAGCGCTTCGCCAAGACCCACCGAATGAATTGCGGGGGGGCCTGCAAGGTGGGATTCATCGACCTGATCATCGGCGCGTCCCAGTTGATCGCGGAGTACCACGGCGTGGCAAAGGCCTCCCACATTGTCCAGAAGATTACCCGGATGATTGAATTGAACGATACCTGCCTCGGTTGCGCCATCGCCGCCGCCTACCTGGGAAAGGAAGAGCCGGTGGGCTCGGGTGTATTCATGCCGGACGATGCCATGAGCAATACCGCCAAGCTGAACACGAACGATGCCTTCTGGGAGATCCTGGCCCTGGCGGGCGATATTACCGGTGGGATGGCGGTGACCATGCCCAGCGAAAAGGAGCTGGAAAACCCTGAAGTGAAGGAGTATGTGACCAAGTATCTCAAGGCCGCGGTCCCTGCGGAGAAGAGGATGCGGATGATGAAATTCCTGCAGAACTGGGTCGCCGGGACACACGGTGTCGGAACATACCAGGGATCCGGCCCCAGCCAGAACCAGCGGGTCGCCCTCTACCGGATGACGGACCTTGAGGAAAAAAAGAAGATGGCGGAGGAAGTGGCCTACGGAAAATCCTGATGCCGGACGGCTTCCCGGCGGCCTCCCCCGCCGGGAAGAGACCTTTCCGGGAAGCCGGCCCAGTGGTTATCCGTTTTAGGATTCAAGGGATCAGCGGTCCATCAAGAGGGGGTCCTCAAAAAAAAGCCGGGGGGCATCCCTCCCCGGCAACCGAAGGAGGTCCGCCGGAACCCGGGGGCCTCCGTCTGTTTCAGCCTATGCCAGCCACCGTTTTCTTCTGTGGTAGTGCTTTACATCACGGTAACTCTTTTTTCCGATCTCGGTCAGGCCCAGGTAGAACTCCCTCACGTCGGCATTGTCTTTGAGAACCTGGGATTCCCCGTCCAGGACCACGCGGCCGTTTTCCATAACATACCCGTATTCGGCATATTCCAGGGCGATGGCCGCATTTTGCTCTGCCAGCAACATGCCCACCTTCTCCTGCCGGTTGAGACGCAGGATAATGTTGAAGATTTCCTTCACCAGCAAGGGGGCAAGGCCCATGGAGGGTTCATCCAGGAGCATGATCCTGGGCTTTGCCATGAGAGCCCTGCCGATGGCGCACATCTGCATCTCCCCCCCGGAGATATAGCCGGTCTTGGCGTTCCGCCGTTCCTTCAGCCGGGGAAAATACTCATAGACCCGTTCCAGGGCCTCCCTGATGCCCCTGTAATCGTGGCCCCGGGTATAGGCGCCGGTCAGGAGGTCATCCTCCACGGTCAGGTGTTCAAAGGTGTGACGGCCCTCCATGATCTGGATGAGGCCCATTTTTACGAGCTGGGGCGCAAAGAGTTTATCGACCCGTTTTCCGTCGAATTCCACCGTCCCCTTTGTCACCTCTCCCCGTTCCGCCTTCACCAGGTTGGAAATGGCCTTCAGGGTAGTGCTTTTACCGGCTCCGTTGGCCCCCAGGAGGGATGCGATCTGGCTCTCATAGACATTCAGGGAGACCCCTTTCAGAACCAGAATGACGTGTTCGTAGATCACCTCGATATTGTTGACCTTCAGCAGCGGCGCAGGATCCATCATTATCCCCGTTTATACGTCCCCCGTAACCGGGGGGTAAATTGTGAGGTGTGAGGGAACGCGGAGGTCCCCCCACACCCGTCCATAAAATTAATCGGCCTTTGAACAGTCTCTGAGTTTTATATTGTGTTTTTTTGCGTACTTGGCCGCTGATTCCTCCACCAGGGTACGGACATACTTTTTCATGGGGGAGATCCAGTCGCTGGCCGCCACCCATTTCTGGCCGTTCCACTGCTGAATGCGGACCTTTCCGCCGCCCTCATGGTCGATGCAGGAGGTCTTGAGCGGCTGCATGAGCCCTTCCGCGCCGATCTCCTTGATCCGTGCCTCGGTGATGTTCAGATGTTCCAGCGCCCATCGCATTTCGTCGCCGGTAATGACCTTTACGCCGAATTTTTTGTGGGCGGTCCGGATGGCCTCGTCCATGGTGATGCCCGTCACAACACCCCGGTTGTAATAGACCGATCCCACGCGGGTAAAGGAGATGTTTCCCTTCATGGCGCCGTAGACCTTGTCGATGATCTGCTTGATCAACGGGAAATTGCGGCCCACGCCGTGGAAGTTGGTGGCGTAATATCCCTTCCCGGCCGGTCCCGCGGGCAGGACGTCTTCCTCGGAGCCGCACCACCACACACCCAGGATGTGATCTCTCGGGAAGCCGAGCCTCGCGGCTTCTTTCAGCGGGACCGTGCAGGAAACGCCCCAGTTCCGATTGATCACCCAGTCGGCCTTGAAGCGCCGGGCGATGTCCATCCACTGGGCCTTCTGGTCGATTCCGGGCCACGACACGGGAAAGTGCCGCACAATAAAACCGTACTTCTTTGCCAGGTGATTCAGGATCGGCTTGGTTTCCTGGCCGTAGGGGACATCTATATACAGGTTGGCGATTTTGAGCCCTTTGAGGTATTTTCCGATGGTGGCCACGTTCTTCCCGTCCCAGCCCTGTTTCATGGCGATGAACTTGATCTTGGCCGTGTTCTGGGACCAGTAGTGGGTGGGGAAGTTGAAGGCCCACTTGAAGACCCGGCCGTCGGCCGCATCGGCCCGGCCGTACCCCTCGAAAACGATGGGGATATGGTCCCTGATGCCTTTGGGAATCAGGGCGTAGGTGATGCCCGTGCTGATGGGATGAATGGCGATGGGCCCGGGCTTGTGGGTCTTCACCCGTTCATAGCACTCGATGCCCCGGGCCACGTTATAGGCGGTCTCGCACTCTTCCCAGTCGTACATGATCCCGTCCACGCCGCCCTGCATGTTGCGGAGCTGCATGAAGTCTTCCCACCCGCTGCCGATTCCGCTGCCGCCGGCGGCAAAGGGGCCGGTCCGGTAGAGCAGAATCGGTATGTACTGTTTGAGGACCTTTTTCTTCTCGGCGGCCCGGGACTGGGCCGGTGCCATGACCAGGCTGATCCCGAAAACCAGAGACAATACAACCAGCATAAATTTTCGCGCCATTTTTGTTCCCTCCTCCCTTTACATGGTTGACGGTTACGAACAATCACGAAAATGTTGAAAGGTCTGCCACCCCGGACGCCGGCCCGGGGTGCGTACAACCGGCAACTAATAGGGAAACGGCCAGAGCCGCATCTTGTCCTTGATGGTCTGCCACAGCCGGGCCATGCCGTAGGGCTCGACGATGAGGAAAAGAACAATCAGACCGCCGAAAATAATCGCCTCGATATTGGAAAGAATGTCGCTGGGAACGACCTTCATGAAGGCCCCCAGTGACTGGTTGATGCCGATGGGAAGCAGCACGAAGAATCCCGCGCCCAGGAACGATCCGAGGATGGTGCCCATGCCCCCGATGATGATCATGCCCATGAGCGCGAAGGAGACCATCACATGGAACTCCTCGATATTTGCCGCCCCGTAATAACAGAAGGTGATGAGGGAACCTGCAACGCCGGCATAGAACGTGGCCACGGCAAAGGCGATCAGTTTGTCCCGGTGAAGGTTGACGCCGATGACCTCGGCCGCGTAGTCCATGTCCCGGATGGCCATCCAGTTCCGGCCCAGTTGCCCCCGGACGAGGTTCTTGGCAAAGACGGCCATCAGCCCCACGATGCAGAGGGTAAGATAGTACTTTTTTACGGGGGTATTTACGGCCCATCCGAAGATCTGCATGTCCGGGGTTTCGACGGTCCCGAACACGCCGCCGCTGACCCACTTCCAGTGGACGATCACCCACTGGATGATGAACTGACTGGCCAGAGTGGCGATGGCCAGGTAAAAGCCCTTGATCCTGAGAGAGGGAAGGCCGAAAAAGACGCCCACCGCGGCGGAGACGACCCCGCCGCCCAGGATGCTCGGAATCAGCGGGATACCGTAGCGGCCGTACAGGATCAGGGAGGCATAGGCGCCAATGGCCATGAACGCGGCGTGGCCGATGGAGATCTGACCCGCGTATCCCGCCAGGATATTGAGCCCGATGGCGGAGAGCCCGAAACAATAAAACGGCACCATGATGTTGGTGATCCAGTACTTGGTGGCGAACAGGGGGATCACCACGAAGGCCAGGATCAGCATCACGATAAAGCCGTAGCGGTCCAGCGGGATGGGAAAAATGGCCATGTCTTTGGCGTATGAATCCTTGTAATTGCCGCATTCTCGATAGAACATAGGTTATACCCTCTCTATGATCTCTTTTCCGAAAAGGCCGTATGGCTTGAAATAGAGGACCACCAGCGCGATCAGGTAGGGAAAGAAGGTCTGGATACCGCCGCCCACGTACGGCCCCATGAAGACCTCCGCCAGGTTTTCCCCGGCCCCCACGATCAGGCCGGCGATGATGGCGCCGGGGATGCTGTCAATGCCCCCGATGATCAGCACCGGAAGGGCCTTGAGCGCGATATAGGAAAGGCTGAACTGAACCCCGAGCCGGGTGCCCCACGCCACGCCGGCCACGATGGCCACGATCCCGGCGATGATCCATGTGACCACCCAGGCCCGAAGGAGGGGGATGCCCACGGAAAGGGCCGCTTCATGGTCGTCGGACACGGCCCGGAGGGCCCGTCCGGTCCGGGTCTTCTGGAAGAACCAGACCAGGAGGATGAGGAGAAGGGCCGCGATGGCGGCGAAGGTGAGGTCAAAGGAACTGACAAAAATACCCCCGAGGTCGAAGGATTTATCCGGGATCCCCAGCTCCAGGCCCTTGGCATCGGTCCCCCAGATGCTCTGGCCGACACCCTGGATCAGGTAGGCCAGCCCGAAAGTCGCCATGAAGAGCATGAGCGGAGGCCTTGCCACGAGCGGGCGAAGGATCACGAAGACCGTCACGTAGGCCAGGATGACCATCACGGCGAGGGTGCAGATGAGGGCGAGCCACAGGGGCATCTTTATCTGGAGAAATCCGACCAGGGCGAGCCCGGCCAGCAGGCTCATGTCCCCCTGTGCCATGTTGAACACATCCGACGCCTTGAAGATGAGCGCGAAACCCAACGCAACCAGGGCGTACATGATTCCCACCAACAACCCCGTGATCAATACCTCTAAAAAGAAGGACATGTGTCAGCTCCTCGGCCTCTGTTATCTGAATCGGTTTATCAACATCGCCTCCGGTGTCGCGGGCGGCGGGAAAGGGGAGGGTCACTCCGCCGTTCCCAGGTACGCCTGGATGACCTCAGGGTTGGCCTTGATTTCCTCCGGGGTTCCCTCCCCGATTTTCTTGCCGAAATCCAGCACCACGATCCGGTCGCAGATATCCATCACAACGCCCATGTCGTGTTCGATAAGGGCGATGGTGTATCCCAGTTCCTCATTGGCATCCAGGATAAACCGGGCGATGTCCTCCTTCTCTTCCAGGTTCATCCCCGCCATGGGTTCGTCCAGCAGGAGGAGCTTGGGCTCCGCTGCCAGGGCCCTGGCCAGCTCCACCCGTTTCCGGAGACCGTAGGGCAGCATGCTGGCCGGTGTCCGCCGGATATTCTCGATCTGGAGGAAGTCGATGATCCATTCAACGGCCTTCCTGTGTTCGATCTCTTCCTTCTGGCTGAGGCCCCAGTAGATACCCTGGGAAAAGAAGTTGGAATGCATCTTGAGGGTCCGGCCCACCATGATGTTGGCCAGCGCGGACATCCCGGTAAAGAGGGCCAGGTTCTGGAAGGTCCGGGCGATTCCCAGGGCCGCCACCTGGTTCGATTTCATGTTTTTAGGCCTCGGCTTGCCTTCAAAAATGATGCGGCCTTCGTCCTGCTTGTAAAACCCGTTGATGACGTTCAGCATGGTGGTCTTTCCGGCGCCGTTCGGGCCGATGATGGCCAGAATTTCGCCCGGATAGATCTCCAGGCTGACGTCGTCCAGGGCCTTGAGGCCGCCAAAAGAGATGCTGATATTTTCCGCCCGGAGCAAAGGTTCGGCTTTTTCATTCATGGATCGTTCTCTCCTCTAACTCTAAAAGGTCTCGACGTCACGGATCGCGAGGGTGGCCTTCATCGTGGTGGTTCGGCCGTCCTCGTAGGTGAAAGTGGCTTCAACGTCCACGCTGTCCTGGCCGGGCGTGTAGAGGGCGTCAATGAGTTTCTTGTATTTTTCCGCAATAAACTTTCTGCGCACCTTTCGGGTCCGGGTGATCTCTCCGTCATCCGGATTCAGTTCCTTGTGAAGAAGCAGATACCGTTTGATCTGGGAATTTTTGAGCTTCGGGTCGGTGCTCAGGCTCTTGTTTACATTGATAATCGCTTCGTGGATGAGGTTGTAGACCTGCGGCTTCTGGGCCAGGTCCGTATAGCTGGTAAAGGCGATGTGCCGGCGTTCGGCCCAGTTCGCCACGGCCCCGTAATCGATATCAATGAACACGGCCACATAATCCTTTCCCATTCCATGGGCCACCGCTTCCTTGATGTTCTGGTTGAACTTGAGTTTATTCTCGATGTATTTGGGGGAGAACATGGTCCCGTCCGTGAGGTGGCTGACGTCCTTGGCCCGGTCGATGATCTTGAGATGGCCTCTTTCGGTGATATAGCCCGCGTCCCCCGACAGGACATAACCGTCTACCAAGGTCTCCCGGGTGGCCTCATCGTTCTTGTAATAACCGCTGAAATTTCCAGGACTTTTGTAGGCCACTTCCCCCCTGTCGGTGATCTTGATATCGACGCCCGGCGCGGGCGTTCCCACTGTCTCGGAGTCGATGTCGCCGTCCTTCTGAATGGAGACGTAGGCGGTGCTTTCCGTCATACCGTAAATCTGTTTCAGGTTGATGCCCAGGGACCTGTAGAATTCGAATATCTCCGGCCCGATCGCCTCTCCCGCCGTATAGGCCACCTTGATCCGGCTCATCCCCAGGTTGTCCACCAGGGGGGCGTAAATGATGAACCTGCCGAGCTGGTACAGGATCCTGTCGAGGAAGGGCACCGGCTTGTTGGCGATTCTCTGCTTTTCCACCCGGCCCGCCACGCCCATGAAATAGGCAAAGGCCTTCCGTTTTATCCATGCCGAGTCCTCGATCTTGATCATGATCTGGGTCAGGATGTTCTCCCAGATCCGGGGCGGGGCGAAGATATAGGTGGGGCCGATCTCCCTCTGGTCAAGGAGTACCGTCGACGTGCTTTCGGGACAGTTGACGGTGAACCCGGCATAGAACGATTCACCGTAGGAGAAGATGTGGTCCCCGATCCATGCCATGGGGAGATAGGCCATGACCTCTTCGTCCTCCGTGAGACCTTCAAACTCGATAAAGCCCCTGGCCGCATCGATCACGGCATGGTATTCGATCAGCGTGCCTTTGGGATTTCCCGTGGTCCCCGACGTATAGGCGATGATGGCGAGATCGTCCGATTTCCCCTTGTTTACCTCGTTGAGAAAGTAGTCGGGATTCTTTTTTCCGAATTCCCGTCCCATCTCCTGCACATCGGTAAAGGCGAGGAGCCAGTCCTTCTTGTAATTCTGGAGCCCCCTGGGGTCGTCATAAATGATAAATTCGAGGTTGGGGACCTCGTCTTTCAGGTGCATGAGCTTGTCGGTCTGTTCCTGGTCCTCCGCCAGGGCAAAGCGGCACTCGGAATGATTCACGATGTAATGAAGTTCCTTGTAGATCGCATCCTGGTAAAGGGGAATCGGGATCCCGCCCAGAGACTGGCAGGCGGCCAGGCCCCAGTAGAGCTGGGGACGGTTGTCGCCGATGATGGCCATCTTGTCGTCTCTCTTGAATCCCAGGGAGGCCAGACCCAGCGCAAAGTCCCGGACCTGGTCAAGATAATCCTGCCATGAATAGGCCTGCCAGATGCCGTAGTCTTTTTCTCGTATCGCTGTTTTGGTGGGCGGAAATTTCTTTGCGTTCCGTATGAGGATTTGGGGGAAGGTCTTGATGGCTTCGTCCATAATTCCAAGCCTCTTTCTGGTAACGGGTGAATGCGAAGGATGGATTCGTATACTACCGAAATTCGTGGACGACTCTTTTTTTGGTCGGCCTGCTTCAGATGGTCCCGCATCGCCGCCAAAGTCAGACCGGTCGGTCTTTTACTGGGTTTATAAATAAGTACGATTAAGTTGTCAAGAGAAATATTAACTTGTGAAAAACTTTACAAAGTATTCATCATTACGTGCGCGGTAAAGGCAAATGACGCTGTGTGAGCGCCGGGAAGGGGGACATTTCTTGACAAGTGGGGGGCATCCGCGTATGTATCTCTGGAACCCGCAGCCGGGAGATGTGGATCATGCCAACCGTTGTCGTCAGGAAAACTTCCCCGGGCCATATCGAGAGCGTGATCGAGGAAATGCTGGGCGCTCTCGACTACGCACCTGCCCGGGACAGGGTCCTTTTGAAGCCGAATATCGTGGTGGCCGCTTCACCGGAAGACGGAGACATC
>Ga0164318_10006079_pt1 | contig 11698 bp, 9 predicted proteins | sample GuaBasSedimGuay9_FD_113734 | JGI IMG/M metagenome (GOLD analysis project Ga0164318, IMG submission 113734) | Subseafloor sediment microbial communities from Guaymas Basin, Gulf of California, Mexico - Guay9, Core 4571-4, 0-3 cm | ecosystem: Environmental > Aquatic > Marine > Hydrothermal vents >... | reverse complement strand
CATTATGAAATTCCTCATACTTTGATTGTAATCCTTTCAATATATCATATGTCTCCTCAATAGTGGTCTCCTCTACGCTGATAGACTGAAATCTCCTCTCAAGAGCACCATCCTTCTCTATATACTTACGATATTCCTCGTAGGTTGTTGCACCAATCATCTGTATTTCTCCCCTCGTAAGGGGGGGTTTTATCATATTAGCCACATCAAGAGAACCTTCCGCTGCTCCTGCTCCCAATATCGTATGTAATTCGTCTATAAATACGATGGCATTCTCTTTTTCTTTCAATGCCTCAAAAAGCACTTTCATTCTTCCTTCAAATTGTCCTCTGTATTTGGTCCCGGCTATGAGAGATGTTAAATCCAATTGGAGAATCACTTTATCCTTAATCTTCCCGGGAACAATTCCTTCAACTATACGCTGAGCAAGCCCTTCCACAATCGCTGTTTTACCGACACCGGGTTCTCCGACCAAGACAGGATTGTTTTTCTTTCGTCTTGCGAGTATTTGAATAACTCTTTCAATCTCATCTTCTCGTCCTATAACAGGATCAAGTTTACCTTCCTTAGCAAGTTGATTTAGGTCTCTGGTGAATTTTTCAAGAAACTTCTCTCCGCCTTCGGGTATGGATTCCTCTTTGTATTGCCTCAATTCATTCTTCCCGGCATTCTTTAATCGTTTCAATGTCTCGTAATTGATACCGTAATTCATAAAAAATTGTTCGACAAATCCCCCTTTAACATTAAACATTCCCAAAAGAAGATGAATACCGTATATTCCCCTCGTGTGATCCTCTTCCGCTTCTTTTCCGGCAAGAATAAAAGAACGTTTGTAATCTTCACTCTCCTTCAAATCAACGCGTCTTACGAGGGTGGATTTTCTTTGAGAGTTCTCAATATATTTTTTTACCTCATTGAGATCCACTCCAAATTGTTCGAGAATTCTTATTCCGGAAGTTGAATAATCTCTCCTGTTTTTTATAAAAGCCAAAAGCAGATGCTGTTGTCCGACAAATACGCTCCCGAGTCTCATCGCTTCATCATATGCCAACTTTATAATTCTCTTTACCGTTTCCGAATATTGATTCATCCGTACCTCATTAATTTATTCACATGCTCTTTCCGGATACGCATTACTTCGGTCATGGCTTCACTACTCTTGATGTTATAAATATAACGCAGGTAATTTCTTCCCAATTCATTAAAAATTCTACTTATGTCAACTAAAGTCATATCTTTTATATAACCGCTTATAACACCCATTCTCAGCAATGACATAATCTTGTATATTTCATTATCTTTAATTAAAAGCGAATTTCTAAATATAGCATAATTGCGAATTACTTTATCTTTGAACTTAATGCTTCTAAAGAGATCCTCCCTATATCTGTGTTCCGCGTCGATAATTTGCTTCAGAGCATTGAAAGCCATTCTTATAATTTCATCTTCCGCAAATCCAACGGTTATTTTATTTGTCAAAATAAAAAACGAGGATTCCCCATAATTGTAATCAGGAAATTCGTCGATACTCATATTTAATCCGGCTGCCAATTTTTTTATAAAATTTATCTTATTTTTAAATACGACACCCGGTAAGTCCAGTAAAAATTTTATTCTGAGACCTGTTCCCGTATCATCAAGGGAAGAAGTAAGATATCCGAATGTGCCATTGAAAGAATAGGAAAAGTAATTTTCATAAAATTGTTCCAAATCATAAACATAGGAATAACCTTCCCGCAACTGATCTTCCCTCGTATTGATTACAAATGCAAGATGATTATCCGCATTAGTTATGACAAAAAGGTTCAAATTCTCGTTTACCGCAATACCCACTTTGTCTCTTTCCGTTCTAAAAAGAGAATCCCCGAATTTTAAATATTCCTTGATCGCCGCAAATTCCACGTCAGTCATATCCATTCCGTAAAGATACTCGAATTTTTCCTCTCCTCTATTGTACTTGTTTAAAATTGTAAATATACTTTTAGAAAGCCCCACCATATCAAGTGTTTTAGCCGTTTCAGGGAATTTATATCCTTCTATGTTGCGAAATAGCAATATCCTCGAAAACAGCACGACATCGAGATACTTCGATTCTCTCTCAATCCATTTGGGCATCCTGTTCAAAATTTTGTTCAGAGAAAATGTTTCAACCCTCTGCACTTAATTGCTCCTCTATAAGCTTTATATCTTCACTTATTTGATGTGCCTTTTCGTAATCCTCTTCCTTAATTGCCGATTTTAGAGCCTTTTTTGCTTTAAAATAAGCGTTTTTCAACCTTTCCTTTTTCTCCGATTTTTTAGGAGCCATACCGATATGAACAAATGTTCCCTGACTCATTTTCAGCATTTTCTCGATATAATCGGAAAAAACGGTATAACAAAAGGCACATCCCAACCTTTTATCCGATTTTATCTCCTCTATTGATCTGCCACAATTAGGACAAATCATCTCCATTTCAAGTTTCATTGTCTATACCTATATCATAATGATTTTCTACTTTTCCGTCAATAAGGTAAACAGTATTATCCGCATATTTTTCAATTAATCTATTGTGCGTAACAATCACAAATGAAATTCTTCTCTCTTTCAAAATACCAACCAAAACATTCATGACATTTTCACTTGTTTTTCTGTCCAGATTTCCTGTCGGTTCATCGGCAAAGACAATCTTTGGCTTCACGACAAGAGCTCTGGCTATTGCCACCCTTTGTCTTTCTCCACCTGATAGTTGAGCCGGTTTGTGCTTTTCTCTCGATAAAATATCCATTTCCCGCAACAAATTCCTGCTTCTCTCGATAGCCGATTTCTTATTAACCCCCTGGATAAGAAGCGGAATCATCACATTTTCAAGCGCCGTAAACTCCGGTAAAAGGTGGTGAAACTGGAACACGAAACCAAATTCTCTATTCCTTATTTCCGACAATTTATCATCATCCAGCCCACGGACAAAATGATTATTATATATGATTTCTCCTTCATTCGGCCTATCAAGAAGCCCCATTATGTGAAGTAATGTACTCTTCCCTGCACCTGAAGGCCCCACTATGGCAGTTATGCTACCATTTTCAATTTCCATATCAACCCCATGTAGAACCTCAACAGGCACTTCACTGTCATTATATACCTTTTTAACATTTTTAAGCGTTAATATTTTATTCGTATCTGATTGCATCCTGCGGCTCCATTTTTGAGGCTTTATATGCCGGATATAGTGTAACTATAAAACTTATGGCAATAGCACAGACGGAAACAAGCAAGAAATCCGTGATATGCATCTTCACCGGTAATGTATCAATCAAATATACATCCTTCGGAATCGATATGAAATGATATTTACCGAGAACAAATGATAGCAAGAAACCTGCTATATTCCCCAATACCGTTCCTATGACTCCTATAGTAACTCCCTGTATGACAAAAATTGCCTGTATATCCTTTCGTTTTGCCCCCATAGCTCTTAGTATTCCTATTTCTCGTGTTTTCATCGTAACGATCATAAAAAGCGTAGCCGCAATATTAAATGCAGCCACAAGCGTGATGAAACTCAGAATTATGAACATCCCGAATTTTTCGAGCTTCAATGCCGAGAAAAGACTCGAGTTGAGGTCCATCCAGTTGTTCGTCCTATAGGGATAACCGAGATCTTTTTCAAGTTTCACACCGAATTTTCTCGCATTGTATATATTCTTTATTTTCATTTCAATACCGGTTACCCTATTGCCAATATCCATGAGCTTTTGAGCATCCTTTATCGATATGTAAGCAAGCCCGGAATTGTACTCATATACACCAATATCAAAAATACCACTTACCGTGTACATTTCCGTCTGAGGTATTATTCCCATGGGGGTCATTGTTGTTGTATAGGGAGAAAATATCTTTATCTTGTCTCCTACATGAATTCTCATGTTATCGGCAAGCTCGGTTCCTATGACAATTTTTTTATTACCGAGTTCAAATTTTCCATCCACTATATGTTTCGATACATCGGAAACATTTTTCCCGTGAATAGTATCGTATCCCCTTAATACTATGCCGTCCGTATAATTCCCGTTATTTAAAATCACTTTTGTGTATATGAAGGGGGAAGCCGCCGTAACATTGTGATATTTTTCCACCACATTTAAAAGCGAGTCGTAGCGGGAAATGGGTTCGTTGTAATATTTCAATAAAATCACATGCGCATTAACACCGAGAATTCTGTCTCTTATATCTTCCTGCATACCGTTCATAACCGGAAGAACCACAAGAAGAGCGGTAACGCCAAGGAATATCCCTGTAATGGAGATAACCGTCGTGACCCTCTGGAATGTATTTTTACCTTTTGCCCAGAGATAACGCTGTGCAATAAAATATTTGTACATTATCTCGCTTTTAACAGAGGAAACAAAATTACATCCTTAATAGTTTCCCTGTTGGTGAGCAGCATAACAAGCCTGTCAATCCCTATACCTATACCTCCGGTGGGGGGCATTCCATATTCCATAGCCTCTAAATAATCTTCATCGATTTCCTGAACTTCCATCTCGCCCTCTTTCCTCAGCTCCATTTGATATTCGAATCTCTTCCTCTGATCTATCGGATCGTTCAACTCACTGAAGGCGTTTGCATACTCCGTTCCGAGAATAAGTAATTCAAAACGTTCCACTTTTGTTTCGTCATCTCTATGGATTTTAGCAAGCGGTGAAATTTCTTTTGGTTGATTTATAACAAATGTGGGATTTATTATATTCTTTTCCACCATTTCGCTGAAAATTTCATCTATGATTTTTCCTCTTCCGATTTTTCCTTCAATATCAATCTCATGTTCGTCACAGAATTTCTTGAGTTCATCATCATCCATTTTCCTAACATCAATATTGGCAAATTTCTTTATCGCTTCATAGTAATCAATTCGTTCCCAACTTCCATTAAGCTCTATTTCATGACCACTATACTCTATTTTTGTTTTACCCAATATTTTTTTTGCCATTTCCTGAATTAAATTTTGAACTAAATCCATCATATCGTAATAATCGGCGTACGCCTGATAAATTTCTATCATAGTGAATTCAGGATTATGCGTTTTATCGATTCCCTCATTTCTGAAATCTCTGGCAATTTCGTAAACCCTTTCGAGTCCGCCAACTATAAGTCTTTTTAAATACAATTCGTCGGAAATTCTCAAATAGAGATCCATATCGAGCGCATTGTGATGTGTGAGAAACGGTTTGGCGAATGCTCCACCGTATCTCGGTTGTAAAACGGGAGTTTCGACTTCCACAAAATCCCTTTGGTCAAGGTAATCCCTTATGAACTTTATAATATCCCGCCTGAGCAAAAAGGTGTGCCTCGTGTCATCGTTCATAATGAGATCGAGATAGCGTTTCCTGTATTTCAATTCGACATCTTGAATTCCATGGTATTTTTCGGGAAGAGGCAAAAGGCTCTTTGCCAGTACTTCCATCTTCTTTACAGCGACTGTTGTCTCACCTCTGTGTGTTACGAACACCTCTCCCTTTACACCGATAATATCTCCTATATCCAGCAGCTTTACGTTTTCATACTCATCACCGAGCAGATTAATCGTTATATATAGCTGAATCAATCCGTTTCCGTCTTTGATCTTTATAAATGTTGTCTTCCCCTGTCTCCTCATCAACATAATCCTTCCGGCTATACTTACTTCTGTTTTATCCTGGATCAGTTTTTCCTGATTCTCGAATATGTCCGAAGATGTGTGCGAAATATCGAACTTATATGGATACGGGTTCATTCCTTTTTCTTTCAGTTGCTCCATCTTTTTAATTCGCTGTTCTCTGTATTCATCTATGCCTGCCATTACGCCTCCTGATTTTTATTTAATCCTCTCAACAAGTAACTCTTTATAAATTCATCTATATCACCATCCATGACCTTTTCAATGTTGCCGATCTCCATGTTTGTCCTATGGTCTTTTACGAGTGTATACGGTTGAAAAACATACGATCTGATCTGATGCCCCCAGGAAATATCGGATTTTGATTGAAACGCGTCCTTATTCTTTTCTTCGTCCAAACGCCTGTAATGTTCATACAATTTGGCTTTCAAAATCTTCATGGCATTTTGCCTGTTTTTGAATTGTGAGCGCTCCGTTTGCGATTGTGCCGTTATCCCTGTGGGAATATGAATCAATCTCACTGCTGTACTCACCTTGTTCACATTCTGCCCACCGGGCCCCGATGATCTAAACATCTCCATCTTGATGTCATCATCCCTGATTTCCATCTCCACATCTTCAATTACAGGATAAACATAAACAGATGCAAAAGATGTATGTCTTCTGTGGTTGGAATCAAACGGAGAAATCCTTACAAGTCTGTGTATACCCGTTTCCGATTTTAAGTATCCGTAGGCATATTCCCCGTTAACCTCTATTGTTGCATCCTTAATACCCGCCTCATCCCCCGCTTGAAAATCAAGTATCTTGTATTTGAAATTAGATCTGTCAATCCAGCGAGTATACATCCTGAACAACATACTTGCCCAATCGCATGATTCCGTTCCCCCTGCACCAGGATGAATGGTAAGAATCGCATCATTTGCATCATAAGGACCGTTCAGTATATTCTCTATTTCCAGTTTCTCAACATCCTTTGAAAGGGTTTCCACATCCTTTATCAAATCCTTCTTTTCTTCCTCATTAAGGATTTCGAAAAACTCTTTCAGTTCTTTGTACCTACTATCGATAGCATTAAAGGTTTCTGTTATTCCTTTCAATTTTTTGTATTCTCTTATTGTCTTATTGGCTGATTCCTGATCCTGCCAAAAATTCCGAGAATTAATTAACTTATTGAGTTCTTTTAACCTCTCTTCCTTTGAAGCCAGGTCAAAGATACCTCCTGAGTAAATCAATTTTTTCGCCTATATCTATTAATAAATTTTCGTAACTTTCCATACTTTCACCTCGCCTGGATTATATAGTTTATTTCCGCAAATGTCAAGAAAATAGGCGTGTTTCGAGAGTATAAATATACTTATATTAAAACCAATGTAAAAAATCAACATTATTTAATTAGTTTGTACTCTTTTTCAAGATTACCCTACAAGCATTTGCCTTCTCATTCTTGATAACGAACCTCGTCATTTCGGGGCAGATTCGGTATTATCCGATTTTTATCCCTTTGCCTAAATCACAAACTCTCTCAAAAAGGCAATATTCTAATTCCGCTTAATTTATTATGAAATTTTTAATATATTCTTTTTACGTTAACTCTGGTATACAAATACGGATTAAGGGACATTTTAGAGAAATATTTATTATCCGTACCCATATAATTCTCTCCAAGCATTTTAAATATGTTTCCGGAAAGGAGAAGTTGAGGAAGCATTGCTTTAATCTCGCCATTTTCCATAAGAAGTGAAAATTGGACCGGTATTGCGAAGTTTCCGCCATCATCAACACTCCCTCCCCCCATTATAACAGGAATTATGGCTTTTCCCGGGGTCTCTATTTTTTCATCGTCACTGAATATAAATGAATTTGCCATTGTTTGAGGAAATTTATTGTAATCAGGCTTCAGGCCGTTGCCTGTAGGAGTCTTTTCATACATTGCAGCCGTTCTTCGGTCATAGATAAGATTATTGAGTATCCCGTTACCTACTATCTCGAGAGCGGGCTCTTTTCTTATAAACGACTCATCATCAAAAGCATAAAATAAATTTTTCTCGGGAAGATAACTTATATCATGGATTGTAAGTTTCTCGTTAAATACCTTTTTCCCAAGAAGATTGTTAAATAAAGATGTCCCTTTTTGATAATTATCACCTATAATCGATTCTTTGATTTTCCCGGCTATTATTGTTTGATCAAATGATGGGAATGCAACAGGGATGTTATAATTTCTCAGTTTTATCGGATTATCAACTGCTCTCACGATTTTCTCCATCTCTTCAATGTATTCTTCGGGGGAAAACATATTACTGCTCAAATAGGGAAATACACCATCAAAAATATTTTTACTATTTTTTCTTTTAAAGAGAAGGGTAATATCGACAAGAGGGTAATTCACAGACAGATCCGTCATATTGACAAAAGCGATTTTCTTTTCCACCAGAGCAAATCTAATTTTATTCATAAAGATAAAATCGGGGAATTTCTTTCTCAAGCATTCCATCAATTTTTCTCCGAAACGTATGAATTCTTTCTCCGTGAAAATCTGCTTTTTTCTTATAAAAGAATCGTGTTTTATAGCATTGGTAGGCAACGGATAATCGTAATTCTGGCCGTATCGGATATTGTTATCCACCTCTTTTATGAGAGATGAAAACCCCACATTTCCCTTTGAGGCAACAATTGCTATTTTATCTTTATGGAAAAGCCTAACAGCCCTCCTCACTATCTCATTTTTCTTTATACTATAAATTTCCGAGTTCTTTATTTCAATTACAGTTTCTTGCACAGTCTTTTGGTATTGTTCAATCATATTAACTGATTTCCAGTGATTTGATTCTTATTTTAGGTCCACCAAACCCCACCGGCAATTTTGTTTGATTCAATTTACTACATCCGCCTTGCGCATTAAATATGAGTTTAAAATCATTTGAAACAGCCTCTATCGATTCGAGTGTCTCAAATATTGAACCTGCTACTGCAGAAACAATTACCGGTTCGGCTATTTTCCCCTTTCTAATCATATAACTGAGCCCTGGTGTCAAAGTAAAAGTTGACATTCCAAATCCGCTATGCACCGTCTTGATATAAACGCCGAGCTTTATATCAGATATCATATCCTCGAACGGAATATCGCCCCTTTTCATATATGTATTAGTCATTCTCACTATGGGTTCGTGTTCGGCATCGACTGAACGCCCGTTCCCCGTAGGTCTTTCTCCCATCAATGAAGCTGTTGTTAGCGTATGCAACCTGCTTGATAGAACCCCATCCTTTACAAGGTATGTTTTGTATGAGGGAACCCCTTCGTCATCATAAGGGATATAACCACACGATGCCGGTAACCCGCCGTAGTCAATAATACTTACTTTTTCGTTTGCTACCTTTTCCCCGATTGCCCATTCATTCTGAGAAGACTTATCCCCTATCATGAAATCAGCTTCGGATTTGTGTCCGAATGATTCGTGGACAAATACACCTGTGGCAGACTCGGATAATACGGTAGTATAACTGCCTTCCTTTACATGTTTTGCTTTAAGAAATCCTTTTACTTCCTTTAATCTCTCTTTCAGCGCTTCCTCTTTATTCATAAGGTGATCTAACGTATTATTCCCTATGGATATACTGCCCGAAAACATATTTCCACCTTCTGCTGCAGTAAAATACAGAGTGAATCCGCATATCGATTTATCATATGCAATATCGGTTCCCAAAGAATTTTTTATCCTTTTAACGAGATACTTGTCGTTGTATACCAACTGATACGAACGAATATATTTAAATTTCTTTATAACTTCATCATACTCTCTCAGAATCTCAATTTTGTCCTTTATTTTTCTTTTTGAAGGATTTAAGTGTTCGTATTTAATTAAGTTATCCTGTATGGGATCTATATTTAATTTCAATCCGCTCTTCTCATGCGCAACGTTATCTGCAAGTTCGTCCAATCCTTTTATCTTATTTTTAATATTCTTTTCATCCGTAGTGGAGGTCATAAACCATTTATTATTTTTGAAAATTCTTATGAATATACCCGAAGATGGCGTCTCCGTAGCATATTTTATCTTCCCGTCTTTTATATTTATTTCAGTTAAATATTCCTCTTCACAACGAACATCTACAAAATGATTGTTAATCGGGTATACTTTGAAATCTCCTGTGTATCTGTTCATACCCCTTTAATAGTATATAATCCGCCCCATGTCAAGTAAAATATCATAAGTATCGCTAATAATTTAATTTAAAAATTTACCTTCTTTGTAAACATGTCAAATATCTATAATACTATTTGTCCGGATTTGCCATTTTATGCTTAAAGTATGCATAAAGGGCATCATACAAGTAAAATTCTTTATCCAGTGTTTCGAAATCATCCTTGCACATTAATGTATATCCCCTTCCGAAAACATCAAGGGCAATGGAAAGAGGAGAAGGATTTTCTGTTTCCACATCAGCTTGTCTGACAATTTTCTGAACTTCTTTTAAAGCCGGATCCTGAAGATTATATTTATCCATAAAAGCATCAAAGGAACATCTGTCGCCATGATGACCAAGCTCAACCCCTTTCATATCAAAGGGAATTCCTTCCGTTATCGTTGAGGGGTCCGTATCTCTCGGGACAAAAATAAATTCGGCATCGGGATCGATAAATCTCTTGATTAACCAAGGACAGGCTACTCTGTCTACATGCACTTTTTCTCTCGTAACCCATTTCATTATCACCTCCATCATATAATTAAATTCAGTATATTAAAAAGTGTAAGAGATGTCAAATAAATGAAATTGATCTCGGTAGATAGGTCCGCTTGCACTAAATTTCCGGCGGACAGATATGACATGTTAACCGGAAAAAACAGATTCTGAAACAAGTGCGGATTGACTATTTTTTGAAATCATTTCTCCGTCCCAAGATTAAAACAGTAATTATTTTACTATCGATTGTAAATATTTTTTCACCCATCTGCCTTCTAATTTGACAATTCTATTGACATAATATACTAATCCTATATAATGAATAAAAAGGATAAATTCTGGGCAATAAATATTCAGATATATATGAATATTTTAATATTATAGTAAAGAGGGATTTATGAAAAAGCTATTTTTTGTTATCGTTTTGCTATTTAGTACGATTTCTCTTTTTGGTAATAGCCTCAAAGTCAATCGTATCGATAATTTCTTATCACATGAAAAAGTGTTTCACAACAGATGGGCAGACAATATAAGAAATGATTCTTTATATTGTGCAGTTGTTGGTAGAGCGTTGTTTGGTCCGTCACATAGTATATTTGTCAAGGATACGATTGCTTATGCCGGCCACAATTATTCATTGCTTATATTAAATGTAAAAGATCCGACAACACCTATCTTGATTGGTTTCTATGATATGGAAGATTATGTTTTTGGTGTTTATGTCAAGGATACGATTGCATATGTCGCTGACTTCGAAGGTGGACTACGTATTATAAATGTATCGGATCCTACTAATCCTATAGAGATAGGTTTCTATGATACAAATAGCTTATCTCTTGGTGTTTATATCAAAGATACAATTGCATACGTAGCTGATTACTATGATGGACTTCGACTCATAAATGTTGCGGATCCCACTAATCCTATAGAGATTGGTTTCTATGATACGGAAGACCTAGCACAAGGGGTATATGTTAGAGACACAATCTCATATGTTGCCGATAGCAACGATGGCCTTCGACTCATAAATGTATCGGACCCTACTAATCCTATAGAGACAGGTTTCTATGATACGGAATTTTCTGTTACACAAGTATATATAAAAGATTCAATAGCTTATGTGGCCGATGGATATGGTGGAATTCGTCTTATAAACATATCAAATCCTGCAAGTCCTACAGAAATCGGTTTCTATGATACAGGAGACCTAGCACAAGGTGTATATGTTAGAGACACCATTGCTTATGTAGCCGATGGTGCTGACGGACTTCGACTCATAAATGTTGCGGATCCCACTAATCCTATAGAGATTGGTTTCTATGATACGGAAGACCTAGCACAAGGGGTATATGTTAGAGACACAATCTCATATG
>Ga0164318_10006078_pt1 | contig 11698 bp, 8 predicted proteins | sample GuaBasSedimGuay9_FD_113734 | JGI IMG/M metagenome (GOLD analysis project Ga0164318, IMG submission 113734) | Subseafloor sediment microbial communities from Guaymas Basin, Gulf of California, Mexico - Guay9, Core 4571-4, 0-3 cm | ecosystem: Environmental > Aquatic > Marine > Hydrothermal vents >... | reverse complement strand
GGCTAATATCTTTCACGCCGCGAATATTCCGGCTGGGCTCTATACTTCCCCCCTTCTGCACAGCTTTACCGAACGGATCAGAATAAATACTCAACAGATTGACGAAGCTGAAGCTGTTGAGTTAATTGAAGAATTACGCCCCCATGCCGAAGTGTTGCGGGCTACTTTTTTTGAATTTACCACGGCTATGGCACTCCTCTGTTTTAAGCGGCGTGGAGTCCAGTGGGCGATTCTGGAAACTGGACTTGGTGGCCGTCTTGATGCGACCAATATTGTTCTATCTGATCTTTGCCTGATCACCCCGATTGCTCTGGATCATACGGCTCACCTGGGTACGGAACTGACTGAAGTTGCGACTGAGAAAGCCGGGATATTCAAAGCGGGGGTCACAGCAATCAGTGCGGCTCAAGATGTCGCCGTCACACCGATTCTGCAGCAACGAGCCGCACAGTTGGGTGTCCCGCTGCGACAGTTCGGTGAAGATTATCATTGTTCTGGCGCTGCTGACACTTTTACTGTCTCAGGTCCTGATCTATTTCTCGACAAGGTGAAAAGCGGTCTGTCAGGGGCACATCAGCAGCAGAACCTGGCTTTGGCTGCAGCAGCAGCAAGTTTTCTTGCTCAACAAGGTCTGGATATCGGTCCTGATCAGATCCGAAAAGGGCTGGAAAAGGTCTGCTGGCCTGGTCGGCTTGAATGGTTGCCCGGTCGGATCCTGATCGATGGTGCACATAACCCGGCTGGGGCGAAACAGCTGGCGAACTATCTGCAGCAACGGCAGTTGGATAATCTACATCTGGTCATTGGCTGCAAGGCTGACAAGCAATCAGATGAGCTATTGGCTGCATTACTTCCCTTTGTCGGTCGTGCCTATGTGACCTGCCCTCCGGTTGATGAGGCTGTTCCGATGGAAAAAATGGCGCAAAAAGTTCGCGAATCGGGTATTGTCGTCGATGAATATGCTGATCCCGTTATCGCTGTTCAGGCGGCGCTGCAGAATCGGTCAGCGGAAGATACGATTCTGGTGGCGGGATCTCTGTTTCTTGTTGCGGTAGTTCGAGAATTCTTGCTTCCAGATGTCTCTTTGCTGGATATAACCAGTTAGCTGATATTTTTTTGGGATCAGTGCCGGGGAAATCAGCTTTTTCATCGGTTGTTGTGGAGAATGATACTCCCGGTCATGCTGGTTGTTTTTAATTTTGTCCTATTTTATGGATATCTAAATCCCATGCTGTTGCGTTTTTTCCTTCTCCTGATTTTTCTCACCACTCCTTGTCTGGCAACAGCTGTGGAGTGGAGGGACATTGGTAGTGCCGAATTACCGGTTGAGCTTGAGGCGGATCAACTGAGTTATCAAAAAGAGAGTGGTCTCTTTCAGGCGAGTGGGGATGTCGAAATGGTTCAGGGCGATCTGGAAATTCGCAGCCAGAGCCTGCAATGGAATCAAAATAGTGGTGAAGTTGATGCGGTGGGAGAGGTCGAGCTGCTTTCACCGGATAAGGAGCTCTCTGGCAGCAGGGTGCGGTTTAATCTACAAGAGGGGACCGGGATTATAAATAACGGTCGTTTTTATCTGCGAGAACCTAATTTATATGTCCGTGGAGAAACAATTCAACGACTGGGAAAACTGGATTACCGGATCACCAGGGGGACCTTTACGACCTGCAATGGTGAGGTTCCTGCGTGGAAGTTTGGTGCCAGCCGACTTGATGTCACTATTGATGGTTATGCCCGTGCCCGCAATGCGGTTTTTTACCTCCATGATATCCCGGCTTTTTATCTCCCTTATATGATTTACCCGGCAACAAACAAACGTAAATCTGGCCTGTTGATGCCCAGGGCTGGCTACTCTGATAAGCGTGGCTATCAATATAGTGGCGCTTATTATCAGGTTCTCGGGGTCAACCAGGATGCGACCCTCTATTTTGATTACCTGTCAGAAATGGGCCTCGGTAAAGGGCTGGAGTATCGATATGTCTTTGGCCAGGGAAACGCCGGCGAGGCCCGAGCTTACCACTTGGATGTCGATAAAATTGACGGGGAAACTGTCGATGAAGAGCGCTATGCTCTGGAATGGCAGCACGATGGTTTTCTCCCTGGTGGTGTCAGGATGGTTGCTGATGGGCTTTATATTAATGATGACGAATATTTTAGTGATTTTGGTGAAGTTGCAGGAGAATACAATCGAACTGAAGTAAAGTCGATCTTCTCTCTGAGTAAGAACTGGGGGAAATATAGTCTGATCGGGCGACTGGAATATATCAAAGACCTTGAATCTGATGACGATACGACCTTACAAAAATTGCCAAGTATCAGTTTTGATGCGTCCCGGCAGCGAATTGGAAAGTCTGTTTTTTACTATGCCTTGAATACTGATTATACTAATTTCTGGAGTCAGGAGGGGTTGAAGGGGAATCGATTGATTGTCCGGCCAACTCTGTCGACCAATTTTCAGCTGTGGGATGTGATTAATCTGGCACCGGAAGTAACCTATCGTGAGCGTTATTACTGGGGTTTGAATGAGGATTATGATTCTGAGCATCAAGGAATTGCTGCATTTACCACCAGGGCGACCACTCAATTGCAGAAAGTTTATCATCAACCGCATGGTCAATTTGAAAAGTTGCGTCACTCTATTGAACCCGAACTGGTTTACACCTATATTCCTGAGGTAAAACAAAGTGACCTCCCCTATTTTGATGATCTTGATCGTATTGACAATGCCAATTTGGTAGCCTATGCGTTAACGCAGCGGTTAACCGCACGTTTTGACCATGTTGATGAGGACCCTACTTATCGGGAACTGGTCTATTTGCGGGTCTCTCAGGCTTATGATTTGACCGATGAGTTCCGTCACCAGCAGCGGTTTCAGGATCTTCGAATACAGACGTCACTGTTGCCAACGGAATGGCTTTCACTGCTGTCTGATACCAGTCTGGACGTCGATACTGGCAATTGGAGCAAAGTGACCGCGGTGGGAAAAGTTAACGATAAACAGGGAAACTCAGTAAAGCTTTTATATAATTATGAATCAGAGGATGATGTTGATTATGTTGAGGGGGAGCTCAGTGTCGCTTTCCTTAAACCCTTGTATCTGGATTATCAGCAGCGTTACGATCTTACCACTGATAAACAGCTGGAACAGGTGATTGGGATTGAATATCGACATCAATGTTGGGGGGCAAAGCTCACTTATCGTGATCGCAAAGACGATAATTCTATTATGTTGACATTTACCATGCGTGGAATTGGCTCTGTTGGTGGTATTGGTAGTAGTGGCCTGGGTGGATTCTGATATGGTTCAAATTGGATATTACAGGTGGGCTGGCTGTTGATTTTTGAGGTGTGGTTTGACTTCTTCTCGTAAACCGGGTTCTTCTGGCCGGAAAAATTTATTTACCATCGTTTTTCTTGTCGTTATTCTTCTGATGTTCGCTTATGCTATTTTCGGCAGTCGCGGAGTCTTGAGGATTGTTCAGGCAGAAAAACAGAAAAATGAACTACAGCTTCGCCTTGCGGATCTACAGCAGCAGCAGCAGCAACTCCGTGATGAAATAGAGCGGTTACAGAAAGATAAAAACTACTGGGAGCAGCTGGCTCGAACGAAACTTGGAATGGTTCGAGAGGGTGAGCTGATATATTATCTTCCCGATAATGATACTGAAAGAGAGAGACCGTAAACGAAATGAAAGACCAATTACGACTGGCGATTAAAACGGCTTTACAACAATGCTATGCAGATCACTCTTTGACCTCGGGGGGAGGGCTGGACGAAATTCAGCTGGAGATTCCGAAGAATCCTGACCATGGTGATTTTTCTACCAATCTGGCGTTGACTCTGGCAAAGCCGGAGCGCAAAGCGCCCCGGAAAATTGCCGAAATTCTGGTTGCCGCACTACAGGGGAATCCCCTGTGTGAAAAAATCGAAATTGCCGGGCCTGGATTTATTAATTTTCGGCTGGCGGCAAACTGCTGGTATGACGTCCTCGATCAGATTACCCAACAGCAAGACAACTATGGTCGCAGCACTGTTGGTGCCGGGACGAAAATTCAGGTTGAATTCGTCAGTGCTAATCCGACCGGCCCTCTGCACATTGGTCATGGTCGTGGTGCCGTGGTTGGCGATGCTGTCGCTGCAGTGCTTGCGGCGGCAGGTTTTTCCGTCCAACGTGAATATTATATCAACGATGCGGGAAACCAGATTCAGACTCTTGGACGTTCAATCCTGCTGCGTTTAAGGGAGTTACAGGGGGAGAAGATTGAGTTCCCGGAAGATGGCTACCAGGCTCCCTATATCACCGATCTGGCAGCAAAGTATCGCTCGGAACATGGTGAATTGATAGCTGTTCCTGAGACTGAGGCGATTGAGCTCTGCTCCCGTTTCGGTGTCGCTGAAATTCTCAAATGGATTGAGGTGGATCTGCAATCTTTTGGGATCAACTTTGATAGCTGGTACAGTGAAAAAAGTCTCTATGAGCGGGGGATGGTTGAGCAGGAACTGGCCAGGTTGCGGGAGAAGGGACTCTCTTTTGAGGAGGATGATGCCCTCTGGTTACGCACCACCGACTTTGATGATGACAAGGATCGGGTTTTAATCAAGTCAGATGGCAGTTATACTTATTTCGCTTCTGATGTTGCTTATCATATGGAAAAATTTGATCGGGGCTTCGATCGGGTTATTGATGTCTGGGGGGCGGACCATCACGGTTATATCCCGCGGATGAAGGCGATGCTGGCTGGTCTGGGTCACTCTCCGGAAGATCTTGAAGTTCTCCTCATCCAGATGGTCAATTTACTGCGTGACGGCAAACCATATATTATGGGGAAGCGATCCGGTAATTTCATCACCTTAAAAGAGGTTGTTGATGAGGTTGGCCGTGATGCCTGCCGGTTCTTTTTTCTGATGCGCCGCTGCGACAGTCAGCTCGATTTTGATCTGGAACTCGCCAAGCAGCAGAATAGTGATAATCCGGTATACTATGTTCAGTATGCTCATGCACGTATTTGCAGTATCAACCGCAATGCTGCAGAACTTGGTATGGAACAGCCATCGTCAGGTTCGGTTGACTATAGCCGTCTGGAGCTGGTTGAGGAGTTGGCATTGGTGAAGCAGTTGGCCCGTTTCCCTGAAACGGTGGTTGGTGCCGCTCTCAGCTACGAACCGCACCGGATTGTTTTCTATCTTCAGGATCTGGCTGCACAGTTCCATAGTTATTATAATCGACATCGGGTGTTGGTTGATGATCCAATCACCAGCCGGGCTCGACTCTCACTGGTGAACGCCGTGCGGACAGTTCTGGCAAATGCTTTGCACCTGCTTGGACTGTCGGCTCCGGAACGAATGTAAATAAAAGGGGATAAGATGAAGGGTACGTCAAAAACAAGGACGCAACGGCGGATGGAAAAACGTCAGGCGGTGATTTTATTGGTTCTGGTTCTGGTGGTCTCCCTGGCCAGTTTTACCCTCGGGGTGATCGTCGGTCGCCGGGGTGCCGAACGGGATCTGGCACAGCAGATTCAACAGACCGAAAAAGTGTTGGTTGCTCAGACTCCACCTCCGGTTAGTTTGCCAATCCAGGCAGTTGCTATCCCGCAGGAAACCGCTGGACAGCCTGTTGAACCTGTCGCTGCAGAACAAAAATTGAGTTTTTATGATGACCTGGCAAAAGAGACCGTACCCCTTGGGAGTGGTATCAACCTCGCTCCGGTCGAAAAGCAAGAGACCGCCAAAGTGGTTCAGCCTCCCATCGATTTGCCGGATCAGCCGATCGTGAAGAAGGAAGCTGTGGCTCCTGCTCCTGTGGCAAAAACAGCCGTTCAGCATGATTCCAAAGTGGTTGCCGCCGAAACCGAAGCAACGATGCCAAAGGTTGTTCCTGCCGGTACTCATGCTGTGCAGATTGGCTCTTTCGGTTCAGCCGGAGATGCGATCGCTTTTAAAAAGAAAATGTTGGCTAAAGATTACCCGGCATTTGTCATCGAAGCTGATCTTGGCAAAAAAGGGGTCTGGTATCGGGTTCGAATTGGCCCCTATAAAAACTCTGCTGCGGCACAACTGGCGCAGAAACAGTTGCAGGAAAAGGAGCAGATTAAGGGGTTTGTCTCCCGCCAGTAATGGTTGTTCAGGTCTGATTTGAGGTCGATTTTTAGCTTGACATTTTCAGGTTGGAAGTCTATTTTCCAGTGCTCATGTCGCGGGATGGAGCAGTCTGGTAGCTCGTCGGGCTCATAACCCGAAGGTCGGAGGTTCAAATCCTTCTCCCGCAACCAAAACCGAACCCCTCCATTGGAGGTTCAAATATCTCGGCGGTGTAGCTCAGTTGGTTAGAGCATGCGGCTCATATCCGCAGTGTCCGGAGTTCGAATCTCTGCACCGCCACCATTTTTAAGCCTTTCCCGTTATCGGGGAGGGCTTTTTTTATTGCAAGTTTTTCACGCTATCGGGAAGCTATTTTTTCGTTTATAGTTCTATACCTACTTCAAGTTTAAGTATGTTTTGCAGGATTGTGTCAGATGAAATTCTCTCTTTTAACAAAGTCACTTATCAGCACCTTTCCATCCGGGACTGAATCCTTGCTGGTTGCCGTATCGGGCGGGGTTGATTCGGTGGTTTTGCTACATGCACTGAGGAGTGTATCGGCAGAATTGGGGATAACGCTGGAGGTTGCACATCTGGATCATCAAATTCGCCCGGAAAGTTCTGCCGATGCCGATTTTGTCCAGAAACTTTGTGTCCAATGGGATGTTCCTTGTTATGTTGAAAGTTACGATGTGCCAAGGTTGGCAGAGGAGAATAGGATCAGTCTGGAAATGGCTGGGCGGCAGGCACGACGAGAGTTTTTACAGCGAATTGCCGAGCAGATCGATGCGGGGCAAATTGTTCTCGCTCATCATCGCGATGATCAGGTTGAAACTTTTATGTTGCGCTTACTGCGTGGCAGCGGTCAGAGTGGCCTGGCTTCCATGCAAGTTCAGCAGGGGGTCTGGTGGCGCCCTTTATTGGGTTGCAGTCGTGAGCAGATCGTTGAATATGCACGGCAACATGAACTGAGTTGGGTCGAGGATCAAAGCAACGGCGACCCGATTTTTTTACGCAATCGGCTGCGCACTCAGGTTCTGCCACAGCTTGTCGAAATAAATCCTCAATTTTGTAATAGAATTGCGGGGCTCACAGAACAGTTTCAACTTGAAGATGATTATTGGCAAAAGCAGGTCGAAGAGAACTTTACCGGTCTGGTGGTGTCGCGTCATGATGGCCTCCGTTTAAGTCGACCAGCATTGCTGGCACTCCACCCGGCACTGCGCATAAGGATACTGCGCGAAGCATTGCGACAGGTTCGGGGTGATTTGCAGCGGATTGAATCCATCCACCTGCAATCTATCGAGACCCTGCTGGTGAATCAGCGCAGTCAGGCCCAACTCGATCTTCCGGGGGGGTGGGTTGCTCGACGTTACCAGGCTCTCTGGTTTCGGGATGTGGCACCACTATTAGCAGAACCTTTTGATCTCTCTCTGCCGATTCCGGGTGAACTTGAGCTTCCTGACGGCCGTGTTTTGCGGGCTTCACTGCAAGCCGAGCAGGAGGGTGAATCATTGAATGTTACGGAATATTGTTTTGCCGATTTGCCGCAGCCGTTACGGGTGCGCAGCTGGCATGCCGGGGACCGGTTTGAACCTTCTGCTATGGTTGGGCATAAACGGTTGAAGAATTTTTTTGTGGATAATCGGGTTGAATTGGAGAGACGGTTGGAAACCCCTCTGTTGGTCAGCGGGGAGGAGATATTGTGGGTCGCAGGAATGCGTCGATCGCGTCATGCCATAGTCGGGCTCGATAAAGGATCGATTTTACGTGTAGAACTGCTTTGAAGGGGCAAAAAGTGGGACAAAAAGCTTGTCGTTTCAGGTTCTTTTATGGTAGTTTTTTCAGCTAGTTTTGATCAACATTGTCAGTATTTAAACGAAATCCAAAAACTATAACTCCATAGGGGGTCTTGTGAGCCAATTTCAGAAGAATTTAGCATTGTGGCTGGTCATCTCTTTATTGATGATCATGCTTTTCAATATGATGACGCAAAAAGATACTGAGCAGAAACAAATTAATTACACCGAGTTTCTCAGTGCGATTGACGATGGCCAGGTGACCAATATTACCTTCCAGGGGAATAAAGTCACCGGTGCCTATTCTGATGGTAAAAAGTTTCAGACTTATGCGCCAATGGATGAACAACTGATTCCCGAGTTGAAAGAAAAAGGGATTACCATTGAGGCAAAACCGGTTGATGATCAGGGTTTCTGGTTTACTCTGCTGATCTCCTGGGGACCAATCTTACTGCTGATTGCTGTTTGGATTTTCTTCATGCGCCAGATGCAGGGTGGTGGTGGCAAGGCGATGAGCTTTGGCAAGAGTAAGGCCAAGCTGTTGACCGATACTCAAGGGATGGTGACTTTCAAGGATGTTGCCGGGGTTGACGAAGCCAAGCAGGAACTTGAAGAGGTGGTCGAATTTCTGCGTGATCCAAAGAAGTTCACCAAGCTTGGCGGAAAAATACCCAAAGGGGTTTTGCTGGTTGGTGCACCGGGAACCGGTAAAACCTTGCTGGCTCGCTCAGTTGCTGGAGAGGCAGGGGTCCCCTTCTTTACCATCTCCGGTTCCGATTTTGTTGAAATGTTTGTCGGGGTTGGTGCCAGTCGGGTCCGGGATCTTTTTCTGCAGGGTAAAAAGAATGCCCCCTGTATTATCTTTATTGATGAAATTGATGCTGTCGGTCGCCATCGCGGTGCCGGTCTTGGCGGTGGACACGATGAGCGTGAGCAGACTCTGAACCAGTTGTTAGTTGAGATGGATGGCTTTGAGTCCAACGAAGGGGTCATTCTGGTCGCGGCAACTAACCGCCCGGATGTCCTGGATCCTGCATTGTTGCGTCCGGGTCGCTTTGACCGCCAGGTGATGGTTCCCCGTCCTGATATTAAGGGTCGGCATAAAATTCTGGTTGTCCATTCCCGTAAAGTTCCCATGGATGACAATGTGAATCTGGAGGTGATTGCCAAGGCAACCCCCGGGTTTTCCGGTGCTGATCTGGCAAACCTGATCAATGAGGCCGCTTTACTGGCAGCTCGGTCCAATAAGAGTGCCGTTGACAAGGATGATTTTGAAGCAGCTAAAGATAAAGTTTTGATGGGTGCCGAGCGACGTTCTCTGGTGATTACCGAGGAAGAGAAAAAGGTCACCGCCTATCACGAAGCTGGACATGCCCTGGTCTCTCTGCTGACTCCGGGGTCAGATCCGGTTCATAAGGTTTCGATTATTCCCCGTGGCCGTGCTATGGGTGTCACCATGTACCTTCCCACTGAAGAGAAATACAGTGAAACTGCCAAAGGGCTGCACATCCGTATCCGGGCGTTGCTCGGCGGTCGGGTCGCCGAGGAGTTGACTTTTGAATCGGTAACTAGCGGTGCCAGTAATGATCTTGAGCGGGTGACTGCGATTGCTCGCAAGATGGTTTGTGAATGGGGAATGAGTGAGAAGATCGGACCGATGGCTTTTGGTGAAAAAGAGGGTGAGGTCTTTCTCGGTCGCGATATGGGACATATGAAGAATTACAGTGAGGCGACCGCTGTTGATATTGACAACGAGATCCGGAGAATTGTTAACGAGAATTATGAGTCGACTCATGCGCTGATTAAAGATCATCAGCACCAATTGATTAACTTGTCGGAGCTGATATTGGAGAAGGAGACTCTGGAGAGTTCGGAAATCCTGGAAGTTGTTTTTCCTGAAGGAATCCCTGAGTATCTGAAGCCCAAAGTTACTGCGGTCGAAGAAGAGAAACCCGAAGATGATTTCAGTTTTGAAAGCACAGCAGCAGAGGCGGCGGATAAAGGGGAAGAGGTTGTAACCGAAGAGGTGAAAGCTGCTGACCCGGCCGTCACCGACGAGCCCGAGAGTGATTTGAAAACCAAGCAGGATGAGACTCCTGAAGCGTAATGTTTCAGAGCTGCGGTGGTTGTCGGGGCGAGACTGTACAGTTGATCTGACCCAACCCTGTATCATGGGAATATTGAATATTACCCCGGACTCTTTTTCTGACGGTGGTCGCTATCTGGATGGTGAAGAGGCGATCCAGCAGGGATTAGCGATGCAGCAAGAGGGCGCTGCGATCCTCGATATCGGTGGTGAAAGTACCAGGCCCGGTTCCCTTCCGGTTTCTGCTGAAGAAGAATTAGAACGGGTTATTCCGGTGATTGAGGGACTTCGGCGGCAGACAGATCTGCCCCTCTCTATTGATACCCGTAAGTCTCTGGTCGCGCAAAAAGCAGTCGCTGCCGGGGCCAACTTTATTAATGATATCAGCAGTCTGAACTTTGATCCTAAAATGGCTGCAGTTGCCGCTGAGAGTGGTGCCGGACTGTTTTTGATGCACAGTCGTGGCCGTCCGGAGGTGATGCAGCAGGATACCGAGTATCAGGATCTCCTGGCTGAGGTTATCTCTAGTTTGTGCCAAAGTATTGATCTGGCGTTAACCGCTGGTGTTGAGCGATATCAGCTGGCAGTTGATCCCGGTATTGGTTTTGGTAAGAGTGTCTCGGGGAACCTCGATTTGTTGCATCATCTGGATGAACTGCACCAACTTGATTGTCCGATCATGCTGGGGACTTCACGTAAAAGTTTTCTTGGTGCAATTCTCAATCAGACCAACCCGCAGGAACGCCTTTTTGGAACTCTGGCTACAATCGCTGCCGGGGTTGATCAGGGAGTGCAAATTTTTCGGGTTCATGATGTCCGTCCAGCGCGGGAAGCTGCACTGGTTGCCTGGGCAATTCGGGAACGGAAGCTCCCTGAAATAGTCCAGTGATTTTATGAAATAACCTTCAAATGGTGGTTGCAATGTTAGATGTCTTCGCAAATATTCGACTTCTCGATATTCTGGACATCGCTATTGTTGCTTTTATCATCTACCGGATTATCATTCTCATCAAAGGGACCCGTGCGGTTCAAATGCTGCTGGGTCTGGCAGTGATTCTGGTTCTCTATCTGGCTTCCCGGGTCGGGGATCTACACACCCTCAACTGGTTTCTCAGCAACTTTCTCTCTTCAATCATCCTTGTCATTGTGGTTATTTTCCAGAACGATATCAGGCGCGCATTGATGCATGTCGGGCGCAATCCTTTTCTTGGGGGGATGAGTTCAGACGAAGAGTCTGTCGCGATTGATGAGTTGGTTAAAGCCTGTGTTGCTCTGGGAAGTCGTAAGATTGGAGCGCTGATTGCTATTGAGCGGGAAAACGGGACCAAAGACATCCTTGAATCGGGGACGGCTATTGATGCCCGTGTCTCTTGTGAATTGATTCGCTCAATCTTTATGCCTTCTTCCCCCCTTCATGATGGTGCTCTGGTGGTGCAGCAGGGTCGTTTGTCTCTGGCCGGATGTTTTTTACCGTTAAGCCGGGGACTTGATATGACTAAAGATTTAGGGACCCGCCACAGGGCAGCTGTGGGTTTGACTGAATTGACGGATGCCGTGGTTATTGTTGTTTCTGAAGAGACAGGTAATATTTCTGTGGCGGTTAATGGTGGAATGACTCGAAATCTCGATGCAGCCAGTTTAAAAAAAGTTCTGGGGCGATTGATGGAGCCGCGCCGGAGCAAAAACAATAAAAAGTCACAGCAGAGGAAGGGGTAGTTCGAATGTTCAAGTTTT
>Ga0164318_10006077_pt1 | contig 11703 bp, 8 predicted proteins | sample GuaBasSedimGuay9_FD_113734 | JGI IMG/M metagenome (GOLD analysis project Ga0164318, IMG submission 113734) | Subseafloor sediment microbial communities from Guaymas Basin, Gulf of California, Mexico - Guay9, Core 4571-4, 0-3 cm | ecosystem: Environmental > Aquatic > Marine > Hydrothermal vents >... | reverse complement strand
ATACCCTTCCGGCATGGTAAAAAAGGGGTAGAACCTCTGCGCGACTTCGGTAAAACGTTCTTCTCCTGCTGCCTCTTCTAATCTGCTTTCTGTTATAAGTTCGGAAGCTACGAGTCTGTTTACCGCATAACCCGCTAAATCCCAGAGGCTGTGTCCCGAAACAAGTACAAGCTTTTTAGCTCTGTTCCGGTACAGTTTAAATAGTTCGAGAAGCTGATTTTTTCGAACATTCTGACACACCCTGCAGGGATTGGGAGAATTTTCCAGAATGGAATCATCCTCATCCGCTTTGTGGTAGTCAATTTCAACTCCCAGCTTATCCCAGTATTCTTTAAGGCTCCTATGGAAATTACCGGTATATCGCTGCACAGGAAAGGTATAGAGGTATGCCTTCACGGTAAAGTTATAACTTTCTTTTAATTTGTTTAAAAATAAAAGGCAGACAGAAGAGTCTTTCCCACCGGAAAAGGCCACTGCAATTTCTCTACCCGAACAGGATTTAAGGTAGGGCTTATTATCCGTCTCCCATTTTTTAAAAATATTCTGTAGTTTCAATACTAAGCCTCCTTAGATTTTTTTCATCGATTTCGAACCCAAGCCCTCTGCCACGGATAATTCTAGCCTCTCCTCCGGCACCAAAAGTGAGATTGGTTTTTGTTATATTTTCTGTTAGGAGATATTCATCGTAAGACCCGTCTGCGTATACAGGGTCTTTAACAAGTGAAGCAAATACACGGCCTACAGATGAAAGTATGCCTGTTTCACCGACATGACAGCCTACCTGGTATTTAATCCCGTATTTTTCGGCGTTTTCTGCGAGAAACAGAGATTTAAAGAGTCCCCCGTTTTTAGACAGCCGGATATTGATCATATCGAAACTTCTGTTCCGCCATGCATTGTATATATCTTCCTCTGTTAGAGCAGATTCATCGGCAACAAAGTGAAAATCTTTGGCCTGCGGCGAGTTTAGCAGTTTTGGAAAATACTCGCTTTCCCTTTTAAATGGTTGTTCTACGGTTAAGATACCATATTCTCTGCATATCTTCAGGTTGGAAAAGGCGCTTTCCAGATTCCATGAGGCATTTGCATCTACCCTTAAATCGAAATTTTCTCCCAGGATATGTCTTGCTTTTTTAAGTATTTCCTTTGAGTATTCTGTGTCGTTGCTCAATTTTACCCTTAAATTGGTTATTTTAAGTTTCTTAAAACCATTTAGTAGCTGTTCTGCGGCTTTTAAGGGAAGTATGGGCAATGTTCCGCCGTAAATGACTCTTTCACGAAGGGGCTGAGTGGTTAGTAATTCATAAATATCCTTTTTCTCTTCTCTGCAGAGAATATCGAGAAGTGCAGTTTCCACTGCACATAAAACCGGAAGGTGTGGGTTTTCTATTTTAAGGCTTTTTAAATTCCTCTTTAGTTCTGCAGCGGTAAAATCCCTTTCCTTAACGCCCAGCAGCTCAATTATCTCATTCGCGGCTGTTCTTGCATTTCTTAGGATATCGGTTTTTTCACCAAGGCTCCCCGATACATAATCACGTACTACGGCTTCTCCGTAACCTTTAAATCCTTCACCTTCCAGCATAACTATAATGGAATCGGAATAACTCCGTGATGCCATAGCATGAACAAAGTCCACTTTGAAATGGATGTTAAGATGAAAGAGTTTTGCCTTTTCGATTTTCATACAGTAGTAACCACCTTAGTTTAATCGTATATAATGCGCGATAATTGAATAATTTCTAATGTTGAATGTATAAAAAAATAAAAATAAAGGGTTATTCTAATAGTACATCTTTAAGAATAACCCCCTGTAAATAACTGTTGTAATTTTTACCGTAACTCCGACCTAAAAACCGGGCCTGCCTGTTTTATCTGAGTTTTGTGACTTTAAAATCATCAAAACTAAGAGCAAGACTGTTGGATCTAAGAGATACGTAGGAACCCTTGGGCAGCGGACCGCCGAGAGAGAATTTCCATACCCAGTTAGGTATTAACGGATCGTACAGTTTAACTTCACCTGTTGCTGTATCTATGGTGAATTTAATCGGAATATTGTATTTCGCATATGCAGTATCCAGATATACATAATCCTTTCCTCCGATTCTAATTTTTACAGGTATCTCCTGATGGTAGCCCTTCATTAGATACATATAAGAATTGCTCTCACTCTTATACACCTGTCCGTACATGCCCGTTCCGCCGTATGCTTTCGGATCGTAGGTAACCCACAAAAGAAATGATTTTCCATCGCCCCAGGAAATCCCTTTTGCCGGTTTATCTATGAATACATGAATTCCGAAACCTGCATAATTGTCCAGACCGCCGTCTATGTAGTGTACGTTAAACTCGTACTGCATGAGCCCGGACTGCGGAACATATCGATCTATCTTTGCTTTCCCAGCAGTAGTGCTTAGCTGAGCAAGTCTACCATCTACTATTTTCCAATTCCCGTAAGATGCTTTCCAGCCGTTCATCGAACTAAAATCGTCGTTTACAAGAACGGTCTGAGAAAAAATAAGGAATGGAGTAAGGAGAAGGATTAGTGCCAACAGATAGACTTTGTGTTTCATCTTATGTGCCCCCTTAGGATAGTTTTTATTAATGCACCCTTCTAAGATTAGATGCTATTTTCATGATAAGACGAAATTGATTCTCAATCAAGTATTTTTTTTATTTAATCTTTTAAAATTGAAACCGATAAAAAAAATTTCCCTGGATTCGCTCCTTGAGGATTTTGGTTTAAAATTTTTGGTTTTTAAGAACAATTCTCTTGTTTTTACAAGGTAATTACTGGCATCCTCACTCATAAATAGTTTAATTAGAAGGTTTCCCCCTTCTTTTAAAGCCTTATAAGCAAGATTAACAACAGCCCGGACGAGTTCAAGCGATCTTAGAGAATCGAGGTCTTTGTTTCCGCTAGTGGAGGGGGCTGCATCGCTGATAATAACATTAAAGGGGCCGTAATTTTTAAGAAGATTAATCGTTTTCTCTTCTGTAATATCACCCTGTATGTAGGTATAGTTGCTGTATTTCTTAAGCCCCCCTGTGTTTTTAAGGTCAATTCCAACTATTTTCCCCTTTACATGTAGCTTTTTTAGCATGTACAGACTCCAGCTTCCCGGAAAGGCGCCTATATCCAGAATAGCGTCTTCCTTTTTTATAATATGGTATTTGTTCTGAATCTCTTCGAGCTTAAAGACCGACCTGGCAGGGTAGCCCATTTTTTTAGCAAGTTTTGCATAGTAATCCGTTACTTTTTTCATATTTAATACTGTGGCATATTTTTTAATGATAATAAATATGTAGTTCCTGGTAATTTGCTATTGTTTTAATACAGATAAGAATTATATTTTTACTATTCTTACAAAGGAGTCGGGAAATGAATGTAGCTGCGCATATCACTCATGAAGCTGTTCAGAAAATAGGAGGAATCGGAGCTGTGATAAGCGGGCTCTGTACTGCGGATAAATATAAGGGATTTTTTGCGGAAACTCTTCTGTACGGTCCTCTGTTTGACCGGAACGCAAATGTAGCTTCCCGTTTGGGTAAGGACGGCGAAGTAATGTATTCAAGTATAGATAACTACGATTCCGGCGGGTATCATGAAAAATTCTACAGTATTGTCCGGGATTATAAGGTTGATATTGTATACGGAAAGAGAGTCCTTGTAAATGAGTTTAATATTAATAAAACAAACAGAGCGGATACCGTACTTGTTTCTATTAACCGTATAAATGAGGAAAGGCTCAATGAATTTAAATTCGAACTGTGGCAGAGGTATGGAATTGAATCTAACAGGTATTCAAGCTGGGATTATGAACAGTACGTAAGAATTGCCCTTCCATATCTGGATATTTTAAAGGCTCTTTATCCGGACAGCTATAAATTCTACCATTTTGCCCATGAATATATGGGAGTCCCTTCCGCCCTTTCGGTACTTATGAATGGAACTGATAAGAACTCCAACAGGACGATCTTCTACGCCCATGAAGTATCGCCATGCAGAACGGTTGTTGAAGGCAATGAGGGACATGATATCTCCTTTTACCCTGAGCTGTATAGGAACCGCAAAGCAGGGAAAACTTTTGAAGATGTTTACGGAAGCCAGAAGGATAATTACAGGGCGGAACTTGTAAGGAGTACTGTGAATTTTGACTACGTTTTTGCAGTAAGCGACCTCGTTAAAGATGAGTATATGTATTTTATTCCTGGGGCAGATGAAAATAAAGTAAAGGTTGTGTATAACGGGATTCCGGTTAAGCTGATTAATCCGGATGAAAAACTTAAAAGCAGGAAACTTCTTCAGAATTATATAGAAAATCTCTTTAATTTTACACCGGATATTGTATTTACCCATGTCACCAGGCTGGTTATTAGCAAGGGAATATGGAGAGATATTACTTTTCTGTACATTCTGGATGAAGTATTTCACAGTTACGGAATTAAAGGAGCCTTTATACTTCTAACATCCCTTATAGGAACCGGGAGAGATCCTGCTGCAGTGAGCTCTATGGAAAAAGAATACGGATGGCCGGTTATACACAGAGAAGGCTGGCCCGATCTTGTGGGTTCCGAGAAAGATATTTATGATTTTCTCTCTCTGTTTAATGCAAGATCCAAAAATATTAAGGCAGTTTTCCTAAACCAGTTCGGGTTTAACAGAAGAAGATGTGGCGAAAGGGTTCCGGAAGAGGCCGGTTTTAAGGATTTAAGAATAGGTTCGGATGCTGAGTTCGGATTTTCCATATACGAACCCTTCGGAATTGCACAGCTTGAGGTTATACCCTTTGGAGGAATTGCCGTTCTTTCATCTTCCTGCGGTTCGGCATTTCTCTTAAAAGAAGCCTTTAACGGCAAAAAATCCGGAAACTATTCCATAGTAGATTTTATAGGAAACTCTGCGAAGTATCTCGGCAGCGCTGAAATTAACACATTAACTGCAGATAGACGGTTCGAAATTGAAAAAGCAATACTTAAAGATATATCGGATAAAATTTTTAAATCTCTACCTAAAAGCGATTCTGACCGTAAATCGCTGCTCCATTCCGCACAGGAAAATGTAGACAAACTCGGCTGGGAGGCTATTGTGGAGAGGATGTCTCTTTCCACTTTATGAGTTCAGGGTAGAGCTCTCGTATATTCTCATTTGCCGGCGCCAGACGTACGTTAATACTCTGAAGCCCGGAAGATTTAAGGGTTAGTTTTCCCCGATACTTTGCCGTTTTATCTGCATATTTTTCCTGGAATTCCAGACTTGAAATCCCGAGCCTCTCCTGTTTTTCCGAATAGTAGCATAATTCAACGGAAAAGAGATTTGCATCTGCGTCATCGATATAAACATAGCACTCTACCAGGATTGTATCGTTTGTGTAGAGATTCTCGTGCTTATCTATGTCTGTGAAGATGTCTTTAATATAGATTTCTTTCCAGTAGGAGAGAATATTTTCGTGTTCTTCAATGAGCTTTTTAAGACTCTCTCCATTGTCCTTTAGAAGGCGTTCGGTTTTTTCAATAGCAGGAAGATAAAATTTCTGCGTATAATCACTTAGCATTCTGCTTATGGTAAAATCTTTGTACACGGAAAAGATAGACTCTTTCATCATCCCTACCCAGTCTCTTGGGATATCGTGCTCATCACGTTCATAGAAAAGTGGTGCGATTTCCTCTTCTATCGTATCATATATTTGGTTAGCCTCGGCAAAATTCCTTAAATCCTGATTTGTATATATTTCACCGGCAGTTATAGCCCATCCGTTTTTACAGTTGTAGCACTCCGGCCACCAGCCGTCCAGTACGCTCAAATTTAAAACGCCGTTCATGCCGGCTTTCATACCGGAGGTTCCGGAGGCCTCCATCGGTTTTATCGGAGTATTGAGCCACACATCAACGCCCTGGACAAGATGCTCGGCTATCCTTCTGTTGTAGTTTTCGATAAATATAAGCTTGTCTTCAACCTGATATTCTCTGGCGTAGTCTATTATTTCCTTTATCATATTTTTTCCGGCAAGGTCTGCAGGATGTGCTTTGCCTGAAAAAATAATTTGGACAGGCTTTTTTGTACTGGTGAGTATACTCTTTAATCTCTCCTTATCATGGATTAAGAGTGTAGGTCTCTTGTACGTTGCAAATCTTCTTGCATAGCCTATAGTGAGTGTGCGTACGTCGAGCATTTCCTGAATTTTTTTAATTCTTATAAGAGAATAGCCCTTTTTAACGGCTTCCTCCTTGAACAGATCGCGAAGAAAGGAAATCATTTCGCGCTTTCTCTGCATATGGGCTTCCCAGATATCCTCGTCCGGAATTTCCAGCACCCGTCTTAAAAGCTCCTGGTCTTTTCCAGAGTAGACATAATCCGGGCTTATATAGCGCTTAAAAAGATAACGCATTTCATTGGAAAGCCAGGAGTGATGCACGCCGTTTGTAACGTTTGTTATCGGGATTTCACTTACTACTCTGTTGGGAAAGAGGTCTTTCCACATCTGTTTTGAGACTTCCGAGTGGAGTTTTGATACGCCGTTTATATACCGGGAAAATTTTATTGCAAGCACTGGAAGCCAGAAGGTATCTTTGTTATTGTAAAGACCATACTGCAGAAAATCGGCAAAATTAATTCCCATGGATTCTATATCCTTTTGCAGATATTTCTTTATCTTTTCAATAGGAAAACTCTCATTTCCGGCCTGGACAGGTGTATGTGTTGTAAATACGGTACTGCTTTTAATAAGGCCTGCCGCTTCATTAAAGGAGTATTTTTCATTCTTTATTAGCCTTTTTAACCGTTCTATAATGAGAAAAGCAGAGTGCCCTTCGTTTAAATGAAAGACTGACGGTTTTATATTTAGTTCATCCAGAAGGCGCAGTCCGCCCAGCCCGAGAATAATTTCCTGTTGGATTCTTTTATCCCTGTCTGCATCGTAGAGGTAGTTCGTGATTGCCCTGTATTCCGACGGATTTTCTTCGATATTTGTATCGAGGAGGAGGAGTTTTATAAGGCCTACTTTAATCTGCCACACCTTCACCTTTACAGGTGTACCGAGGATATCTACGGAGATATACACGGATTTCCCTTGCAAGTCCTTTAATTCCTTAATGGGCATATAGTAAACATTATTTTCAGTAAATGCCTCTTCCTGTATTCCATTGGGATTTATATGCTGGTCAAAATAACCGTACCTGTAGAAAAGGCCCACTCCGATAATTGGAATACCAAGGTCGGATGCTCCTTTTAGATGATCTCCTGAGAGTATTCCAAGACCCCCCGCATAGATAGGAACAGATTTATGCAGACCGAATTCCATGGAGAAATATGCTACAGCAGAGTCTTTAAATTCTTCGGTATATATTTTGCCGTGCTCGGAGTACAGCTTGTACTTTTCAAATACTGTATTAAGGTCGTATAAAAATGCATCGTCTGCTGCCAGCTCTTCAAGTTTTTCCTCACTTAATTGGTGCAAAAGCCGGACAGGATTTTTATTAAAATCCCTAAAGAGTTTCGTATCTATTCTATCAAAAAGATCGAGTGCATCATCGTCCCATAATGACCATATATTATATGCAAGTTCAAAGAGCCTATCCAGTTTTTCCGGAAAGCGCGGGTTAACGAAAATATTTTTTAAAAACATCACATTTCTCCTTTTTAACGTACGGATACTTGCATTAGAAAATATCAGTCGGTAACCTGTCTTATATCACAAACTCTTAGTTATGTCTAAATATAACTCAACAATTCTTTGTGCAGTTTTATGCCATGTGATATTTTCTATTTCTCTTTTACTCTGGTCTATCCGATCCTTTAATTGCTCAGGATTTTTCAGCAAATTTATAATAATTCCCGCCATAGTATCCGTATCCCAGAAATCTGTCTTATAAACAGATTCGGCAACTTCTGTAATTCCAGCACTTCTTGAGGTTATAACTACCGTGCCGAATTCTATGGCTTCAAGAGCAGCTATTCCAAAGGGTTCGGAAACCGACGGCATAAGCAGAATATCTGCAGCCGATAAAAAATTTGCAACTTCATCCCTCTCTAAAAATCCTGTAAAAAGGACTTTGTCCTGTATCCGGTATTCTTCGGCTTTTTTTATAAGTTCTTTTTTGTAATTCCCCTCACCGGCTACTACGAATGTAACTCCGGGGAGTTTTTTAAGCACTTTCTCTGCTGTTAGTAGAAAATACTGCGGGCCCTTCTGCTCTGTAAGCCTGCCTAAAAACATGACTAAAGGTTCTTTAAGTGTTTTTCTGCCTGTCTCGATATTTTTAGTAAGTGAATATGCGTTGTATGCTATATGTATTTTATTTTCTTCTATTCCGTATTTTCCGGCTAAAATAGATTTTGTATAACCCGATACCGCTAAAATTAAGTCGGCAGCAGTAAGGCCTGCGTGCTCTATCTGTTTTATCAGTTCATTCCCGCCTCCGCAGGACCGATCGAATTCTGTAGAATGAATATGAGCTGTAAAGGGTTTTTTTACTCTTTGTTTTAGAAAAAGAGCTGCCGGAAATGTGAGCCAGTCATGGGCATGGATAATATCAAAATTCAAGTTATGTGCAAAACGGGAAACCGTTTCTTTAAAATTAATTACCCGTTTCATAAGCCCATTATTGTAGAGATAAGGCCCTGAGCCCGGTATTAGACCCAAATACTTGAGTTTGTCCCTGTATGAAAGAAATTTTTTTCTTCGGAAATTTATTTCATCTCTTTTTAAGAAGAAAACAGGTTCTAGATTATCAGCATTTTCAGGCCATTCCAGCCTAAAATAAAGCGGAAAACGAGCAGGTAGAAAGAGGTCTATTTTAATTCCAAGCTTTAAAAGGGCTTTTACAATACCGTGACAGGCAATACCCAGTCCGCCTGCGATAAAAGGAGGAAATTCCCAGCAGAGCATAAGAACTGTCATGGCTAATTAGCCTTCTGCCTTATTCTTTCTATGCAGTACATAGCTGCAACAGACCAGGCCTGAGCCGGAGTCCCTTTGGGTTCCTCTGGATTTTTTCCGTCCCAGATTTCGGCAACAGATGCATAAGCGCCGTTAATGATTTTCTCTTTTATGGTAGAGGTTATTCTTTCTAATTCAGTATTTGTTTGCTCGTGTTTCCGTTTAAGCTTTAGTAAAAGTTTTGCATACGGAAGCAGCAGCCATGCCCAGACAGTCCCTTGATGATATGCCAAATCTCTTATCCTCTGGCTTCCGCCGTAAGAACCTTTAAACTGCGAAGAATCTTCACTGAGAGTTCTAAGGCCATAAGGGGTGAGCAGCTTTTCCCTGGCTGTAAGGTATGCCTTTTTAAGCCCTTCTGTATCTATAAAATCAAAGGGAAGAGAACATGCTATGACAAAATTCGGTCTTATCTCCGGAACAGGTGTATCATTCTCTATGCGGTCGCACCAAATGCCGTTAATGTAGAATTTGCTCATGCTTTTCTTTATGAGATTAGCGGTTTTTTCAAGGTCTTCTGTATATATGCTGTAACTGCTGCTGATTGTTTTTTCTCCCAATTTAAAAGCCATCCAGGCAACTATAGCAACCGTATTGTACCAGAGGGCATTTATCTCTACAGGTTTTCCGTAGCGGGGTGTAACAGGCACGCCGTCCACCTTTGCATCCATCCATGTAAGTGCGGCTCCGCTATCCGCTTTTAGTGATATAAGGCCGTCTGCCGGATCATAGAAGAACGGCAGGTTTTTGTTGAATGCATAGTTTAAGAAAATATCCTTACAGTATTTAAAGAGAATCTGCTTTTTTTCTTTATCCAGATGTGAAAAAATCTCATAGGCCCTTATTACAAACCAAAGAGAGGCATCTACCGTGTCGTAATTCTGTCCGGCACCTCCTTCGCCCTTTACATTGGGAAGTATTCCATTTTTTAATTCCTCTCCATAGCTTGTAAGAACAGAAAAAGCATAATCTGTTTTATCCTTTCTGCATGTAAAGGCTTCCATGGATATCATAGTATCCCTTCCCCATGCGGAAAACCATGGATAACCTGCAATTATATCTTTGTTTAATTTAAAATCCTCAAGCATCTCCGCAAGTATCTGCAGGTAGCTTCGGTTTTTAAGTTTTTGGGTATATCTGTCTGTAATTTTTTTCCTGATAATTTTTACTTCCGGTTCTGTTAATTTACGGCAAGATAGTACAATATCAAGCTGTTCATTGGGATTAACAGCACCCCTGTGCAAAAAGGGTGAGTAGAGGTCTTCTATGGAATCATAGCCTCTGGAGGCTTCCTTTTCATAGAATATATTGCGGTAAATTAAGGGATCATTTACAAGAGAACCCTGAAAAACGTAAATATAAACTTCCGTACCGTTATCGGTTCTCTTCGCGCGGCCGAATTTGCAGCTGTCGCGTATAGCGATTTCCGTTTCTACCGGGACATAGTCGAATAAACCCGGGTTATTCACATGATGGTGATCCCTAAGGGATAGTTTATAGTGAAAGGAAAAGTGAAGCATGAGATTACCAGTATTTGCATATCTTAAAAGAACGATATTTTCGTCACTGTCCATGAGAATCTCTTTACGAATTGTAACCCGGCCTCTTGAGCTTAAGAATTTGTAGCGGAAAACAGGGTATGGACGGAGACTTGAGTATTCAAGATAGCTTCTGCCCCCCGGGTATATTGTGTCTAAGTAACGGTTAGAGTCTGTAAAAAAAGTTTCTCCCATGACTTCAAATTTTTCTTCAACCGCAGATACAAGGTTTGTGCGTTTAAGCTCTTCGGATGATGCTGTTAAGAGGCCGTGATACTTTCGTGAGTTTATTAGGCTGCTCTCACCCAATGCGTATCCCCCTTTACTGTTGGTTAAAAGCCATTCGTATTTTTTTAATTCTTTCATTATTTGCCGCTCCGTGGTTGAATATAGAATACTATTATAGTTATAATTGAATATATAGTTAGAGTAAAAGTGTTGTAAAGTTACTTTTCTTAATGCAAAAATCAGGAGGAGAAAAAAAGTGGATGTTGTGGAAATGATAGGCAATGCTGCAGGCGAAGTCTGGCAGGCGCTTAAGGCATGGCAGGCAACAGAGGACGTTAATACTGGAATGTCAATTCCTAAACTTAAGTATAGAACGAATTTGGCAAATGATCTGCTCTATGAAGCGTTGGGATGGCTCGCACGTGAGAATAAAGTGGGCTTTTCCGGTGAAGGCAAGAACATAAAGGTGTGGTTAAAAGAATAATGTAATGGGGATAATCGTACAGGATTCTTTCCTGATAAAAATTTATGATACAGAGAAGTTCAGCAAAAATTTTGTACAGTCCGATAAGATAAAGTTAGAAATTGATACGGCATTTAAAGAAAACAGAGCCTTTCCTTTTTTCCCGGATAAAGAGATTCTTTCAGCTATAACTCTTAATTCGAATATTTCTCCTTTACAGTCTTCATTTTCCGATTTTAAAAACTCAATATTAAAAAGTATTGCCCGTGATGGTACAGAGAACTTTGCAGAGCTTAAAAAGGATGTCCGTCTCTCTTTAAGATTAATAAATGCCGTGTATTTTATCCATCTTGCATTAGCAGAGATTAACGATGAAAATCTAAAAAGAAGACGTTTTGCGGTTATCAGAGAAAAACGCGGGCTGCCTACTTTCTATCATGTGACAGACAGAGTAACGGTAATATCGCATGTAGGCCAGGGGCCTAAATGGGAGGAAAAACCGACGATCTATCTTCCCTTAATACTCTTTGATACTCTT
>Ga0164318_10006075_pt1 | contig 11704 bp, 12 predicted proteins | sample GuaBasSedimGuay9_FD_113734 | JGI IMG/M metagenome (GOLD analysis project Ga0164318, IMG submission 113734) | Subseafloor sediment microbial communities from Guaymas Basin, Gulf of California, Mexico - Guay9, Core 4571-4, 0-3 cm | ecosystem: Environmental > Aquatic > Marine > Hydrothermal vents... | reverse complement strand
GAGAAAGCGAGATATTATTTTATCCTCAGGGGAAAATAACCAGTGTGAGTATAGATATCTATGGCTCTAAAAATCGTTTTGCGCAGATTAAAACTACATTAAGCGGAGAGATTATTTTGGAATTTAACAATGAAAAAAAATAATGGTTTTATCTTATTAGAAATTTTAGTGAGTATATTTATTTTTAGTATAGGCATAGTATCGCTGATTAAGTCGTTATCAATAGTTACCAGAACTAATCAGCAGGTTAGAAATTATACATTATCCGCTTTAATTACAGATAATATTTTTGCTCGTATTCGAGCAGGGGAAGATATTTCCCCTGAATTTGAAACACAAATGGCAGGCCGAAAATTTAATTTTCAGGTATCAGAAAAAGTGCTCACTAACAGGCTTAAGCAAGTGTCAGTAAAGGGATTATGGTATAAACACGGACAGCAAACATCAACTGAATTTTCTCAGGTGATTCCTGCGGCAGAGTAATAGAACAAAGAAGGTAATCGGTGACTGAAACCCCGCTTCAGTCACCGATTACCAAAGAAGGAAGCATAAAAATGGAAATGTTTGCTATGTTTAATAAAGTTTTTTTTGTAATGGTAGAAATTTTTCTGATTATTTTATGCGGTTTTCTGTTTTTAAAATTTAAAATTATTAAAAAAGAAGCAGTAAGCGGGCTAACAAGCCTGACCATAAATTTGTTCTCTCCCTGTCTGATTTTTAGCCATCTTATTAAGAATTTTAGTTTTAATGCTTTAAATAATTGGTGGGTTTATCCGATCTTAGGAGTTTTTGTTTCAATTTTTGGGCTGATTGTTGCAAAGATGTTTCTCTTAGTAAATAAAAGTATAGCGCAAAAGAATGAATTTTCTGCTCTGATTGGGTTTCAGAATTGCGGGTATATGCCTCTGGTATTTGTTGCTGGAGTTTTTCCTGAAGCTTTAGCTAAAGATTTATTTACCGTAATTTTTTTGTTTGTTCAGGGATTTAATGTCATTTTTTGGAGTTTAGGTGTGCATCTTTTAAGCGCTAAAAGTACACAGTTGAATATAAAAAAGATTTTAAATCCGCCTTTTATCGCGTTAACAATAAGTTTTATTTTAATTGCCCTGAATTTAAAGAATGCCGTGCCTCTGCCTTTACTTGATGCTTCACACTTAATTGGCGAATGCACTCTGCCAATAGCATTATTTACCCTTGGCGCGATTTTATCAATAAATTTTGAACATATTTTTAAATTAACTAGTTTTTCAGTTAAGGTAATTATTGCTAAGCTGATTGTAATGCCAGCGCTTTGTTTGTTAGGTTTAATGGTTTTTAAGATGCCGCAAATAATGGCTTTGCTTTTGATTATTGAAACAGCAATGCCTTCAGCAGTTAATAACAGCATTGTTTCGTATAATAATCAGGCTAATGCCCCGATAATTAGTCAAGGGGTATTTTTTACCCACATATTATCAGTCTTAACAATCCCTTTATTTATAGTTTTATTCACAAGTTTAGGTATAGGTGTGAGATGAGAGGGGGCAAATTTTGACATTTGACATACAACGCTATGATCACAACATTCAGAACGTTTTAAGATGCAGTGCAGGAAAATGTCATAAAATTACAAACCAATTGCGTTTGAGTATGTTTAATTTGAAATTGTCCGAGGTTCAGAGAAAACTGATCTCTGCCCCCTTGAACTCTGTTCCCTGAATTTGAAAGGAGTTAAGATGAAATATAGATCTAAGGTGAGTATTATTATGGGCAGCAAATCAGATGCGGAAACTGTAGAGGAAACAGTTAAAATATTAAAAAAATTTGAAATAGCTTATGAGCTTAAAATACTTTCCGCGCACCGCAATCCTGATCAGTTAGTTAAGTATGTAAAAACATTTTCTAAAACAGATGTGCAAGTTGTGATTGCAGCAGCTGGAATGTCTGCTGCTTTAGCTGGAGCTATTGCTGCGCATACAATTTTACCGGTAATTGGCGTTCCTATGCATACAAAAACATTAGAGGGTATGGATAGTTTACTTTCTACTGTGCAAATGCCAAGGGGGATTCCTGTTGCGTGTATGTCTATTGGTGCATCAGGCGCTTGTAACGCTGGGATTTTAGCTTGCCAGATATTAGCGTTAAATGATCGTGTTTTACGCAAAAAATTAGATCAATTCAAAAATTTGAGTAAAAAATAAGTATCCTATTTTTTGTTTAGATGATATACTCAATTACCTGATCATTTTAACATAATTGAATATACTCAAACGTAATAGGGTTGAGTATATATAAGGAATTTCCTTTTTAATTCGTTTATTTTTAAAGGATTACAAAAAAAGTTTTTGTCATTCCCGTAATCTTTTAGCGGGAATCTAATTTATAGTAATGGTACGGGTATGCGCGCCTGTCCAGCTATGCTGGGTATCCTACGTGATTTTTGAAACAAGAAAAGGACGAATGGAATGGTAAAAACCCGAAAAGTAACCAAAAGAGCCATATATACTGATTATTTTAGCACTCAGATTTAGCTGATTAAGTTTAAACAGAACCGCAGCAATAGTAAGGCTCTTTTGAGTATTTTGAGATCTTTGAATCGGCTAAAGACTGACTGAAGGTAAAATGATTATGCCTCAAACTATTATTTTAAAAATAGACCCTCAAAATATTGCATGGGATAAAATTGAACAAGCGTCAGATATTTTGAAAAATGGAGGGCTGGTCGCGTTTCCTACAGAAACAGTTTATGGCGTGGGCGTTTTGGCTACTGACCAGAACGCGGTAGCGAGTTTATATACTTTAAAACAAAGAGACAGAGAAAAACAATTTTCTGTTTGTATTTATCGGCTGCAGCAGTTAGAAGAGTTTGTTGAAAACGTTCCTGTGCTTGCTTATAAATTGATTAGAAAATTTTGGCCAGGCCCGCTCACATTAGTTTTAAACGCGGCAGATGGCAGGACAATAGGTGTGAGAATGCCCGCGCATAGTGTTTCTGTCTCATTGCTTAGACGTGTTGAAGTTCCAATGTTTGTACCGTCAGCAAATTTAAAAGGTGGCAAATCTCCTGTGTGCGCGAATGATGTTTTAAAGGCATTGTCAGGACAGATACATGCTGTTATAGACTCAGGGTATACTCCTTTGCAGCTTGATTCAACTGTTTGCAAAGTTGAAGAAGATAGTTATCAAATTCTCAGGCAGGGAGCGCTTGCTGAGCGGATGATTAAAAAAGCGGCTAAAGTAAAAAATATTTTGTTTGTCTGCACTGGAAATAGCTGTCGCAGCCCTATGGCTGAAGGGATAATGAAAAAAATGATAGAAGAGGATCATTCTTTTCATATTTATTCTGCGGGGATATCTGCTTTTGATGGGATGCAGGCAACAAAAGAAGCAGTTATGGTGGCTGCAGCTAATGGCATAGATATTTCCGGGCATAGGGCGTTAATGTTAACTAAAGAAATGGTCAAAGAATCGGATTATATTTTTGTAATGGAACAGATGCACAAACAAACAATTATTCAAAAAGTAAAAACATCCGCAAAAAGAGTTTTTTTATTAAATGAATTTTCAGGTAGTTATGAAGGGCAGGTAAATATACCTGATCCTATTGGCAGGGGTATGGATTTTTATGAAAAAATTTTTGATTTGCTTAAAAATTCAATAGGAAAGGCAATGGTGAAATTATAATGAAAGTTGGTATAGGCAGTGACCACAGAGGTTTTAAGTTAAAACAGGCTTTGATTGCGTATCTTGAGGAAAAAGAGTATAGTGTAATTGACTTTGGCACATATTCCGAACAATCATGTGATTATCCTGAATTTGCGTTTAAAGTTGCGCATGCTGTGGAAAATAAAGAAATTGTTCGCGGTATTCTTATTTGTAATACAGGTATAGGAATGTCTATGTCTGCAAATAAGAAAAAAGCTGTAAGGGCCGCAAATTGTTTTAGCCATGAATTAGCAAGGTATTCGCGTGAGCATAATGATGCTAATGTTTTAATCTTGGGAGCTGGTTATATTAAAGAAGAGATGGCCAGGCAGATAGTAGATATTTGGTTTAATACGGAATTTGAAGGCGGCAGGCATTTACGCAGGCTGGAGATGTTTTCAGAATATACTTAATTTGGAGGAAAGATGGACAGATTGGAATTTGTTGACCCTGAAATTTATGAAATTATTAATCAGGAATTAAATCGGCAGAAGGAAGAGATCGAGCTTATTGCGAGTGAAAATTTTACCTCATTAGCTGTAATGCAGGCACAGAGTTCAGTTTTGACTAATAAGTATGCTGAAGGTTACCCTCATGCGCGTTGGTATGGTGGGTGTGAATTTGTTGACAGGGCAGAAGAATTAGCGATTAAGAGGGCTAAACAGCTTTTTAATGCCGAACATGTGAATGTTCAGCCTCATTCAGGTTCGCAGGCAAATTTAGCAGTATATTTAACTGCTTTGCAGCCTGGTGATACTGTGTTAGCAATGGACCTTGCCTGCGGCGGGCATTTGACCCATGGGCATGCAATGAATTTTTCCGGATTGTTGTATAATGTTGAGTCTTATGGGGTAAATAGGGACACAGAAGAGCTTGATTATCAGGACATAGCTAAACTTGCTAAAAAGTGTAAACCAAAAATGATTTTAGCAGGAGCTTCTGCTTATTCGCGTACTATAGATTTTCAGCGGTTTCGTGAAATTTGTGATAGTGTGGGAGCGTATTTATTTGTTGATATGGCGCATATTGCAGGCCTTGTTGCTGCTGGAGAACATGCTTCTCCTGTGCCTTATGCGGATTTTGTTACCAGTACTACGCATAAAACATTGCGCGGGCCGCGCGGGGGGATGATTATTTGCAAAAAGGAATATGCGAAGAAAATTGACGCTAAAGTTTTCCCTGGTGTGCAGGGTGGCCCATTAATGCATGTGATTGCCGCAAAAGCGGTTGCTTTTAAAGAAGCGCTTAGCGATGATTTTAAAGAGTATCAAATGCAAGTAATTAAAAATGCTAAGGCATTGGCAACTGGCCTGAAAAACAGGGGGTTTCGCATTGTGGCAGGCGGTACTGATAACCATATGCTGCTTGTGGATTTAACCAGCCGCGGCTATACAGGCAAAGATGCTCAGTTTATACTGGGAAAAGCAAATATCACGATAAATAAAAATTTGATTCCATATGACAAAAAATCTCCTATGGTAACCAGCGGGATTAGGCTAGGTACTGCCGCTGTTACAACAAGAGGTATGAAAAATTTAGAAATGGATACAATCTCTGAGCTGATTAGCCTGTGTTTGCCTATAAACAGAGTTATCGAAGATAATGCGATACAAGGGATAACAAAAGAAGTAAAAAATTTAATTAAAGAATTCCCTTTGTATATAGAGGAGCAAGTCTCTACTTGATTACATGTTTATTTAAACTCAACGCAACTGATTCCAAAGACAAAAAACAAAATAACTATACTCAAACCTATCACGTTTGAGTATACAGGTAAGGGCAGAGGGGATTTTGCCTGTAATTTATGAAAATGGAGGGATAACAATGAATAATAAGTTTTTGTCTAAAATGTTTTTGTTGTTCGCGGTATTTATTATAGCTGGCTGTGCAACTGTTGGTAACGGAGTAAACCGTTTATCCATTAATATGCACAAGAATGAGGTTAGAGCGCTTTTAGGCAACAATTTTGTTGCTAAAGCTTCTAAGGTGGACACAGAGGGCAATGTGCTGGACCTCTGGGAATTCACTAATGAGACAACGCACACAACATACCAGATTTTTTTCTTAAATGATAAAGTTTCTCAATGGGGAACACGTGAAGATTTGAAAAAGTTTCCGGAATTGCATTCTCCTGCATATGATTAGATATACTCAAACCTATTACGTTTGAGTATATTTAGATAATTATTTTTGGTAGCCCCAACGGGATTCGAACCCGTGTCTGATGGCTGAGAACCACCTGTCCTAGACCGGGCTAGACGATGGGGCCAAATATATAATAATTATAACACAGAAAAAGATAAAGTCAATTATACTCAAACGTAATAGGTTTGAGTATTAAGAATAATATTATCGTAGGTTTATTTTTGTTCCATTAAGGGACTGTAACGGAATAAATGCAACATTTATTTCGTTACAGTTCCTAAGCAAGGAGGTAAAATATGTTGTTATTTGTGGTAATTTTAGGGATTATTGTTTTACTTGGTGTGACTCTTTATAATAGCCTGGTTGCAAAAAAAAATCAGGTGCAAAATGTTTTTGCCAGTATTGATGCATTATTAAAAAAAAGGTATGACCTGATTCCAAATTTAATTTCTACTGTGCAGACATATATGCAGTATGAAAAACAAACCTTAACAGAAATAACAGAAATTCGTGCTCAAGCTGTGTCTCCGCAGATAACTGATGATCAAAAAATTAATTTAGACAATAAAATTTCACGCGCTTTAGGCGGGTTAATGGTTGCGGTTGAAAATTATCCTCAACTTAAAGCAAATCAGAATTTTATGCAATTACAAGGGGCTTTGAATGAAATTGAAGAACAGGTTTCTGCGGCAAGAAGAGCTTATAATGCTGCAGTAACCGATTATAATAATGCCGTGGAAATGTTCCCGACAAATTTTGTCGCTTCAATGATGCATTATACAAGAAAACAGGTTTTTGAGATATCTAAAGAGCAAAGACAGAATGTAAATGTTAAGAATCTTTTTAATAAAAATTAATTATTTGATAGGTTTGCAAAATTTCAAGCCAATTGCGTTTGAGTATATATCAGGCAGATGGCTGAATATGGATTCCCTGCAAACAGGACAATGCCCGCTAAAAAAGATTGCGGGTGTCTGTTCTGCTATGCAGGGAATCTAATTTATTTGATTTTTTATGAAAACTTTAGCAGAATTAAAAAAATATTACCAAAGTGATCTATTGCCTGATTTAGAAGTTTTAGAACAGCAAAGAAAAAAAATAATCAATAATTTGTCCAAAACAGCAGTACCGGTTATTTTGATTGCTCTGGTATTAATGCTGTTGTTTAGAAATGCTGTTGTTTTTATTGCTATTTTTTCTGTTGTTGGGCTGGGGATAGCGTATAATTATTTGATTCGTGATTATGTGTTTAATTTTAAAAGAGAAATTATTAAAAAGATTATAAAAAGCATTGATGCCGGCCTTACTTATCAGCAGTCTATGCATATCTCTGAACAGCTTTTTAGGGAAAGTAAAATTTTTAGCCGGAGGCCGGACAGATTTAAAGGGGATGATTTTGTTTCAGGCTTGCTTGGTAAAACGAAAATAGAGTTTTCTGAAATTTATGCCCAATACGTGACCAGAGATTCAAAAGGCAGGACAACTTATCACACAATATTTAAAGGGCTTTTTATAGCTGCTGATTTTAATAAAGAATTTAAAAGCACAACTGTTGTTTTGCCTGATACCGCGGAAAAGTTATTTGGCAATTTTGGAACAATGCTGCAGTCGTGGAATAAAACACGCGGACAGTTAATTAAGTTGGAGGATCCTGAATTTGAAAAATTATTTGCTGTGTACGGCAATGATCAGATAGAAGCGCGGTATGTATTATCAACGAGTTTAATGAAAAGGGTTGTTGATTTTAAAAATAAAACTGGGAAAAAAATTTATCTTTCCTTTGTCAGGTCTAAAATTTTTGTTGCTATTTCATATCATAAAGATCTTTTTGAACCAAAAGTTTTTAGTACTGTATTAAGTTTTACGCCGATTAAAGAATATTTTGAAAACTTGCGTTTAGCTGTGGATATTGTTGAAGATCTTAATTTAAACACGCGTATCTGGGGAAAAACGTGATTTCACCGATTACGGAAAAACATAGTTTTGCCTTGTTTTGATGGTGCATCCCCGCAATGCTTTTAGCGGGAAGCTACAACCCTATTCTATACTCAAACGTAATAGGCCTGCAAAATAACAGTCATACTGTCAATAGGGGGGTTACAAATGCGGGGATGCATCTTTGTTTGGAGGATAAATTGACACATCAGTATATTTGCGTATAATAGAGTAATATTTTGGTTATTTATTTTTTTAAAGAAAGGTAAAAGATGAGTTTATTAACTTTATTGTTTGCTCAGGCTGAATCAGGCGCGTCTCAATGTCAGCCTCAAGGCGGGTTTTTAGTTTTACTGCCAATGTATCTAATTATTTTTTTTGTTTTTTATTTTTTTCTGATCAGGCCTCAGCAGAAGAAGCAAAAGGACCATCAGCAAATGCTTGCTCAGTTAAAGAAGAATGATCGTGTAATTACAGCAGGCGGTATGTTAGCAACAGTAGTGAATGTTAAGGATCAGACTATTGTCTTGAAAATAGATGATCAGGTGAAAGTTGAATTTCAGAAAAGTTCTATATCTACGGTAATAAAATCTTAGTGATATTTTGCCTCGTTAATAACAAAAATTATGATAACAATATAATTAACTGGGTCATTGGTGAGTGACGCTTTGATTTATAGATTCTCTGTCTGATGCCAGGCAGGTCTGCTTGTATATTTTTCAGGTTAGAAAGTTATTTGTTTTTGAAAGATGCATATATTTTTAATAATTTCTATTTTGGATTTTTAGGAGGGTTAAATGGTAAAAAGTTTAAAAATTAAGTTTTTGCTGCTCATAATGTTTATTTTATTTTGCAGTTGGGTTGTTTTCCCGATTAATGAAAAAATTAATCTTGGCCTTGATTTACAGGGAGGAATTTTTCTTACTTTACGTGTAGATATGGATAAACTTTCAGATAAAATAACAGATGATGTACGCAGAGGAGTGGTTGAAAGGACAATAGAAATTATTAGGAAAAGGATTGATCAGTTTGGCGTAAAAGAGCCTTCAATTACCAGCCAGGGCAAAGATAGAATTGTTGTGCAGTTACCCGGTGTTACTGACAGACAAAGAGCCATAGATTTGATCGGCAGAACCGCACAGCTTGAATTTAAATTAGTTTCTGATGATTCTGATAAATTAGAAGAAGCTTTAGCTGGAGATATCCCTGCAGGGTATGAGTTAAAATATGATGATGAAAATAATCCTTTGCTTATAGAGACTACTGCTGTAATGAGCGGGGAAAGTTTGTCTGACGCGCTTATTGGCCGTGGCCAGTTTGGTATGCCTAATGTAAGGCTTACCTTTACAGGTAAGGGTTCAAAGATGTTTTCTAATATCACCGGAGCGAATGTTGATCGGCGTTTAGCGATTATTTTGGATGAAGAGGTTTATTCCGCTCCAGTGATTCGTGAACGGATATCAGGCGGAAACGCGGAAATTAGCGGGAATTTTAGTCTTGATGAAGCAAAGGATTTGGCTAATGTTTTAAAAGCAGGTGCTTTACCTGCTCCGATTATTATAGAGGAAGAGAGAACTGTTGGCCCTCAATTAGGCGCTGATTCCATAAAATATGGGATTAACTCGACACTTATTGGCGGTATTTGTGTGTTTATTTTTATGGCTGCGTATTATTTTATTGGCGGAATGATTGCTAATGTTGCTTTAATCTTAAACATATTAATTGTGCTTGCAGCTCTGGTGATTCTTAAAGCTACTCTTACCTTGCCAGGGATTGCGGGTATAGGTTTGACTCTGGGTATGGCGGTTGATGCTAATGTATTGATTAATGAACGGATCAGGGAAGAACTGAAACTTGGGAAGTCTTTGCGCACCGCAATTGTTAATGGTTACAGCCGCGCATTTCCCGCAATATTAGATTCAAATATTACTACAATTATTGCTTCTGTTTTGCTTGTTTGGCTGGGATCTGGCCCGATTAAAGGTTTTGGCACGACATTAATTATTGGTTTAGTTGCCAGTATGTTTACTGCTATTTTCGTAACCAGGATGTTTTTTGATGCTCTTACTTTAAAATTTAAAAAATTGTCACTAAAAATGCTTCAGCTTGTTCCAGAAACAAAAATTGATTATATTAAAATCAGAAAATTTTTCTATACATTTTCTATCGTGCTTATTGGTATAGGGCTGCTTGTTTTTAACGGGAGAGGAGATAAAAATTTTGGTATTGATTTTAATGGCGGCTCAATACAGGAATTTAAATTTGAAAATCAGATTGAAATGGATACATTACGTACAGTAATTGCTGAAATTGGGATATCTGATGCTTTAATTCAACAGGACAGCAAGCATCCTGAAATAGTATTGATTAAAACAGAAAAAAATTGCGCGGATAAACTTTCTGCTGAGTTTAAAAATAGATTTCCGGAAAATAAAGCTGAAATTATGAGTGTAGCAAGTGTAGGGCCTGTAGTGGGTGAACTTTTAAAGAAAAATGCCGCAATAGCTTTGTCATTAGCTCTTTTGAGTATATGTATTTATATCTGGTTTCGGTTCAGGGATTTTGCCTATGGAATCGCGGGCATAGTAGCAATTTTTCATGATGTTTTAGTGTGTATCGCGTTTTGTGCTATAACTAACAGGCCTATAGATTTGTTGATTGTTACCGCGTTAATGACTGTAGCTGGGTATTCGATTAATGATACAATTGTTAATTATGACCGAATCAGGGAAAACTTGCGTTTAAGAAGAAGAAGAACTAAGTTTAAAGACGTGATTAATATGAGTATAAATCAGAACCTTGGGCGTACAATTTGGACATCAGTGACCACGATTGCTATTGTTGGTGCTGTATTTTTTTATGGTGGCGGAGTCTTACATAATTTTGCGTTTGTTCTTCTTGTAGGTTTTGTTTGCGGAGTTTACTCTACAGTTTTTATTGCCAGCCCTCTAGTATACGTGTTGGATAAAAAGTAGTTTTTTCAAGGAAAGACAAAAGTGCTTAAATTAAAACAGTGTTTTATTAATGGAATTTGCGATGAAAATCCTACTTTTCGTTTAATGCTGGGGCTTTGCCCTACCTTAGCAGTAACTGTAACTGCTGAAAATGGATTAGCTATTGGAGTGGCTGCAACCTTTGTTTTATTAGGCTCTAATATCAGTATCTCTTTACTTAAAAAATTGATTCCCGTGCAAGTGCGTATTCCATGTTATATCCTTGTGATTGCTACATTTGTTACTATTGCTAAGCTTCTGTTGCAGGCATATTTTCCTATTCTGTATATAAAATTGGGATTGTTTGTTGACATTATGGTTGTAAATTGTATTATTCTTGGCAGAGCAGAAGCATTTGCTTCTAAAAATTCTGTGCCTTTGGCAATTGCTGATGCTTTAGGTATGGGGATAGGATTTATGCTTTCAGCTGTTTTTCTCGGTTCAATTAGAGAAATATTAGGCGCAGGAACGTGGTTTGGCTATCCAGTACTGGGGCAGCATTTTATTCCGGCTGTTGTAATGATTTTGCCTCCAGGCGCGTTTTTAACAATTGGAGTTATTTTAGGTATTTTAAATAAATTAAAATTTTCTCCTAAACAGGAGCCGGGTTAATTGATATATCTAATATAGAAATCTAATTTAGATATTTTGTAGTATGCTCCGTCAATTTTGCCAAAATATCAAGATCATATATGATGTATTTTTTGATATTATGTGTTAAATACATACATAAGTAATTTCACAGAGCAACAATATCGTGAGATAATGTAGAAATAAACCGTATGTGTGTTATTGATGTGTATTATGTATATTAATTGTTATGGAGATAAAAAATGAAAAATATACAAATCAAGTGTAAGAAATGTGGTAATATTTTTATTCCTGATTTAAATACAAGAGGAGATTATTGGAATTGCAAAAAATGTAATGAGAAAATACCAAATTTG
>Ga0164318_10006074_pt1 | contig 11704 bp, 9 predicted proteins | sample GuaBasSedimGuay9_FD_113734 | JGI IMG/M metagenome (GOLD analysis project Ga0164318, IMG submission 113734) | Subseafloor sediment microbial communities from Guaymas Basin, Gulf of California, Mexico - Guay9, Core 4571-4, 0-3 cm | ecosystem: Environmental > Aquatic > Marine > Hydrothermal vents >... | reverse complement strand
AGACCTATTTACACCAATACTTCTAATTCTCGTTGTACTGAGCGGTTTCCTGGTTGAGGGGGCAAGAATCTCTATCGCACAACCCTCCTTTGAAAGGTGGTCATTCGGTGGGTGGGCGATAGCATCACTATTCACGGGACTATCGGACACAACCAGGTTAATTCTCCATAGATACCTATGGTGGGTTCATATCTCTCTCGCATCACTGTTCATAGGGCTTATACCATACCTGAAACTGTCTCACTTTCTATATGCACCCCTCTCTATCTTCACCTCCTCACTTGAACCAAAAGGACACCTTCCCATGATAGAGGACATTGAAGAGCAGGAGGTATTCGGTGCTCCCACCATCAAGGACTTAACATATAAGGACCTGATAGATGCAGACGCATGCGTCAGATGTGGCAGGTGCCAGGAGGTCTGCCCTGCATACAACTCGGGAAAACCGCTATCACCCAAGAAGTTTATACAGGACCTGAAACTGGAGATGAACACACTATCACGGGTTAGAAAGAATAATAATGGACTGGAGGAGATAGTCGGGCATACAATTCAAGCAGATGAACTGTGGGCATGCACCACCTGCTTCGCCTGCCAGGAGTTCTGCCCGATATTTATTGAGCATATTCCAAAGATTGTGGAGTTGAGGAGAAGCGAGGTGTTGAATGTCAGCAGGTTCCCCGAGGAGTTGAACCTAACCTTTAAGAACCTGGAGACCAACTACAATCCTTGGGGCATCGGTTTTGCTGACAGGGATAAGTGGGCTGAGGGTCTTGACATAAAGCGGTTTGAGAAGCCAGGTGATGCAGAATACCTGCTATTTGTTGGCTGTATGGGTTCGTATGATGACCGTGCAATAAAGGCGATGAGAGCACTGGTGAGCATACTTAAGAAAGCCGGGATTGATTTCGCCATCCTTGGGACAGAGGAGCTATGCTGTGGTGACTCAGCCAGGCGCCTGGGCAATGAATATCTCTATCAGATTCTAACTATGGAGAACATTGAGAAGTTCAATGAGCGAAATATAACGAAGATAATCACCGCCTGTCCCCATGGCTACAACACATTAAAGAATGAATACAGCAAATTTGGCTTTAAGGGAGAGATATGCCACCATACACAGATAATCACCGAGGCAATCAAAGATGGCAACATTAATATTGGACACAAAAATAGCCCCACTATTGTATATCACGACTCCTGCTACCTTGGACGATACAACAATATATACAATGAGCCAAGAGAGATAATCAAGAGGGCAACCGGTTCAAATCCATTTGAACCGAAGAATACGAGAAGAAGCAGTTTCTGCTGTGGAGCAGGTGGAGGTAGAATGTGGATGGAGGAGACGATTGGCAGTCGCATAAATGAGGTGCGATTTGATGAGCTTATGGGGTGTGGAACAGATGTCATTGCTGTATCCTGCCCATTCTGCCTTACAATGCTTAACGATGGCAAGAAGGCGAAGGCGCCTGATAGCGATATTGAGATAATGGATATTGCGGAGATAGTGGAGAGGGCAATCTCTTAATAAAAAAATTATACTACAGGAGGATTACCAGAAGTATGGCTAAATACAGGATAGCGAGGATACCGGGGGATGATTCGGGGCATGATGTGATGGAAGCGTGTATGATAGCCCTTGAGCCACTCGGTCTTGATGTGGAGTGGGTTGATGCTGATGCTGGCTGGTGTATGTGGGAAAAGTATGGCAATACTGTGCCTGAGAAGACATGGGAGGTTCTTCGTTCAACCGACTGTTGTCTCTTCGGCTCTATCACATCTCGCCCAAATGTGCCAGGATTTAAGAGCGCCATACTCCAGATAAGGCAGGGTATGGACCTATACTGCAACCTTCGTCCTGTCAAGGCATATAAAGGCGTGCCATTGAATTATCGTGATGACATAGATATGGTCATATTCAGGGAGAACACAGAGGGGCTATACAGCGGTCTTGACTATGACCAGATACCAGGTGAAGCCCTTGCACTCAAAGCGGTAAAAGAGAAACTTGGAGATGTTCTTCCCGATGAGGCGTCTATGTCTATAAGATTGTTTACAAGAAAAGCATGCAGGCGAATAGCAGTATCGGCATTTGAGTATGCCAATAAATATGGCAGAAAGCGTGTAACTGCCGTTCACAAGGCGAATGTGATAAGAGCCACCTGTGGTATGTTCCTGGAGGAGGCGAGAAAGGTCGCAGAGAACTACCCCGAGATTGAATATGAGGAGCAGAATGTGGATGCAACGGCAATGTGGCTCATAAAGAACCCCGAGTGGTATGATGTATTGGTTACGACAAATATGTTTGGAGACATCATATCTGATGAAGCAGCTCAGTTGGTAGGTGGCTTGGGCTTCTCCAGTTCTGGCAATATAGGTGATGAGTATGCCCTGTTTGAGCCGACACACGGCTCCGCACCTAAATATGCTGGGCAATACAGGTTAAACCCCACTGCTATGATACTCTCGGCGAAGTTGATGCTGGAATGGCTCGGCGAGATGGAGATGGCTTCAAGATTAGAAGGCGGTATCATCAAGGTGCTTGAAAGGTTGAACCCTAATGAGGTAACATACGACCTTGGAGGTAGCGCAACAAGTTTAGAGATGGCAAGGGCAATAGCAGATGCTATTGAATAATCATAGGTCATAGATAATATTTTACAGGGAGGAGTTATGATAAGAGAAGGAATATTGAGCTTTACATCTGAAGAGCGACAAGCCCTTATACTTAATGCTTTAAAGATTATATTCTTCACCTCTCTTCTATCCCTCTCCGCATTGATAAGGATACCCCTTCCGTTCACACCCGTTCCCTTTACACTTCAGGTATTTATAGTAGCGCTTTCAGTTCTGTATCTGGGACGATTATCTGCTGTATCAACTGCGCTCTACCTGCTTGTTGGAGCTGTCGGCATCCCCGTATTCAGTGGTGGAACTGGTGGACTTGCACATCTTGCAGGTCCAACTGGTGGCTATCTGTATGGATTTGTTGTTGGAGCGTTTATAGGCGGTTTAATATCGGAGAGGGGTGGGATTATATATAAAACACTTTCACTGATAATTGCATTACTTATCATATACCTCTGTGGATGTTTTCATCTGATATTAATATACAGGGCAGTGTTAAAAACAGCAATAACACTTGGAGCGGTTCCATTTGTTGTAGCGGATTTAGTGAAGATAGCAATGTCTCTGGGTATTTACAGAACTATTGGGAAAATAATGTAGATTGGCAAAGTGAACACAACACCTCTCTTTTTTTAGATAACGCTTACTTTCATTCACACTTTATATACTCTTTAATGGCATCATACTTGGAATAACCAATGCCTTTTACATTCAATAATTCGCTCTTGCTTCTAAATCCTCCTGCATTTTCCCTATACCTCACTATCTCGCCCGCCAGGACATCACCTATACCTGGAAGGGATGATAACTCTTCAACGGTGGCTTTATTGATGTCTATTATAGGTCCCTGGTATGAACTGACTGTAACATCGGAACGAGCGTCTTCATAACCATTAGGACCGATATCAATATATCTGTCTGGCTCATCAAGTGGAGCCCCCTTCTCAGGGACATATATCCTCATCCCCTCCGCCACTGGCAGAACCAGATTCAATGCCCTCGGCTCCCCATTACTCAAAGCCCCACCTGCAAATTCAATCGCATCCTTAACCCTGCTCCCAGCAGGAATCTCGTATATACCCGGCTTGTTGACAAACCCCTCCACCTGAACATTGAAGACAAGATGTTCATGCTCTTCTTCGGAATCAGAGATATTGAACTCAACCACCTCCGAGTGTGCACCGATGATATGCCTTCCCCTCAAAACTCGTATGGTTGCACCAGAAAGAAATATTACTATCACAACCACCAGATATATCTTCTCTCTTCTGGAAAGAAATGAATCAAGCATACTTTACTTTACCATAAGTTCTCTAACCCTACTATCTTCTAATCTCTTTGCTAACAATTCAAGTTCCAAGCCCCCTCTGTTCACTCTTACCCTCACATCGCCTTCGCCATCGCAGTATCGTGCCATTATAGAAGATGCAAGTTCAATATCGTCATCACCGATGAGAAGGCAGGTTGGTCCCATATCTTTTTTTGGTTCAAGAAGAATATATTCATCACCAGAAAAACCCTCCAGAACCTTATTCTCGCTCTCATTTCTACCTACAATCAACCTGCTACCAGATGGAAGACGAAAATGCCTGCCATATCTGAACAGATGGAGAAGCTCTAAACTCAACTCCTTATGCTCCATCGCCTCCTCCACCTTCCTTGCATATGCGACATCGGTCAGAAGGCAACCGCCCGCCGGAGAAGGTATAAATTCCAGACCATATACCTCCGCAAGCTCCAACTGCCTGCTCCTCGACCTGCCCTTTATATCAAGCAACCTATCCCGGTCAACTCTACCATCAATTTCAACCTCTGTTGGCTTGAGCAACTTAGCAGAAAGGGGTCGCAAAAGCATCCCTTCAAGCCCTGACTCCTTCTCAATAATGTCTAGTGCCCCTTTACTCTGAGACATGGGTCTCTCGCCAAGAACATCGCCAGTAAAGACAAACTCCGCTCCTATCTCAACCATAAGGTTCTTTCCTGCTCTCAACATATATATGTGACAATCAATGCAGGGGTTCATCTGTGAGCCATAGCCATGCTTCGGTGCCATTAATATATTAAGGAAATCAGATGATAATTCCTCTACAACCAACTCTGCACCCCTATCTCTCAAGGTTCTAAAGGACTTCTCTACAGCATTAATTTCTGATACGATGAATGGTGCGTTTATATGGAGACATATAACCTGAATGTTCTGGTCAAGAATTAGATGACAAGCAATTATGCTATCCAACCCACCAGAAAAGAGTCCGACCGCTTTCATACTCATTTGATTATAACAATAAAGAAATACTTATGGTCACTTACTGATTATCTCTCAAGGGTCTCCCTTCCCATTTTTGCCACATACTCCGCCTGCCAGTTATCCATCTTACTGAACAGACGCTCCGCTTTATGAAATGCCTCTTTCGCTTCATCCATCTTTCCCAGGTCCCTAGAGATAGTGCCCAGAAGCAACTGCGCCCTGGCAAGACCTATCTTGTCCTTTATATTAATGGCTATCTCTACTGCTTTACGGGCATCAATTAGTGCCTTCTTGAGTTTTCCAGATTTATATAATATCTGAGCAGAGAGAAAATATGTCTCCGCAAGGTATATTTTATCCCTCTTCTTCCACTCCTTCTTGCAATACTGTATATCCTGGAGCGCCTCCTCATAATAGCCAGAATTATACTTACTAAGCGCCTCAATGTATCTTTCAAAAACACCAGTGTTCTTCTTCAATTCCTTTAGCAACTCTGAATCCAATCTCCTATTCAAAAGATACGAATTCATAACCAGAACCTGTAAAATAGACATCTTCAACCTAATGTTCCTTGAATCCACAAGAAGGCGAATTGCAACTTTTAACCTGCGATTTGACTTTTCAAATTCACCTCTCCTGTGGAAAACCAGCGACATTAAATAATAACACTTCGCTCTTCCATCTCTGTCAGCCCTCTTCCGAGATATCCTAATTGCCTCCTCCACCACCTTCTCTGCCTTCAACAGCTCACCACGAACTATGAATATATAACCAAGAACTATAAGATAATCAAATCTCAAATCCAAATCTACATTAGCAAACTTGTCTCTATTTATCTCCAGAATATGAAGAGCATCATTAATCTTTGCATCCGATACATACCTCTGTGCCTTTTCTATCAGATTCCTCAGCATATCTCTAACATTATCAACCATAAACAATACCCTCATTCCCAAACATACAAAAATTTTAATGTTAATTACTCAATTTAGAAGTTGAAGAGAAAAAATAATATGATACCTACTCTCCTAGAACTATTATTATCTGGTCAAGCGATTCATCCAGGCGTCCATCCCCCATCCCGAAGAAGTCAAGGACAGGGATTATATGGCTCTTCTGACCCATACCGGTCCTGATGAATGTCTTATCATAATTGAATGAATCCGCATTCCTAATATCATTTATTCGTCCTCCGTGGCTCCTCAATAGGTCTGCTACCTGAGATGCCGCACCCTCAATACCAGAACCATTTAAAATCTCAAACGAAATACCGCTTAAATCAAATTCCTCATTACTCAGCGCATTTCTATAAATAGTTGGAATATCCTTCCCTATAATTATCTGTGCGTCAAGGCGAACTGGTTCAGGAAGTTCTGCTCTTTCGGATATCGTTTTCGTGGCGGAGATGAGCTTATTTAAGGATACAACCGATGACGGCACATAATAAATACTGTCCTTTACATCCTGCGGAGATACTATATAGGCAATAGATATATTTCCAAACCCCGTTGATTCAACGACGCTTTTGATATCCAGCCACCTCTCGCTACCCTCCCTTCCAATGAATACCCTCACACTGCACTTGCTCATATCGTCAATCAAACCACTGCCCTCAGAACCGTAGTTGAAATGTTCTACCTCAGCACCAGATAAGAACCTTTCACTGTATTTCAAAGAGGCATATACAAGGTAGAAGAAGCAGAGGAGGAGAATTACACCCATAATTGCCTTAGCAGTTCCATCTATCTCCTGGGAACTTTTTGTTCCTCCGGTTCTACCCACTCCAAATCTCTTCCTCGTCATACTATCTCAACCTCATCCATCGCAAGTCCATAATCCCCCACAAAGGTGACGCTTCCACCTATATACCCGGATAGTTTACTCAACAAAGGTTGTAGTCGCTCCTTTATTCTCTCAATGTTAAGCGGATGTATTTTCACCGTGAGATGCTTTTTACCCGTCATCATAAAATGCCTGTTTATCTCCCTCTCCAGCATTATAGCAAGGGTAGAGGGAGACGGAATCATACCCTCCCCCTTACAGAAGGGGCACGGGTCAAGCTCCCTCGCCGCAACCGACTCCCTCACTCGCTTTCTGGTCATCTCTACCAGACCCAGTTGAGACAACTCATGAATTTGAGGTCTAGACCTGTCATTACTCAGGAACTCCTGAAACTTAGAGATTACCTTCTTTCTATCCCCCTCATTCTCCATATCTATGAAATCCACGATTATAATACCACCTATATCTCTCAATCTAACCTGTCTTGCTATTTCCTCAGCCGCTTCTATATTGTTCTTAACTATGGTCTTGCTATGGTCCTTATTACCTACGAACTTCCCGGTATTCACATCAATACTTGTTAATGCCTCTGTCTGGTCTATCACGATATAACCCCCGCTTTTCAACCACACCTTCTTCTTGTATAACTGCTTAAGGTCGTCCTCTATCTTGAATGCATCAAAGATTGGGTATGAACCCTCATACAACTCCAGGCGGTCTTTCATATTGGGTAGGTTATGTTCAAGATATGACCTAACCTCCTTATAACTGTCTTTATCGTCAATTATTAGCTTATCTATATCCTCTGTAAATATATCCCTTATCACTCTTGGAACCATCTCAACATCCCGATATAGTAGAACCGGAGCCCTTGAGTTCTTTGCTTTATTGATAATTGTATCCCACCTCTTAAGCAGTATATCCATATCCCTCTTTATATCGTTCTTCAACTTACCCTGAGATGCGGTTCTTATAATAAAACCATGCTCCCTGGGCTTCAAATCCCTCACCACGCCCCTGAGCCTTCTTCTCTCCCTCTCAGATGATATGCGGTGTGATATACCAATCCTTGGTGTCCCAGGCATAAGAACTAGATATCTCCCTGGTATTGTCAAACCTGTAGTTAATTTGGGACCCTTCATCCCTATCCCCTCCTTCGCAACCTGAACTATCACCTCCTGACCCCGCTTAAAGAGCTTTTGAACATCCCTGGACTTGAAGCAAGGGGACCTCCTGGTCTCGTGGAATAATGCTATATCTCCAGGTGTAAACAACGATACATCATTTATGTGTAAAAAACCCCTCTTCTCCAGACCTATCTCCACAAATACTGATTGAAGACCCGGGAGAACATCCATCACCACCCCCTTATATATATTACCCACAAATCCCTCAAATCCCTTCCTCTCTGTGAAATATTCAACCAACTCCTCACCATCAAGAACCGCCACCCGAATTTGCTTGTCCTCAACATTTACTACTATCTTCTTTTCCATACCTATATATTACTAAATTCCAGTTTTATTTTACACCTATTTATACAAAGCAAAACCATATATCAAAATGTCCTAACATTTCTTACTAACTCATTGCCATTGTATTTCACCAATTAAATATACACCATAAGAAAAACTCTCAACAACTAATTCAATAGACGTAATATGTCTATATACCTATATATAATTAATATAGGGTCAGAATAGACAATGGATAAAAAGAACATTATAAAAGCACTGGTTTTGGGAATGCCCGACAAACTCATACTCCCAGATGTAGTATCAATACAGAGGTCAGAGACAAAAACATCCAGACATAAGAAACAGGGAGAAATACTCTATCTCTTCAGAACAAGAGTAGCAGGACTATACTTTTATGACGGCTACAAAAACATCGGTCTATTCAAACACAAAGACAAGGTAACACTTGTAGCAGAACCAGATAATCCATACGACTGGAATGCTATTGAGGTCTTTCACACCAGAACTGGTATAAAACTCGGCTATATTCCAAAGGACAAAAACGATGCCCTATCCTCATTAATTGCGGGTGGCTTCAAGGTTTCCGGCTTCATAGTTGAGATTATCAGTCAGAAGGCAGACACCCACCAATTTGATGATGAGTGGAGAGATATAATAATAGATATAATTTTAGAGATGTAATTATTTATGATACATTGTAGGAACTTGGGTCAAATGCATTTGGCATAAAAATTGTTCTAAAAAGACCCCTCAACCCATACACTGCAACCCTTGCATCCACCCAGGTTTTCATATTGACTGCTCTCTTCATTAAATACGCAGGTCTTGAGTAGAACCTTTTGAATCCCTCCCTCCTCAATTTCAATATCTCCTCTCTTGTCATAGTATATGGCGTGAACGCAACCCCCTCAAAGGTGAAATCCTCAAATCTGTCTGTTGTGAGTTTTCCATACTTCTCTACATTGTTAAACAACTCTGTCCCCGGGAACGGTGTGAGAGCATGAAAGTTCACATAGTCGGTTGGCAGTTTACATACCTCTTCTATGGTCTTCAAGCCATCTTCATAGGTCTGTCCAGGGAGACCGAATATTATCGGCGTAACTGTCTCTATACCTGCCTCTTTCGCCATATAAACTGCTTCTCTGTTCTGGTCAACCTTCACACCCTTCCTTATAGCATCAAGGTCCTTCTGAACCATACTCTCAAGCCCAAGCATCACCCCCCAGAAGCCAGCCCGTCTCATAACCCTAAATAACTCTTTGGATACATTATCTACTCTCATTGATGCATAGAAGGTTAAGTCATAACCACGCCTTATTATGCCCTCACATATCTGAAAAGCTCTCTCATTGTTATAGGCAAAATTATCGTCAAAGAACCTTATCTCCCTTATGAACGGAAAATCCCTTACAATCTGGTCTATCTCGCCCAGCACATTCTCGGCGCTCCTATATCTTATTTCATGTCTCTTTGACATCTGCCAGCAGAATATACATTCACCATTGCACCCCCGTGAAGAGAAGATATACACCGCCGGGAGACGCTTATATGTCCCCGTAGGTGGTCTATACATATGCAAGGGTACAAGGTGGCGAGCCGGATATGGCAGATTGTCAAGGTCTGCAATGGGCTTTCTCAATGCAGTTGATACAATCTGACCGTCATCCCTGAACGAGATACCCTTTATCTCTCCCCATGAACCTCGTTCATCCAATCCCTCTACAAGTTCAACTATTGTCTCCTCTCCCTCACCTACCACAACCACATCTATACACTCCGACTGCTTGAGCACCATCTCGTTGAAACCTACGGTTATCGGACCACCGACCACCACCTTCACCTCGGGTAAAACCTCTTTCACCGCCTTCGCCAACGCAGACACCCTGGGCAGAGAAAAGGCATTTGAGTAAACACCCAGCAAATGTGGTCTATAGTTATATATCATTCTAACCATATCTTCAAAACTGATGAATGCTCCATCAAGAACCATCACCCTGTGCCCCTCTCTCTCAAGCATACCTGCAATAGATAGTATTCCGAGCGGATGCCAAGCTCCTCCCACATCCTCAGCAAACTTCCCGGTGAAGAAGTCATTAGGTCTCCATGGCGACATACACAACACTACTCTCTTCTTATCCACCTATGACACCCCCCTGAACATATATCTTTTCATCACATCAAAGCCAGTTCTGAAAAGAAGCAACATATTGGTTCTATTACGAGTTTTGAACAACCTCTTCAGAATGTAATTCAATCTGAAATAGAAAGACCTGTATGCCCTTCCTATATATTCCTCCAGTATCGCTCCATTCTCATCAATAGAGTGGCAGGCATCAAAACTCTCCCACCTCCTTAACAGGGGCTTATAACTCTTATACAACTCGGTTCCCGGATACGGAGTTGTTATATTGAAGGAGACATAGTCAGGGTCAAGGCGGTGGGCTAACTCTATGGTCTCAATAACCTCTCCCTTCGTCTCACCAGGAGTTCCTATCATGAAGAACGCCGCTGTCTCAATCCCTGCCCTTTTGGTCATATTAAATACATCCTCCACCCCATCTACGGATATCTTCTTATTCAGTATATTAAGCACCCTCTGGCTCGCCGCCTCCACGCCATATAGAATAAGACGGCAACCTGCTCTCCTCATTGCATATAACATCTCCTCATCCACAGTGTCAATCCTGCTCATACACAAAAAAGGAATGGTAAGGTTCTCTTCAACCATCCGCCTCATCAACTCCATTACCAGTGATTTATTCAAAGTGAAGGTGTCATCCCAGAATCCAAGCACATCAAATTCACCTTTTATCTCCCTCATTTCAGCAATGATATTACCCACGCTTCTATATCTTACCGTCTTGCCATAATAGGCACCAGTAGAACAGTAGGTGCAGGGGTATGGACAACCCCTGCTTATGGTCATTATGGTGAATCTGCCTCCACCTGAATAGGGTGGTTCATAATGGTAATACTTGATAAGGTCCCTGGCGGGGAAGGGTATCTCATCAATATCATCAACAAGTGGTCTTTTAATATTGTTTATCACACGACCACTTTTCAGATACGACACCCCCATCACCTGTGATACATCTCCACCATTAATTAATGCTCTGACCAGATTAAGGGTGGTAATCTCCGGCTCACCCCTCACCACATAGTCAAGACCACCCGATAACCCATCCTCAGGAAGAACAGTGAGATGAGTCCCACACCCCACTGTGGTAAATTCACCAAAATGTTTCTTGAGACCTCTTATAAATTCAAGGTCATTTGGAAGAACCGATGTTCCAGGGGAGATGATGACAATCTTTGGCTTTAAAATCTTCACTATCTCCTTCGCTCTATTGCTACTTATTGAACCTGCGGGGCAGTCAATAACATCTACTGAAAAGCCCGCATCCCTCAGAACACTTGCGATATAGCAGAGCCCCAGAGGTGGTATGTGATAGTCGGTCTTGCTATAAACACCAGCGCACCTCGCCAGAACTGCATCTACTTGAACCGAGAATCCCTTTGGCTGAGGAGGAACTATCAATAAGACATCAATACCATGCACATTATT
>Ga0164318_10006073_pt1 | contig 11705 bp, 7 predicted proteins | sample GuaBasSedimGuay9_FD_113734 | JGI IMG/M metagenome (GOLD analysis project Ga0164318, IMG submission 113734) | Subseafloor sediment microbial communities from Guaymas Basin, Gulf of California, Mexico - Guay9, Core 4571-4, 0-3 cm | ecosystem: Environmental > Aquatic > Marine > Hydrothermal vents >... | reverse complement strand
TAGCGATTTTTATCTTGATCTACTGTTTTATCATCTTAAGCTGCGCTGCTATGTTGTGGTTGAACTCAAAGCCGTACCCTTCGACCCGGGCTTCGTCGGACAACTCAACCTCTATCTTTCCGCTGTGGATGACCTGATGCGCCACCCGGATGACATGCCGACCATCGGGCTTTTGCTTTGCAGGAGCAAGGACCAGCTCGTTATAGAATATGCCTTGCGCGGGTTCAACAGTCCAATGGGTGTTGCACAATGGGAAACCCGCCTGACTGAAACCATTCCCGATGACCTCAAAGGGAGCCTGCCAACCATTGGGGAGATCGAAGCCGAATTGATGCTGGATGGTGAGGGGGATGTATTATGATTTATGATATCCTCGCCGAGCTGGAAGATCTCAACGCTGAGGTGTTCAGGTTGGCGGCGATCATCAACAAGAACTTCGAGGAGGTGGGGGTATGAGTTGGGAGATGAAGAGTCTCGATCAGCTTGGTTATATCAGCCGTGGCCGCTCTCGGCATCGTCCACGCGATGCTGCTCATCTATATGGAGGGCCATATCCCTTCATCCAAACGAGCGATGTGAAACACGCGGGGCTCTACGTGACAGAATACTCCCAGACATACAGCGAAGAGGGGCTTGCGCAGAGCAGATTGTGGAAGTCTGGAACGCTTTGTATCACCATCGCAGCGAACATTGCGGATACGGCGATACTATGTATAGATGCCTGCTTCCCTGATAGCGTGATTGGTTTCATACCAGAGAAAGACAAAGCCGACGCGCGTTTCGTGAAGTACCTATTCGATGTACACCTTCAGCGTAGGTACAAGAAGTTCACGCAGGGGGCGGCTCAAGACAACCTGAGCCAGGGGAAACTTCTCTCGTTGAAATTCCCTGTTCCCGGCATCCATGAACAAAGGGTTATCGCTGACAAACTCTCCGCCTATGACGACCTGATCGAGAACAACCGGCGGCGGATTCAGTTGCTGGAGCAGGCGGCGCGGCTGCTCTACAGGGAGTGGTTCGTCCACCTCCGCTTCCCCGGTCACGAACATGCCACAATCACTGACGGCGTGCCGGAGGGGTGGGAGAAGAAGACAATCGGCAAGTTGGCACCGTTCAAGTACGGAAAGGCACTCAAGAAGGATGATCGAGTACCTGGGCAGTTTCCGGTCTACGGCTCAAGCGGAATCGTGGGCACACACGAAAAAGCGCTTGTCACCGGACCAGCAATCATTGTCGGTCGAAAGGGCAACGTCGGAAGCGTCTACTGGAGCAAGGATGACTTTCACCCAATTGACACGGTGTACTTCATCGAAGCTGAGTATTGCACCACTCACCTCTACTACGCCTTGCTTCACACGCAGTTCATCAACACAGATGTCGCAGTTCCCGGCCTCAACAGAGACTTCGCACACAGCCGAACGCTACTCATCCCAGACGACAGGATTCTTACTTTGTTTGAACAAGATGTTACGGTTATTCGCGATCAGATCGATAAGCTGACGAAGTACAACGATAAGCTCGCTCAAGCCCGCGACCTCCTCCTGCCGCGCCTGATGAACGGGGAGGTGGCGGTGTGAACGTTTTATAGCCGATGGAAATGAATAATAAATATTAGGTGGGAATTACAAGATGGAAGAGCCGAAATCGCTGGATAGCATGTTCAAAGAGAAGATCTTTCGGATACCGGACTATCAACGGGGTTATGCATGGCAGAAAGAGCAGCTCAAGGATTTCTGGGAGGATCTCATCAACCTTTCGGACACCCGCTCGCATTACACAGGAGTACTCACGCTAAAGGAAGTGGCGCAGGAGGATATCAAAGAGAGTGACAAGGAGTATTGGCTCGTTGAAGACCATTCATACCAGATGTATCACATCGTGGATGGTCAGCAGCGCTTGGCAACATTCATTATTTTCATGCAGGCGTTCATTGAGTTCGTGATGTGGAAGTTGCCGGAGAACGCCGGCAAAGCGCCGACAGATGTCTACATTACGGAGAGCCTCAGCATTTCTGAGGTGACTGGCAAGTATTTGTTCAAAGTGAAGCCTACCGGAGACCATTTCAGAACCTACAAGTTCGGTTACACAGAGGACAACCCCAGTTACGAATACCTGCGTTACCGAATCTTTGGGGAAGAAGGTGCAGGCGCTGTTGATGAAACTTTCTACACGCTCAACTTGAAGAACGCGAAACTGTATTTCTCGGAGCAACTGGCAGCGCTCTACGAGCAAGCCGGCCTGCCGGGACTGCAAGAGATTTACAAGAAGCTCACGAAACGGTTCCTGCTCAATGAGTACATCATCCGGGATGAAATTGACGTGTTTATGGCTTTCGAGACCATGAACAACCGGGGCAAGAAGCTCTCGGATTTGGAGCTGCTCAAGAACAGGTTGATTTACCTTACCACTCTGTATGACGATGATGATCTGGATCCAGCGGAACGCCGAAGTATGAGGGAGAACATCAACAATGCTTGGAAGGAGGTTTACTACCAGCTGGGCCGGAATGCGATAAAGCCGTTGAATGACGATGAGTTTCTCAGAGCGCACTGGATCATGTATTTCAAGTACTCCCGGAAGACCGGACGTGACTACATCCGATTCCTTCTCGACGAGCAGTTCTCACCGCACCACGTACACAAGAAGGTCGCGCACGAGGTTCCACTTGAGCAGCCGGAAGAACAGAAGTCGGATTCAATGTCGGATGATATGGAAGATGAGAACAGGGAGGAACGCACCACCGTTTCAGTGGCAAAGCTCAGGCCAGATGAGATCAAGTATTATGTGGACAGCCTGAAGGAGTCTTCGGTCCATTGGTTCACATTGCACTTCCCCCGCATGGCAGCCAACTTGCCGGAGGCGGAGATCCAAGTACTCGAAAAGTTGAATCGTATTGGAATGGGATATTTCCGCCCACTGGTCATGGCTATTCTTAAGAATGAATCTGGCCATGAACAGCGCCTCTTCATTTTCCAACGCATTGAACGATTCATCTTCCTTGCCTTTCGAATGGGCAATGCCCGCTCAAATTATGGTAGCAGTGAGTTCTACAATGCTGCCCGGCAGCTTGGCAGCAAGCAGCTCACCCTGTCCGATATCGACAACAAACTCACAGAGCGTCTTTCGTTCATGTTCAACGCAGATGATGCACTGCGGCTGGATGATTTCTACAATGTATTGGCAAGAAAGTTCGAGGGTGGGAGTGGCTACTACGGTTGGTACGGGCTGCGCTATTTCCTGTATGAATATGAGCTGAACCTGCTTGATGAAAGTCGGCAGAAGAAGGTACACTGGGATGATCTGCTCAAGACTCCACGCGACCAGATCTCCATTGAACATATTTGTCCACAGACCCCGACGGACGACTGGCGTGATGCATTCTCTGACGTTCCGGAAGAGCAATACTGCCGCTATAATGGTTCTCTTGGGAACATGCTGCTGCTGTCCAGGTCGATCAACTCGTCGCTGCAGAATGACCGCTTTGAGGAAAAGAAACATCCGAAGTACGACGAAAACGATCGTAAGCTCAGAAATGGATACTCGGACGGCTCTCACTCAGAGATTGAGGTTGCCCAAAATGCGCGATGGGGGCCGGAGCAGGTTCGAGACCGAGGGATGAAATTGCTTTCATTTATGGAAAAACATTGGGATGTGCGTTTCCGGAACGACGCAGACAAGGAGCGATTGTTGTTTCTGTCGTCCGAACCCGGAGACGATACCGATGACGGAAGCGAATGAATAATGAACCAGATATCAGCGAGATGAGGAAATGGCAGGCAACGGATATTCCGAAGACACCCTCGTCCAGCAGACCACCGCCGAATACATGGAGCAGCAGCTCGGCTGGGAGTCGGTCTACGCCTACAACAGTGAGGACTTCGGGTCGGGTAGCTTGCCGCGCCTGATGAACGGGGGGTGATCGCATGACGGAACCGCCCCTCGCACCTATCAGCTACGAAGAACAAGATCGACAGGTTTCCTGGCGTGGAGTCAGCATGGAAGACGGGGACGGATTTAATACGTTCCTGACCAACGATGTGGCCTCGCGGCTCCACGACGAAGAAGGACTAACCGAATTCGAGGCCCACCTCCGAGGGCTGGCTAACACTGGTTTCGCCCGCGACAGCCTCAACGCCATCTTGGCGGCCGAGATTCCTGAACAGCGAGATTGGGCGGTTGGCGAAGCCGTGGCCGAAGCCTACTTGGGCCGTGAATACGAGATCATCTGGCCCTGGAATATGGAGCGCGACAAGCGCAACCCCAACGCCAGCTTGCCAGGTGCGGACCTGGTGGGGTTCGAGATCAGCGGTGCCGATGTACGCCTCGCGCTTGGTGAAGTTAAGACCTCCACCGACGCGCAGACACCGCCCGGTGTGATGAACGGCCGAAGCGGTATGACCCATCAGATTGATAACTTGGCGAACAATTTGTCACTGATAAACCAGTTGCTTAAATGGTTGCTGCCTCGCTGTAAGGGCACGGAACACGAGGCGCCTTTCAATGCAGCGATCGGACTGTTCCTTGATTCCGGCAACAAGGCCATCGCGTTATTTGGGGTACTGGTCCGAGACACGCAACCCAACACTTTGGATTTGCAGGCCAGAGGCCAAATCCTTGCGGAATCCCTCCAATACCCGACGACCTGCCAACTAATCGCGATCTATCTTCCCTGCGCCATTTCTGACCTACCGGCGCGCGTAGCGGGAGGTGGATCATGAGCCATTGGCTGCTCGATAGATTGAATGATACGAGGCAACATGCCCTGAAGCAGGCGAGCCGTGCGCAAATCTATCACGAGCTGCTCGACGCCCCATTTGGCGAAGATGCGGAATTGATCCGTCGATCTGCCGAGGCGCTGGAAATGGTCGTACTGGATCTGGTCTTGGAAGACATTGCGGATGACGAAGAAAAGCAGAAAGAGTTGAAACTCAGCGCGGCCGATGCCTTCCGCCTGCTTAGAGTCCTTCCAAGGCAAGACGATGCCATGGACGCGGGCATGTTTCTACTGCGGGCCGGTACGCTGGCCGTGTTGGGCGATAAAGGATCGGATGCAGCACGGTGGCTGCGCGAGGAAAGCTGGCCCGAGCTGCCACTGGAGTCGGAGGATTGGAGCAAGCGGACATGGGCAACCATCCTCGACATCTGGCTCCGGCTGATTCGCAAGAACGGATGGTCGGATCGCGACGCTGTGCTGGAGCGTATTTCCCGCCTGCGCGATTCTCAAGCGTCGTTTGAAAAGGATTACCTCGAAGGCCAGGAGCCAGCGCACGCCAAAGCAACGGCTCTGGAGTTGATCGGGCTCTACCACCTAGCCAAAGCCGCCGAAGTATTTGCCTATTACATGACCGATGGCGTTGTGGATGGGAAGTATCAAATCCACAAATTGCTGGAAACGCACTTCGACCGCGTGCTGGCCGTGTGTAAGCAAGCGCAAATGGTGGAACTGGAGCCGTTGAGTTGGTTGCTTGCCGCCAGCGCCGCGCAGATGGCAGACAATTCCATCTGGACCGTTACCAGAGCCGTCAATTCGCGGGTGACGGAGTTCGTGAAGAATCTTGTAGACCGTGGCCGAGGGGACCGTGCCATCTTTGATATGCTTCCGCCACAGCGTCGAACGCTGGCAGAAAAGGGTTTGCTTGGCTCTAGTCGCCGAGCGGTTGTCGTGAGCTTGCCCACCTCCAGCGGTAAGACGCTGATCGCAGAGTTTCGGATACTCCAGGCTCTGAACCAGTTCGATCACGAACGCGGATGGGTCGCCTACTTGGCACCTACACGCACTTTGGTGAATCAGATTGCGCGTCAACTGCGCCGCGACTTCGAGCCGCTCAATATCATCGTCGAACAGGTAAGTCCCGCTCTGGAAATTGACAACATCGAGGTCGAGTTGTTGCACCAGCACGACCCAGCGCAGGAGTTTCGCGTTCTCGTCACGACGCCGGAAAAACTCGATTTGATGCTCAGGCAGGGTTTGGAAGAAGAGATCGGCCGTCCGTTGACGCTCGTTGTTGTGGACGAGGCTCACAACATTCAAAGCGTCCGCCGAGGACTTAAGCTCGAACTGCTGCTCGCAACGATCAACAGCGAATGCCAGCGCGCACAATTCCTCCTGCTTACGCCCTTCATCGACAACGCCCGAGAAGTCGCGCGGTGGCTTGGCGGGCAGAATTCAGAAGATATAAGTCTGGCTCTTGATTGGCAGCCGAATGATCGGGTCATTGGAATTGTTCAAGCCGAAAGAGGTGAAGCGCTCAACCGTCGGAGCTATGACTACCAGCTCCACATGGAAACCGTGCATACTACGAGGCAAACCCTGGTTGTTGATGAATTGCTTGCCTTCAAAAAGAATGAAGACATTGCTTCAACCTACAGTAAGGTTTCCAACCTAAGCACCTTGGCAGCAGTTACCGCTCAAAAACTCCAAGAGCGCGGACCAGTAATCGTGATGCATGCCCGGCCGGACTGGGTATGGACGCTCGCTGAACGGTTCAAGATCGAGAGTAACCGAAGACCCCCATCACAGAAGATCAAGCTGGTCCAAGAATTCCTAAAGATGGAGTTCGGCTCCACATTTCCGCTTATTGATTTGATGTCATACGGGGTTGGAGTGCACCACGCGGGGCTTTCCGATGATGTCCGCGCGTTGATGGAATGGCTTTTTGAAGCGAACGAATTGAAGTTCCTCGTTGCGACCACAACGATTGCTCAAGGGGTGAATTTCCCCGTGTCTGGCGTCGTGATGGCATCCCACCAGTACCCAGCCAGCACTTCTCCTTTTTGGATCGATATGCCGCCCGAGGATTTTTGGAACATCGCAGGCCGTGCAGGTCGCATCTCCCAAGGGAGCCTGGGAGTAGTTGCCCTTGTCGCGAGTGACGAATCCAAAGCCGAGGCACTTCGGACATTCATCCACAACCAATCAGGTGAGCTGAATTCTGCCCTAATAACGTTGGCTTGCGAAGCAGGCGATCTCATGAGTGATTTGGGGAGGATTGTTTACAGTCATCCCGAATGGTCCACATTTGTCCAATACCTAGCACATACCTACCGACAAATGGGGCAACCGGAAGGATTTGCCGACGAGATTGAGCAAGTGCTCCGGGGCACGTTTGGTTTTGGGAAGCTTCGAACCCAAGATTCAACACTGGCCAACCTGCTCCTAGAGGGGATCCACTCGTACACGCAATACCTTCAACGACCCGGCCAACCTCTAAAGCTCGTAGATAGCACTGGATTTTCACTGCAAAGTATTCGCACGGTTTTGGGCGCAGCACAAGAGCAAGGAATTAGTGAGGGCACATGGAACTCGGATTCACTATTTAGCCAAGATAACCACGACCTTCAGAGCATGATGGGAGTTTTGCTACGGGTCCCCGAGTTACGCGAAAACCTACTGGCTGCGACTGGAGGACGGGGGCCGGATGGTGATAAGCTTGCGCTTATCGTCAAGGATTGGGTGAATGGTGTACCAGTTCCGGACATTGCCAGCCGCTATTTCATGGACGACGGAGGCAGCTTGACTAAGGCAATGACCGTCTGCGGGCAAAATCTCTTTGGAAAGCTGACCCAGACAACAGCGTGGGGTCTCGGCGCACTGTTGTCCATAACCGGAAGTGGCCTCTCTGATGAGCAGTTCCACTCTCTGAACAATCTTCCATCGTGCGTGTACTACGGGGTTAACGATGACGCAGCGATTGCTCTTAGACTGCTTGGGGTGCCGAGAGAGGCAGCAACCGAGCTTGCCAGAACAATGGACGATCTACTTGGACAGCCTTTGACCACCATGAGAACACGCCTGCGCGAGATGGATGAAGCGGGGTGGCGGGAGGCGCTCGGACAACGTGAAGGCAGAGTTTATCAGAAAGTTTGGCGTGTGCTGGAAGGCTTGGAGTAGGTCGAGGAAGAATAAATGGCATTATTTAATGAAGACACCCTCGTTCAGCAGACCACCGCCAAATACATGGAGCAGCAGCTCGGCTGGGATGTGGTGTATGCCCACAACGAAGAGACCTTCGGACCAGACAGTACTCTCGGTCGCAAGAATGACAAGGAGGTGGTGCTCACCCGCTACCTTCACGAGGCACTGGTCAGATTCAACCCGGGTCTGCCGCGGCAGGCGCATCAGGATGCCATCCGCCAGATAGTGGAGTATCCAGCCACACAGTCTGTCCTGCAGATCAACCAGGACAAGTACAGACTGCTAAAAGACGGCGTGCAGGTTCAATTCCGAAATGAAGACGGAGAACTAACCAAACGCCGCATGAGGGTCTTTGACTTCGACAATCCTGACGAAAACCGCTTCCTCGCTGTGCGTGAACTGTGGGTGCGGGGCTCGCTCTACCGCCGCCGGGCAGACATCATGGGATTTGTCAACGGTATACCGCTGCTCTTTATCGAACTCAAGAACGTCCACAGAGACATCCGCACAGCTTATGAGAAGAACCTGTCCGACTACAAAGACACGATCCCGCATCTCTTCCACCACAACGCACTCATTATGCTTGCAAACGGGGTGGACGCGAAGATAGGTTCATATTCCAGCCGCTACGAGCACTTCCATGAGTGGAAACGGCTGGATGAAGACGAGCCGGGCGTGGTGGAGATGGAGACCCTGCTAAAAGGCGTCTGCAACAAAGACAAATTCATGGATATGTTCGAGAACTTCATCCTCTTCGATGACAGTTCAGGCGGGCTGAGGAAGATCATTGCCAGAAACCACCAGTATCTCGGCGTGAACCGCGCCATTAACGCATTGGGCGAGCGCAAACAACGTAACGGCAAACTGGGGGTATTCTGGCATACTCAGGGGGCTGGCAAATCTTATTCTATCGCCTTCTTCACCCGCAAGATACGCCGCAAACTGGGCGGAAACTTCACATTCCTGATATGTACTGACCGCGAAGACCTGGACAAACAGATCTATGATACCTTTGCAGGCTGCGGACTGGTGGACAACGATAAAGACCCCTGCCGCCCGGAAAGCGGAGAACACCTGCAACAGATGCTGGGCGAACACAAAGCCTACGTGTTCACCCTCGTTCAGAAATTCAACAAGAAAATAAACCCCACTAATACCTATTCCGACCGGGACGACATCATTGTCATCACCGATGAAGCACACAGAACCCAATCCGGACTGTTGGCACGCAACATGCGCGACGCGCTCCCGAATGCCAGCTATATCGGCTTTACCGGCACACCGCTCTTCAAAGATGATGAGATCACCCGCCGCATATTCGGAAATTACGTCTCAACATACGACTTCCAGCGGGCTGTGGTGGATAACGCGACCGTCCCACTCTACTACGATGCGAGGGGCGATAAACTTGGCATTTCCACCAGCGACATGAACGAGCGCATCGCCGAAAAGCTCGAAGAATTTGAGATCGATGACATAGATGTGTCCCAGCGACTGGAGCGGGAGCTTAAGCGCGAATATCACATTATCACTGCCAAAAAACGCATGGAACAGATCGCACAGGACTTTGTCACACACTACTCCACCCAATGGGAATCTGGCAAAGCTATGCTGATATGTATCGACAAGATCACCTGCGTGCGGATGTACAACCTGATCGGGGGCTACTGGCAGGAACAGATTGAAGAACTGGAAACCACACTCCCCGAGACACAAGACGAGCAGGAGGAGATATACCGCCGCCGTCAACTGAACTGGATGAGGGAAACCCGTATGGCAGTGGTGGTCAGCGAGGAACAGGGCGAGGTGGATAAGTTCCGCAAATGGGACCTGGACATCACCCCACACCGCAAATTAATAAAACAGGGGTTTGAAACAGAAGACGGACAGCGCATCGATATTGACTCCGCCTTCAAAAAGGAAGGACATCCGTTCCGCATCGCCATCGTCTGTGCCATGTGGCTGACTGGTTTTGACGTGCCGTGTCTGTCCACGATGTATCTCGACAAAGCCCTGAAAGAACATACCCTGATGCAGGCAATTGCCCGCGCCAACCGTGTGAATGAGGGTAAGAACAACGGTCTCATCGTGGACTACTGCGGCATTCTCAAGAACCTGCGAAAAGCACTGGCAACATTCGCAGGTCATCAGGGTAGCGGTCTGATCGATGGTAGCAAAACTCAACCCGAGGTTGACCCGGTGAAGCCGGAGGAGGAACTGCTGGGCAGTCTGGAAGAGACAATCATCCTTGTTCGCAGCTTCCTCGAAACACGCAACTTCCGCATGGAGGATATCACCGAAAAAACCGGCTTTGCGCGGAATAAAGCCATAGACGATGCCAAGGAAACAATCAACCAGAACGATGAGACCCGCAAGCGTTTTGAGATCATGGCTCGTGAGGTATTCAGGAAATTCAAAGCATGCATCACAATAAAAGGCATTGATGATCATCGGGCGGTCTATGAAGCCATTAACATCATCTACAAAACGCTCCAGACAGATAGAGAACAGGCTGACATCACCGACATCATCCGGGAACTGCACACGATCGTCGATAAATCAATCGATACCGCATGGGGTGAACTTCGGGAATCTTGCGATCCATACGACATCAGCAAGATTGATTTTGAGCGCTTATGCAGGGAGTTTGAGCGCAGCCCGACAAAGAACACCACAGTACAGAACCTGAAGGATGCCATCGAGAAAAGACTGCATCGAATGATCCGGCAGAACCCGCTCCGCACTAATTTCCAGGAGCACTACGAAGAGATTGTGAATGCATACAACCGTGAAAAAGACCGTGCAACGATCGAAAAGACATTCGAAGAACTTTTAAAACTCATAGATAGTCTCGATCATGAAACAAAGCGCATGATGAGCGAGGGTCTCGACGAGGAAACCCTTGCCCTTTTCGACCTTCTCATCAAGCCTAACTTGTCAAAGAAAGAGATCGACAGGATCAAAAAAGTAGCAAAAGATATGTTGGTGAATCTGAAGGCAGAAAAATTGCGCATCGACAACTGGCGTGAAAAAGAGGCGACCCGCGATTCCATAAAAGTCGAGATACGTGATTGGCTCTGGAAGGAGTCTACCGGGCTTCCGGAAAGCTATACAGAAGAAGAAATTGCACAGAAGGCAGAGGTCGTCTATGCGCATATCTATAGAGTTTACGATACAGTAAATCCAGCAATTTACGCTACTGCATAGTAAGTGCTGCATGAAAATATGGCGTAATCGGTTAAGCGCCAAAAGAGAAACGCAGATTCTTATAAAACAATAGGAATTAAAAAACTCGATCATCAGCCCTGCTCCGGACTTGAGCGAAGCGGAGTCTGGAGTTTGGTGACTTCTGGATGATGGCTGTTGAGACCACATAAATTGGTGTATCATGCAGATGTTTGCATGGTTCACATGCTCGTGTCACCCACCAGTGTTACCGGATTTTCCGGGTCAGATCCCAGTGCCCCCAAATATAGACTTGTCCCAAACTTTTACATCTTGCCAGAGAGAAAAAGAACAGTGATCATGAACAATATGGATGAGATCGATCGTCTTCTTGCGCAATTTCCGTTATATGCTGAGGATCTTGGAATAGACCGGTCAGAACCATCCGGCAGGTTCAAATGGTTTCTTGCATCGGTCCTGTTCGGTGCGAGGATCAGTCAGAAGATAGCATCGAACACGTATAATAAATTTGATAAACACGGGGTCAACACTCCGGAAAAGATCATATCAACAACATGGGACGAGTTGATCAGGATCCTCGATGATGGTGGATATGCCCGGTACG
>Ga0164318_10006072_pt1 | contig 11707 bp, 8 predicted proteins | sample GuaBasSedimGuay9_FD_113734 | JGI IMG/M metagenome (GOLD analysis project Ga0164318, IMG submission 113734) | Subseafloor sediment microbial communities from Guaymas Basin, Gulf of California, Mexico - Guay9, Core 4571-4, 0-3 cm | ecosystem: Environmental > Aquatic > Marine > Hydrothermal vents >... | reverse complement strand
AAGAGGAAAACCTGATAACACAACTTTCAGTTCTTTTTGGTTCCGGCGTGGGGTGGTGAAAATCGCCGTGTATACAGATGGAATTTTAATCCCATTTTTGTTCCATATCTTAAGGTTTCAGGTGTCAGGAATGATGAACAGGGGCGCTGAAACCTGACACCTGACACCTGAAACCAGGCATTCTGGAATGAATAAATATGGGCAATTTTAATCATCCCAGTTCCAGCGTGACTGTGCAGTGTACGCAGACAGCCTTGCCGGGTTAAACTGTAAACTTGCGTAATACGGTGTCGGTATCGTTGCGTCATAAAAGTAAAACCATACAGATAATGTTATATTTGGAGGGGGATCATGGGAGACTTTGAACCGATAATCATCGCTTTTGTATGTAACTGGTGTACATATACCGCCGCAGATCTGGCCGGAACTTCAAGATTGAGTTACCCTGCCAACGTGAGATTGATCCGGGTCATGTGCACCGGAATGGTTGACCCCAAATATGTGATAAAGGCCTTTCTTGAAGGGGCGGATGCGGTGCTTGTCAGTGGATGTCACCCCGGGGATTGCCATTACATCAACGGAAATTACAAGGCACGAAGGCGGATCAAGCTTCTTAAAGAGATCCTTCCCCAATTCGGTTTTGACGATGAACGGCTCAGGTTGACCTGGATTGGTGCCAGCGACGGAATCCAGTTTGCCGATACCATTCGTGAAATGGTGACACAGATAAAGAACCTGGGCCCCAACGAAGCCAAAGCAAAGATGGTGATATAAATTGAAACTGGATACTGGAAAGTCAAACGGAATGCTGGATGAAGAACATTAAAAGAGATCTTCTGGCATATTCAATTAGCAATAGTATTTTTTTTGTTATTAGAACCAGCCATCACAACCAGCGAGATTCAAATTTCAAGTTTCAGTCATAAGGAGAATGACGGTGAAAACGGCGAAAATCAGTGTAAAAAACGGAGATCTTTTGGCGACTCTACGAGAGTTTTTCCGATCCATCCTCCAATTGGATGATATCAGCGCAATTCTGGTTCCACAACACCTTCCCATGAAGGATGTTGTGATGCCAACTCTTGTGACCGATCCTGAACAACTAAATGGCGCCGACCCTCTGGCGCCGGTTTTTCCCATGAATGGGGCCAAAATTGTTTCCCGGCTTACTCGTAAGCCCATTGGAAGAAGAGTGGCGGTTGTATTACGCTCCTGCGAAATACGTGCATTTATCGAACTGGTGAAACTCAAGCAAGGCCGCATGGAAGAAGTGGTTCTGGTGGGAATCGACTGCATGGGAGCATACAAGAATGTCGATTATACTCAGATCGTCGGAGAACAAGAAACAGAATTAACTTCAATATTTTACCGGAATGTCTTATCTGGGAAAGAAATGGCCGAGCAAGGGTTTGACCTAAATCCTGCTTGTAAAGCATGCGAACACCCTATCCCCAATGGTGCAGATATTTTAATCGGACTTTTCGGGATTGATACAAACAAAAACCTGCTGGTTCAAGCCCGGACTCCAAAAGGAGAGGATCTCTATAGAAACCTTGATCTTTCTGATACACAGGAACCACCGGAACGCGCTGCGGCAATTAAATCACTGATAGCTAAAAGAACGGCCTATCGAGATAAAATGTTTGCAGAAACCACCGAAGTCACCAACAGCGTGGAAAAACTGAATATATATCTTGCCAACTGCATAAACTGTTACAACTGCAGGGTGGCCTGTCCGGTTTGTTATTGTAAGGAATGTGTCTTTGTAACGGATGTTTTTAACCATGAGCCGATCCAGTACCTGCGATGGGCCAATCGTAAAGGTGTCATCAAGATGCCCACCGATACGGTTTTCTACCATATTACCCGGCTTGCTCACATGAGTACTGCCTGTGTCGGATGCGGTCAGTGTTCCAATGCCTGTCCTAACAGTATTCCTGTGATGGAACTGTTTCGAACCGTTTCATTCCGCACACAGAAAGCGTTTGAGTACGAACCGGGTAAAAGCATTGAGGATGATCCTCCTCTGTCGGTATTCCGGGAGGATGAGCTTAGCGATGTTGTAGGAATTGGAAAATAGTACCCTAATTGAGCGAAAGTCGAGGATGCCCCATATCCGAGGCATCAAGGGCAAAGCCGTAGTCATCTACTGCAAGGCATTGATAACAAAGAAGATGGGGTGTCATCGGCTTTCCCGAAGGGTAAACAAAATCGATATAAAATAGCAGAATTCATATTTCACTGATAGAAGAGATATTAAAACGTATTCAAATTATCGAAAGACTCATTAAAACAGAAAGATAATGATCGTTTTTGGTTTTGTTTACGTTCAATTAGGGTAGTATAAGGATAGTCATATTATGAAGAAAAAAATCGGTAAAGCACTAGTGGTGGGAGCCGGAATCAGCGGTATTCGGGCTGCCTTGGATCTGGCGGAATTCGGCTATGGTGTTACTCTCATCGACCGGTTACCAAATATAGGAGGGATTTTGAGCCAGCTCGATTATCAATTTCCCACCGATCACTGCGGTATGTGCAAAATGCTTCCTCTCGTGGATCGGGATTTATCATCCCAGTATTGCTTACGTAAAGGTCTTTTCCACGAAAATATCGAAATTCGTCTTTCCACAGAACTTGCTTCGGTAAAAGGCGAACCGGGCCATTTCCAGATTATCCTTCGGCAGAAAAACAACCTTGTTGATCCGACACGGTGCATCGGATGCGGCGAGTGTGTGAAAGTCTGCCCGGTTGAAGTTCCGGATTCCTTTAACGCCGGCCTATCCGTGCGAAAGGCGATCTACCTTCCGGTTCCCCATGCTATCCCGAACTCGTATATCATTGATACCATGTCTTGTACCAAGTGCGGGGAATGTGAAGTAATATGTCCTACAGGGGCCATAAAGATTATAGAAGAAGTCTACAAGGATTTTCGTATCCTTGTGGTGGACGACGAATTTATCGTTCGCGATTCTCTTAAGGAGTGGCTCCAGGACGATGGCTTTACCGTCGACACCGTGGCATCCGGTCCTGAAGCTCTGGACCTTCTGTCAAAACAAGCGTATCAACTCATGCTTACAGATATCAAAATGCCGGGGATGAACGGTGTGGAACTTCTTCAAAAGGCCAAAGAGGATTTTCCTGACCTTTGTGTGGTGATGATGACTGCTTACGCCACAGTGGAGACTGCTGTAGAAGCCATGAAGATAGGGGCTCTAGACTATTTCCTTAAACCCTTTGATCCCGACACTCTTATTCCCATGGTCATTCGAATATACCAGGATCTTAAAGCAGCCAAAGAACCCCCGATGGAAGTCGGTGCCATAGTCTTTTGTGGTGGTACAACCTATTTTGATCCTGCCAGCGGCCAGAATACTTTCGGATATGGTGTTTATCCGAATGTGGTAACAAGTCTTGAGTTCGAAAGGATTCTAAGTGGTACCGGACCCACCCAAGGTCGCTTGATACGGCTTTCAGACGGCAAACCGGTCCAAAGGGTGGCATGGCTTCAGTGTGTGGGATCAAGAGACATTCAGATCGACGCCGATTTTTGCTCCTCTGTCTGCTGTATGTACGCTATAAAGGAAGCCCTTTTGGCCAAGGAAAAGTCTGAGCTGGAAGCAACTATCTTTTACATGGATATGCGTACCTTTGGGAAGTCCTTTCAGCGCTATCGAGATCGGGCGGAAAAGGAACACGGGGTTCGTTTTGAAAGAGGGCGTGTTCATACCGTTGTTCTGGATGAAACCAGCGGCGATCTTATTATCAGTCATATTGATTATTCCGGGGCCTGTCGAGAAGAGGTCTTCGACATGGTAGTACTTTCCGTCGGCCAAAAGCCGGCTTCAGGCACGACAGCTCTTTCTGAAATGGTGGGAATACCTCTTAATCAGTGGGGATTCCCTCAGGCCCAACCTTTTTCATTAACGCTAACAGATCAAGAAGGGATCCTATTGGGAGGTTCCTTCTCCGGTCTTAAAGATATCAATGAATCTGTGATTCAGGCTTCGGCTGCTGCTTTATCTGCATCCCGCGTTATTCATACCGCCGGGGGCAGTCTTAATTCCGATCATATACCCAATGAGCCTTTGCTCGAGATTTCACAGGCTCCTCCCAAGATTATGGTAGCTGTCTGCACCTGCGGTGATTTGCTTCCCAAACTTTTAGACACCAAACAACTTGCTCGGCGCCTTGAGACGGATCCAGCGGTGGATCAGGTCGTTTTTCTTGAACAAACCTGTACTGTCTCGGGCTGGGAAAACCTTGTCGAACTGGTGGAAAAACATAAACCAAACCGGATATTGATTGGTGCTTGTCTTCCCTATATTTATGCACGAAAAATCAAGGAACTGGGGCGGCGGGTGGGTCTTGATCCTGCTCTTATAGATGTGGTTGATATAGTGCACTTAGCTCACGGATCGAGGTTTAAAGCCGAAACTCCTTCAACTGATGAAATATCGGATGTCAACAAGAAACTGATGGCTATATTGGGTATTGGACTTGGAAGACTCAAATGGGTTGATCCGGCTCCTGTAACCAGCGTGCAGATTATCCAGAAGGCCCTGATAGTGGGTGGAGGAATCGCTGGAATGATATCCGCCCTTGGTATAGCAGATCACGGCTTTCAAGTAGATCTGGTAGAAAAAGAAGAGGTGTTGGGGGGTAATCTTAACTGGTTACAACGAACCCTCGAGGGAAACTTAACAAAGACGCTTCTCAAAGAAACGATGCTCAAAGTGGAAAGACACCCGCTCATCCGGGTGCACACCGGCAGCAGTGTAGCCGGGTCCTATGGTCAGGTAGGGCGCTTTTATACGACCATAGAGCACAAAGGAAAAGACGCTTTAACCGTGGAACATGGCGTGACAATCCTTGCCACAGGAGGTACGGAGGCGACTACCACCTCATACGGTTACGGCACTGACAAGGCAATTATCACCCAAAAGGAGTTGGAGCAAAAACTGGGGGATAAAACCCTCAAACCGAATATACTGGGATCTGTGGTCATGATCCAATGTGTCGATTCCAGGGAGGAACCGAGGAATTATTGCAGTCGCATATGCTGTGCCGGAGCATTAAAACACGCACTTTATTTAAAGGAGCAAAACCCTGAAATAGCTATCTACATTCTTTATAGGGATATAATGACATATGGCTTTACTGAGACCTATTACACTCAAGCCCGCAAGGCAGGTGTGATCTTTATTCCGTACCATGTGTCTGAGAAACCACAGGTTATCACTATAGACGGATCTGTTCAGGTAATTGCCTTTGAGCCGATTATTGGGCAAAAAATCCGGATAGATGCCGATCTTGTTGTCCTTGCCACCGGCATTGTGTCCGCACTTTCTAAGGACCTGACAGAAGCCTTTGGAATAACCATGGATCAGGACGGTTTTTTTGAGGAAGCTGAATATAAGTGGAGACCGGTCGATTCACTCAAAGATGGGGTTTTTTCCTGTGGCCTGACTCATTCACCCCGGAATATTACAGAGTCGATAGCCACTGCCGAAGCTGCGTCCCAGCGGGCGTTAAGAATTCTTTCCTATGAACAAATGCCTGCGGGAAAAGTAGTGGCGGAGATCCGTCACAGCCTTTGCAGTTTATGTGAACAGTGTATTGACGCCTGCCCTTATGGTGCCCGCATCTTAGATCTCGACCTGGAAAAGGTGCTGGTCAATGTCGCTATGTGTCAGGGGTGCGGATCATGCGCCACGGTTTGTCCTAACAGCGCGGCAGTGCTTGCTGGGTTTTCAGACCGACAAATGCTCGATGTCATTGACTTTGCACTTGAATAAACGACTTTGGATTAACGATTGTCGTTTTATGAAATCGTTTTGCTCTGACTATTTTAATAAATTTGATAGAATGCCTTCGATCATCAATCGAAAATCATCAATCAAAAATGGGAGGCACATGAACCGTCTGCAAGAAATAGAAAGCGAACAGGGATCTGAAACTGCATCGGCACAGGTCATTGATTCACTGGCATCTATCCGGGATATGGTAAGCACCTGCATCCAGTGCGGCACTTGTACGGGTTCTTGTCCCAATGCCTTTGCCATGGATCTCACACCCCGTCAGTTGTGGTACAATGTCCTTAGGGGAGAAAAAGAGACAATTTTCCATTCCAAGACCTTCTCACTATGTTCTGTCTGCTATTATTGTACCCTACGATGCCCACGGGGTCTTCCCATTACCGACGCCATGAGCGCACTCAAGCAGATAGCTGCAAAGGAAAATCTAGCACCTTATAAGAAGAGCATCCGTTTTTACAAAAGTTTTATGGAGAGCGTATGCCGTCATGGCCGGGTCCGGGAGATGGAGTTGATGACACTTTATTTTATTTCCATGAAAAGCCCATTTCTGCCCCTTCAGTTTGCCCCCTTGGGAATGAAACTCATGGGCAAAGGAAAGATTTCTTTTGAGATTCCTTCAAAAGGAAACGGTGCGTTAAAAGCGATCTTTCGTAAGGTGGAAGAGTTAGAAAAAAGTTGATTAGAAATGGATTTTTTGGTTTTTGTGGCGAACTATCTTTATTAATTGTTTTTTTACCTTTAAATGATTGAAGATTGACAATTGAAGATTGAAGATTGAAGGTATTCTTCCACTTTAATAAAAAAAATAGAGCGAAGCGATTCCACAAATAGTCAATCGTCAATATTCAATTTTCTTTTTTTTGTTCCGGCTTGTTCGGTTTAAGATTGAAGAGAGTATATATGAAATACCTATATTATCCAGGATGTTCTCTTGAAGGAACGGCTCTAGAATACAACTCCTCCACCAGGGCCTTTATGCAGGAACTGGGAGCAGAACTGATGGAAATTGAAGACTGGACCTGCTGCGGCGCCAGTGCTGCCGAGGCGACAAGCCATCTTCTTTCTCTGGCATTACCGGCATGTGTTCTTGCAAAGGCCGAGAAAATGGGGGGAGTCGAGGAAATTCTTGTTCCGTGCAGCGCGTGCTATCTGAACCTAAAAAAGGTTGAGGAAAAGATACGAAAGGACCCGGAACTTCTTGATAAAATCAACATCATATTAGCTGAGGAAAAGCTCCACTTGAATGGTCAGGTGCGTGTTCGGCATCTCCTTGACGTAGTAGCAAATGACGTGGGTGCTGAAAAGATCTTTGCCCGCGTGAAAAAACCATTTATAAATCTTAGTATCGCTCCCTATTATGGATGCCAGTGCCTTCGTCCGTACTCTGTTTTTGACGATCCTGAGGAACCCCGCTCTATGGAATCGATTATTAAAGCCACGGGGGCAAAGATCCATAATTGGAATATGGGGGGCAGATGCTGCGGAGCAGCTCACATGACCACCAAGCCTGAAGTAGCTCTGGAGCTCGTAGCCGCCATATTAAAGGCGGCTCGGGGAGCAGATGCCATCGTCACGGTATGTCCCATGTGCCAGATGAACCTTGAGGCGTATCAGAAAAAAATATCGGGAATGTGCAAGGAGGAGCTGGGCATGCCCATCCTTTATCTTCCTCAGTTTCTGGGGCTGGCCCTTGGCCTCTCGGAACAGGATTTGCGATTAGATCTTAATCTTTCCATTCTTAAAGCTTTCCTTGGCAAATGGATGTTGAACCTGACATCTGTAAACCGGAACAAAAACGAGATTAAAAATTAAGTCTATTTGATGAGAAATTTTTATCATCCCACGATTAAACTATTACTCGACTGGAAATAAGAAGCCGGTCTATTCAGCATTTTCCAGACGCTTAATCTTCCATTTTATCTACCGGGAGGTTAATAGTAAAAATGGTGTATTCCCCCGGCTTGCTTTTGACCGTGATTGTTCCTTTATGCTCCTCGATGATACCGTAAACCATGGAAAGTCCCAGACCGACCCCTTTCCCCTCTGTTTTGGTGGAATAAAATGGATCGAAAATTTGGTGAATGTCTTTTTCGGCAATACCGCATCCGGTATCTTCGACTTTTATTTCCACCATCCTCTTCTTTGAATTAAAGGAGCTTTCCAGGGTAAGGGTGCCGCCGTCAGGCATGGCGTCAATGGCATTAAAAATGAGATTGATAACGCATTGCTGGGTTTGATTAAAGTCACCAAACACCTCTGGAATTCCCCGATCAAGATCGGTTGTAATCTGGATATTCTGAAGCATTAATTTGTGCTGGCTGAGCAGAATGCATTTTTCCAAGAGTTCATTAACATTCATCTTTCTGAATTCGAGTTTGGATTTTCGTGAGAAAGCAAGTAGATTGGAAACGATCTTGGAGCAGCGGCCGGTCTCACTCTCGACAAGAGTCAGGTATCTCTGAAATTTGTCCATGTTTTCTTGTTTCAAAGCGCCCCTATTAATAATCTTGAGCATAAGACGAATATAGTTCAGGATGCCCGCAAGAGGATTATTGAGCTCATGGACAACGCTGGCGGACAGTCTGCCCAAAGAAATCATTTTGTGCTCATGAAGCAGTCTGGCCTGATCGGCAAATTGCTGTTCCATTCTTCTGATCTCTCTCAAATCCCTAAAAAATGCCACCGTGCCGACCTCTTCGCCCTGGTCAAACATAACAGTTGCTGAAAGCTGGACCGGGATCTTGTTGCCCGTTTTGTCAACAAGATATGTCTCATAAAGGAAAAGCCTGTTTTTTCCCCCGTAGTCACTGGAAAATAATTCTTCCCTGTATTTGGCTATTGCTGTCGGAAAAAAATCATTGAAGGACATTTTCATGATTACCTCATCCTCAGAATAGCCAAGCAATTTCTCGGCACTATGATTGAAAACAATTACGGTCCCATCCTTATCCGAGGCCATAATGGCATCGATTGAACTCTGAATAAGGTTGCGATCATAAAAGCCTTTTGTGACTTCTTGTTGCAGCCGTTTGATATCGCGCATATCTTTGAAGTAGCCCACAGTAGCTACTTCCTCTCCCTCATCGTAGAGTAATGCTGCGGAGAGCAGGATGGGTACTTGCTGGCCGTCCTTGGTGAGAACTTCCACTTCAAAATTAAGCAAACGGCCGGAGCCGCCGTATTCGCTTCCGTAGATCATTTTCTTTATCTTCCTGGCTTTGCCCGCAGGGTATAGCTGGGTGACGTGAATCCCAAAAATCTCCTCCTGAACATGGCCAAAAATGTTTTCAGCGCCCTTATTATAAATAATGATATTTCCTGCACGATCATTAGCAACGATCCCGTCTATTGAGGTCTGAATAAGATTTTTTTGAAAATCATATGCTTTCTTAAGTTTTCGCTCCATTTCTTTTCTTTGAGTTTGATCTACGCATATCCCTTCATATCCTACAATATTCCCCTCCGGATCATAGCGTGTATGCGCGGTACGCAACACCGATATTACTTTTCCATCCTTACGCTTCAAATCAACTTCATAGTCAATGACGTGGCCGTCTCGTTCAATGATATCCTGGTATTTTCGGCGATCTTCCGGGCTTAGATAAAGATCGTCGGCAATATTTATTTTAAAAAATTCCTCTTTGTTTTTATACCCCAACATATCTATAAGAGCTTGATTTACCTCTAAAAATTTGCCTTCTTTGCTGCTCATGTAAACGCCGACACGCACATGCTCAAATAATTTCCTGTAGTCTTCTATGGAGGCGCGAAGCATTTTAGTTTGCTCATTTGCCTCTGTAATGTCACGGTATATGCACATATGCGATTGGATTCCATCACTTGTTCGCAGAGGTAATTCAAAGATCTCGAACGCTTTGTTGATGTGGGGAAAATAGTTGTCCCAGCGGAGGGTTTCTCCCTCAAATTTCTCTTTTGCTCTGCACCATGTGCATACTTTGTCACGATGAGCAATCACCTGATAACACTTCTTTCCACACCCTTCTCCAAAATCGTCGATACTGGTTTTGTTCATAAATTTTATCGTGTAATCATCATCTATAATATACACACCTGTATCCATGGCATCAAAAATAGAAGCTATCCTATTGGTCTCTTCATCAATCATGGCATGCCTCTCCCTCTCGTGCGCTGTCTCGAAAGGTCTCTGTTCGGTTTAAAACTTATCCTGAACTAGATTTATTTTAGATAAATTTTTAGAAAAAAACAATTTCAAAATATGAATTTATAAATATTAACCCTACAACGACGTTTACCACTCCGTCATTCCGGCTAAAGCCGGAATTCAGTCAGAACGATCTGGATAATGGCTATTTTTGTTCATGACCATAGATCAATTTCTGTCATGCCGGATCAAGTCCAGCATGACAGAATCCAGAATTTGGTGTCAACGGTAAGTTTCATTGTAGGGTTAAATTATATTTAAAAAAGCTTGATGAAAAGGTCGTTCGATCTCAAGATATGGATGATAAAGTAATACAGGTTTTAGAACAGGCCCAAGCATTCGATGGCTTCAAGGATCGCTTTGACCGATTGGAAACCTCCATGACGTTAAGAATGGATCACGTTGCAAAAGCCCTGAATAATTTGCAGAAAAAGATAGACCAGGTCAGGCCCGAAAAAGCCCAAGTTTCGAAACCGACAAAGGTTTCCCCAAAAACCACAACAAAACGTTATTACACAGTTCGAAACGGTGACACCCTTCACAAAATCAGTCGAACGTATGGTTTAACGGTAAAAAAGATGCGGATTTTGAATAAGTTATCTGATAAAGCTGTAACTTCTCAATAAGTTCTGTTGTATCAAATGGTGATATTGAGCCGAATCAATAATTTATTGAGATGTTACATAAAGCTGTTATCAGTCCAGGACAAAAATTGTTAGTGAATGTCCATCCATAAATAGTTTTTTTCCCCAATCTCTGCGCCTGCCCCGTAGGTCCGGCAGATCGTACTGGGGTTATGCTCAAAAAATAATCCTCGAAATATCAACTATATGTCTGCGGTTATTTTTTTCGCATGCCTTAATCATGAACAAAAATCCTCATTTATGGATGGACACTAGTGAGCCCTTAACCCGGGTGTGCGACCTCCTGGCGATTTTTCATTTATCCATAGGCGGACGAGTTCAACATATGATAAAAAAACAAAGGCAGAATCAAAGGATCCTGCCTTTTTTATCCAAAAATTTACGGTTGATTATTTTTTAATTCGCTCGTCAAGATCTCGCCTCTATGTAACGCAGGCGGATTTCTTCTCAGTCCCCAAACACTTTTTTCCTATCTGAAATTTTATACCCTAATGCCAGAATAATCTTTCGTTTTGTTTCCATTCTACATGGCATACCCTGTTCGATCCGTGTAATAGTAATCGGTGATATGTTGGCCTTTCTGGCGAGCTCGGCCTTGCTCATCATAAGAGATTCTCTAATTTCTTTTAGTAAATTTTTACTCATTTGATATAATTTTCTATAAAAGGATCAATTTCTTAATTAAATCATAAACTTGTCATTTGATTTTGTCAAGCAAAATTAAATATAATTTATATATAATTCCATTAAATTAGAATATATTGTATTTTATTAACATAAGTTACCATATATTGTGTTCCTTATAATTATGATATTAAATAAAATCGAGCGGTTTGATACATATTTCAAAACAATAGACCCCAAAAAAAGAGCATGATTTATGTCAAGCCCCGGGAACGATAATACGGGGGTCTTTTTTGGGTCAACCGGAACTGATGTGCAATAATTTTTACGGAAATCACAGCAAGTCATTATAATAACAGGCTAAACAAAGCCATTTTCCTCATTTTATTAGCTATCAAAAAAAGATTCATTTTTTTCTTGACATTATCGGTCTTTTTTTT
>Ga0164318_10006071_pt1 | contig 11707 bp, 8 predicted proteins | sample GuaBasSedimGuay9_FD_113734 | JGI IMG/M metagenome (GOLD analysis project Ga0164318, IMG submission 113734) | Subseafloor sediment microbial communities from Guaymas Basin, Gulf of California, Mexico - Guay9, Core 4571-4, 0-3 cm | ecosystem: Environmental > Aquatic > Marine > Hydrothermal vents >... | reverse complement strand
ATCTCCCGTGAAGCTCCCGTGCTGATTGTCCGGGAAGAGGCCCAGGAGGCCCGCATGGGTGGTGCTGCCAACGTGGTTGCCAACATCCATGCCCTGGGCGGTGAGCCGGTTCCGGTCGGCCTGATAGGTGCTGACGACAACGGCAACTGGCTGCTGCAGGCACTGGCCAACCGGGGAATATCTCCCGAAGGAGTGATAGTCGATCCCAATCGTTTCACCACCACCAAGACCAGGGTACTGGCCGGCGGTCGCAACACGGTCAGGCAACAGATGTTGCGAGTAGACCGCATAAACGATGATCCGGTCACTGCTCCCATCAGGAGCAACATCATCGAACGCCTGCGCCGGGTACTGACCAACGTGGAAGCCCTGGTGGTTTCTGACTACCGTGAGGGAGTGGTGGAAGAGGAAGTATTCGAAGAGATCCAACAAATCGCCGCCGCCGGCCAGGTGCCGGTATATGTCGATGCCCGGCGCGGCATTGAGAGGTTCAGGAAGGCAGAGGCACTGGTGCCCAACGAACCGGAACTGGCCGCTGCCACCGGCAGGGATCTCAACGGCGGCCAGATGTTGCAGGAAGCCGCGCGCTGGTTGCTCGAGCAAACCGATAGCCGTGCAGTGGTCGTCAAGCGAGGTCGCAACGGCATGGGTCTGTTTCTGGAAGATGGTCGCAATGTTCTCGAGCAGGCCTACGGCCTGGTGGAAGTGGCCGATGTCACCGGTGCCGGCGATACCGTGATTGCCGCCTATTCACTGGCACGCTGTGCCGGGGCCGAACCCGTCCAGGCGGCCCACCTGGCCAACATCGCCGGGGGAATAAAGGTGACCAAGTCGGGAACCGCCGTCGTGAACATTCGGGAGTTGCACCAGGCACTGAGCAGCTGAGTGTCGGATCGGTCCAGTGGATGCGGCGTAGCCGGCGGCGTGGCCGGCGGACAGGATGCGGCTTCCTCCTGCAACAACAGGTGGCAGATGGCGATATTCTCAACTGCAGCTGAATTGGTTCCCCTCCTGGAGCAGGCCCGGCAGCGGGGCGAGCGGCTGGTTCTGGCCAATGGCGCTTTCGATCTGCTCCACGTGGGACACGTGCGCTACCTGCAAGCAGCCGCCGAGTTGGGAGACATCCTGGTGGTAGCAGTAAACTCGGATGACTCGGTTCGCAGACTCAAGGGACCGGATCGACCGGTGGTGACCCAGGTCGAGCGCATGGAGATCATTGCCGCACTGGGGTGCGTGGATCACGTACTGGGATTCGCGGAAGACGACGTTGGCCAGGTGATCACGATATTGCGCCCGGACATCCACGCCAAGGGAACCGATTACACTGCCAGCAGCGTTCCCGAGGCCGAACTGGTCAGGAAGCTCGGCGGCCGCGTGGCCATAGTGGGAGATGCCAAGAATCACTCTGCCAGCGAGTTGATTGCCCGGGTAGCCGCCAGCCGCAGAAAAACTCCGGCCTGATGAAGATATTACACCTGCTCTCCTACCACTTGTATACGGGGCCGGCCGAGCCGGTTCTCAGGCTGGCCCGCGCCCAGCGCCGCCTTGGTCACGACGCCCGCCTGGCCATCGACAGATACCGACCGGGCGACCTGGCCGGGCGGGCGGCAGACTACCAGGTGCCCCTGGTTGCCGGCCTGGCCCTGTCGGTGAAGGCCGGTCCCCTGGCCCAGCTGTCGGACATGGTGCGCCTGCGCCGGTTGCTGAAGCGGGAATGGCATGTGGTGCACTGCCACCGAACCCATGATCACGTAATGGCCACACTGGCAGCGGCCGGGAGGCGCGGGCCGCTGCTGCTGCGTACGGTACATGCGGCCCGCTCCCTGGTAGCTGGCCGAGGCTGGTTGTTGCGGCGGGCCGATGGCGTGATCACCATCTGCCGGCAGCACCGACAGCAAATTCTGCGGCGAGGCTGGCAGCCGGACTGCAGGGTACTGGCCATAGAGGGCGTGGTGGAACCTGAGGATCTGATGCCGGCAGATGGCGACCTGCGCCGGGAACTGGGAGTACGCCCGGATGCACCGTTGGCCGGCATGGTGGCCCGGATGAAGCCCGGGCGGGGGCACGAGCTGCTGCTTTCCGCCTGGCGGCGGGTGGCGCATGGCAATCCCCGGGCCAGGTTGTTGCTGGCGGGAAGGGGGGAGGAGGAGCATCACTTGCGTGCCCTGGTTGCCGGCGACGAGTTGCTGGCCGGCTCGGTGGTTTTCGCAGGTTACCGTCGCGACCTGGGGCGGTTGTATCGGACACTGGACCTGAAGGTGATCCTCGCACCGGGCAACGACGGCACCTGCCGGGCGGCGCTCGAGGCCATGGCCTGCGGGGTGCCGGTGCTGGCGCCGGCTGTGGATGCACTGGCCGAGATCGTGGAAGACAATCATACCGGCCGGCTGCTGGAGGCGGCACGGCCGGAACTGCTGGCCGAGGCGATTTTGGACTTGCTGGGGGATCGCGGCAGATTGCGGGCCCTGGGACGGAACGCCGCCGAAAGAGCCCGGGAGAGGTTCACCATGGACAGGCAGGTGGCGGAGATAATGGATTTCATCGAGAGGTTGCAGAAGCCGAAGCGGCAATAAGGTGACTTTTCGAGTCGTGGTTGTGGCCGGTACAACTGCTTGCCAGGCCGGCGGGGGGGATCATATACTGTGCTGCGGCGCGGACCGGCTGCTGCTTTCGCGCCGCTGGGAGCAAGCACATTGGCCACCACGGCAGCGCCAAGACCGCGCAAGATCCTGATCATCCAGACAGCCTTCATAGGTGACATCGTCTTCGCCTCGCCGCTGGTATACGCCATCAAGAACAAGTACGACCAGGTAGAGGTGGCCCTGCTGGTGAGACCGCGGGGGCGCGAGGTGGCCGAGTGCATCCCCGGGGTCGACAAGGTGATCACCTTTGACAAGCACGGCCGTCAGAAGGGTTGGAAGGGGTTGCTGAGTGTTCGTCGTGCCGTTCGCCGGGAAAACTTTGACCTGTTGTTGAGTCCCCATCGCTCTCTGCGCAGCGCCCTGCTGTCCGCCCTGAGCGGTGTTTCCCGCAGGGTGGGTTACCGTTCCAGCCTGGGCAAGCTGGCCTACAACATCGTCATCAGGCCGGACGATACGGAACCTTGCCACCTGAAGCAGGACCTGCGGCTTCTCGAGCGGGCTGGCATACCGGAAGCCGGTACCCGACTGCGCCTGGAGCCTCCCCCCGGGCAACAGGAATATGTCACGGGTTTCCTGCGCAAGCATGGACTGGTGGCTGCCGACAGGCTGGTGGCCCTGTGCATAGGCGCCCACTGGGCCTCCAAGCGCTGGCCGGCGGTTTACTTCGCCTCGCTGGCCGGGGCTCTCATCGACCGGGGATACGTTCCGGTGTTGTTTGGTGGTAAAGACGAGGCCGAAGTGGCCATGGAGATAGCCCAGGATCGCGGAGAGGCCCTGGTCAGTTGCCTGGGCAATCGACTGAGCGAATCGGCGGCACTGCTGGCCAGGTGCCAGATGGCGGTGGGGGGCGATTCCGGACTTACTCACATGGCCCGGGCCCTGGGCCTGCCCACGGTCATGATCTTCGGTCCCACGGATCCCCGGGCGCATTGCTTCGAGGAAAGCACCGTGGTGCTCAATGCCCAGGTGAAGTGCCGCCCCTGCAGCAGCCACGGCCCCCGTCGTTGCCCCCAGAAACATCACGATTGCATGCGCCTGGTCAGCCCGGAAGACGTTCTGGATGCCCTGCGGCGGATCAGCAGCTTGCAGACGCCTTCTCCCCTGTCCGCATCTCCCCGGTTAAATTCCCGCCCGGCCATGACCAGCGCGGGTGGATGAGTTCCCATGCGCCGTCCCGGCGGCTGGCACAATCGCCTGTTGGTGAGCCTGTCGCGGGTGCCCTGGCGCATGCGTACCGCCCGACCGCCGGGTGGGCAAGTGCAACGCCTGTTGCTGGTGCGGGTGGACGAACGCCTGGGCAACCTGCTGGGCCTGCAACCGCTGCTGGACGCCATCCGTGGCCACTGGCCCGGTTGTCAACTGGGCCTGCTGGCCAGCGAACGCATGCGCCCGGTGGTGGAGAGCCTGCAGGGCATCGACCAGCTGCACTTGCTGAACAAGCGCTGGGCCTTCCGGAAACCGGCACGCTGGCTGCGGGTACTGCGCGAGGTGAGGTGCCGCGGCTACCAGGTGGCCATTGATGCCAGTGCCTGGCACGAGTTTTCCTATACCCATGCCGTGTTGACCTATTACTCGGGAGCACCGGTGCGCATCGGCTACTGGCGCGAAGGTGCCCCGGGAAAAAGACTGCACAACCGCCTGGTGAAGCCCGGTCCAGAAGACGAGTACGAGGTGCGGCAGCGGATGAGATTGCTCGAACCCCTGGGCATCGAGGCGAACCCATCTCCTCTCCGCACCCGACTGGGCGAGGCGGAAGCCGGCGGTTTCCGCGACTGGCTGGCTGATCAGCAGGCTTCTCGGCCCCTGCTGGGATTGTGGCCGGGAGCCCGCAAGCAACTGCGCCGCTGGCCGCTTGACTGCTGGGTGCAACTGGCCGGGCACTTGCGAAAGCAACTGGATGCCGGGCTGGTCGTCATGTGGGGGCCCGGCGAACGGGGGCTGGCCGAGCGCTTGCAGAATCTCGCCGGCGAGCCCTGCTTGCTGGCACCGGCCACCACCATTCCCCAGCTGGCGGGACTGCTGCGCTCCTGCGACCTGGTGATCAGCAACGATACCGGTCCCATGCACCTGAGCGTGGCGGTGGGCACGCCCACCGTGGCGTTGTTCGCCTCCGGTCAGCCCTCACGCTGGGGGCATCCCGGCCCGGGCGTGCAGAACCTGGCCTGTCCTGGTCTGGACAAGGCTGGCGAGGTCGAGCGAATCGTCCGGGCCTGCCGGGAACTGCTGGACGGGGATTGAGCGCCAGCTTCAGAACAACTCCACCTTGTCACCATGCTGGGAAAGGTGGCGACTGCGAATACCGGCCACCAGGTGCCCGAAGATCTTCAGGTAGAGGGGATCGAAGTGATGCTTGAACTGGTTGTTGAGGAGTTCGAAGACCAGGTCGGGGTCCAGTTGGCAGCTGGCGTGCAGGGTATGGAACATGTCGGCAATGGAGACGATCTTGGTGTAGGGACTAAGCTCGGCAGTCTTTTCCACCATTACCGTTATTCCTTGCAAGTCGCTAACGGGTTTTCCAAAGGCCGTTCGGCAGTCGTTGCTGGTACACAGGACATGCAGGGCCAGGGGGTTGGTCAAGCCGAAGCGTAACAACAAACGGGTGGACGAACGCCCCAATCCTGCAAGCATGCGTTTTTCGAAGGGAGTGTCGCCATCCATCTTGTCCACCAGTTCAGCTGGCAGCAGCACTCGGCCCACATCGTGAAACAGGGCGGCGAATCCCAGCTGGCGCAGCTGTTCCTTGGACAGGCCAACTTCCACTCCGAAGACAATGGATAGCATGGCCACTGCCACCGAGTGCTGCGCCAGATAATCCGCGCCTCGTTCCGCCGTGATCAAGCCCAGGAACTGATTATGGTGGTCGAAACTGACATCTACCATCTCCCTTACCAGGGTGCCGGCCTGCGTTGGTTGCAACAGCGGACCCTCGCCAATCAAGCCGAACAGGAACCGTTTCATGAACCGTACGGTCCGGGCATAGACCAGCAGGGAATAGCGTTTTCTGTCGAGGCGGCCGGAAGTGGCGTCTTCCTCGGTGATCTCCTCGACCTGCTTGAGGATTTCCTTGATCTTCTCGAAGCGACGCAGCTTCAGAGCTGCCAGTTTGCGACCCGAGACGCCGGATTCGTCCAGGGGCTGGTCATCCTTGCGGCTGAACACGTAGATCAGGTTCTTCAGGTCCTGCACCTCGATCGGCTTGTCCAGGAAAAACCCACCCACCTGGCAGCGTTCCATCTCCTCGCGCAGACCCTTGAGCGAGATCACCGTTCGGGCATCAAGGCTGATCAGAGAACCGTTCAGGTAGAAGGATTCCCCGGCCAGGTTGAGCTCAAGACGCCCCTCGGAAAGCACTATCTGGTTCATGCAGTCGGCGGTTTCCACCAGGGGACGTTGGAAGATTGCATTGTCTGGATCGTAGAGCCGGGCATTACGTACCAGCATCTGCATCTTGCCCAGCAGGTTGCTGGCATATCGCTGCAGCTTGCGCTGGTGGTCGTCGCTGGCCTGATCTGTCCGGTCGTCATTCACCGTCATTTGTCCTGTTCCTGTGAGCGCAGCAGGCGCTCCTTGAGCCGTTCGCAGGCCCGCTGTGCCTGTCTGGACAGTTCTGCCGGTTTCAAGCCGGCCGCCAGCTCGGCACGTAGCAGGCGAAAGGCGGCGAGGGAAGCGGAATCGACCATGCCTGCCAGCAGGTTCTTCTTCGTCTGTTCCAGCCGCTTGCGCCCCAGCAGCGATGAACTGTGCAGTGTCTGGCGAAGAAAACTGGCCACCTGGGGAGAATCGATTTGTGACAGAGCCGAGAACACCGCTACCTGCTCGCGATCGGGCCGTTCGCAGAAATCCTCCTGCCGGGCGGCATCCAGCAGGGAACCCTGGGCCAGGGCCGGATCGAAGCTGGCCAGCAGACGTGCGGCGGTGGCCCTGATCTGGGCATCTTCGTCTTTCAGGGCCCGGACCAGGTGGTTGCCGGCAGCAAGGTCGTTGCTGCGGGCCATCGACTTGATGGCCTCCAGGCGAATGGCCAGGTTGGGGTGTCGTAACAGCCGTGCCTTCAAGGTGAGCAATTCCGGTGGTGACAGCTTCTCCAGTACGAAGAGCATGTCCCTTACCATGTTGGCCTTGGCAGAGAGCAGTCTGGAGGCAAAGGCCTGGGTATGGTCCCGGCCCAGCTGTACCAGGACCTCGCAGAACAGGCGGCGGGCCTCTGACCGGTTCAGCCGCTCCAGGGTGTTGAGCAGGTTCTCCAGCGACTCGCTGCCCAGGCTCACCAGGTAACCAAAGATGCGGCGGTAGGTGGCCTGGTCGATCCTCTTTTCCAGGATATCTCCCAGACGGTCGATGGTGGCCGGCTCGCCCAGGCGCTCACGCAGTATCTGCCTGAAACTCGCAGCCCAGGCCTGGCTCTGCGCTGACAGCGCCTGCCCGTCCAGGGCCTGCAATCCTTGAAACAGCTGGTGCAGTGAATCCAGGTCCTCGTTCAGCAGATGGGTGTCGAACAGCCGTCCGAAGGCCTCCAGGAGGGGTTCGGCCAAATCCGCTGCGAGTTCCTCCTGGAGAACCTCCAGCAGCAACTGGCCGGTGCGCCGGGCCAGCAGGTGCCGGTCAAATTGCTCAATCTCTTTCTGGATCTGCAGCCGCTGCTCTTCACCGGCGATATCCGCTCCCAGAACTACCCCACTGGCCTGTTGGACATCGGTCACCTCCAGTTCGACATCGTCCAGCGATACCCGGGCGTAGCGATGGCCATCACGCTGCGAGCCACTGAGGCGACTGACCAGGTAGGTTACTATCTTGTCGATGTCCTGGCGGGCCTCTTCGTCCTCGCTCTTGCCCAGGGCAAAGCTATCCACCACCACGTAATCGATATGTTTGAAATCCTGCTGCCAGAGCAGGGACACCATGTCCTGACCGTCTCGCCTGACCTCCGGTTCACGCAGGAAGGCCAGGGCCAGATCGACCAGTTCCTTGCTGCTGGTGCCCGAACGGAAGGTCAACAGGCGGATACCGTCGCGGTAAAGCAGAAATGCCAGGTTCTGGTCGGAAGGAGGTTGCTGGTAAACTGTTACACCTTGTACCAACAGGCGACCCTGCTCCACCGCCAGGGGCAACTGCTGGTGGTCCTGAAACACTTCTGTCAGTGCCTGTCGGGCAGGCTCCAGGTACCGGGGCCAGGCAGTGGCATCGTGCCGGTAGAGCGCTATCGACTTGATTCCCTTCTGGAAGCGAGCCAGGAATTCCCGGGCCTGGTTCGCCACCGGAGACTGTTGCTGTTCCTCCTCCGTTGCCTCCGGCTGGCGACCGTCTTGTGGTCTGCGCTCGTCCATCATTCTCTTCCCGTCCCGTCGTTCTCCATCAACCGTCCGTGACCAGCACCTTGGCTCCGCGGATGCGTCTGGTCTTCATCTCCACCAGGGCCCGGTTGGCATCCTGCAGAGGCAGGACTTCAACCTCTGCTTCCAGGCCGGCCTGGTCGGCCAGTTGCAGGAAATCGATGACGTCCCGGCGGGTGACGTTGGCCACGCTTTTCAACTCCTTTTCCAGCCAGAGCTGGCGGGGATAGTCCAGCCCGGCCAGCAACTGGCTGTCTCCGGCTTCCTTGCGAATGGCATTGATCACCAGCCGGCCGCCGGGTTGCAGGTGGCCCAGCGCTTCCAGTACCGGACGCCAGGCGGGAGTGGTATCGATGATGGCCGCAGGCGATTGCGGGGGAGTGGCAGCGGTGTCTCCGGCCCAGCTGGCGCCCAGTTGCAGGGCGAATTCCCTTTCGGCCGGGTTGCGGGCGAAAACGTAGACGGGACTGGCGGGATAGCGCCGACGAGCCAGCTGCAGCACCAGGTGCCCGGATGCTCCAAACCCGGTCAGGCCCAGCGGCTGGCCATCCTGCAACTGGCACAGAACCAGGGAACGATAGCCCACGGCACCGGCACAGAGCAGGGGAGCGGCCTGCTCGTTGCTGAACCGTTCCGGCAGGGGATAGGCGAAGTCCTCGGGCACTACCAGGTACTCGGCGTAACCACCGTCGGCATCACGTCCGGTGGCCCGGAATTGCGGGCACAGGTTCTCCAGCCCCTTCCGGCAATAGTCGCACTCGCCGCACGCGGAGTAGATCCAGGCCACGCCAACGCGTTGCCCGGCTGCCAGTCGGCGGCCGCCTTCCACGATCTCGCCCACCACCTCGTGGCCGGGAGTCACCGGCAGCCGCGGCGGGGCGCTGCGACCTTCTATCTCGTCGAGTTCGGTGTGACATACGCCGCAGGCCAGTACCCGCAACAACACCTGGCCGGGACCGGGCCGGGGAACATCCAGCTGTCGTTCCACGAGCGGATGGCTGCCCTCGGTTACCGGGGCGATTCTTTCCAGGCGCATGGCCCTCATGAAACCGGCTCCGCGGACGAGAAGTCAACGACGTACCGGCCGTCACGAATGAGCTGGATGGCTTCTTCACCGGGAATGACCAGGCGAGCCGAGGATACCTCGACATCCGGCTGGAGTTGGGGTACGTAGACGCGGTCGATGTGCACCACCTCCCGGGGACTGGAGAAATCTTTGGCACCCACCTGACCCCCGAAATGATCGGAACGGCCGAAGGCGATGTGCAACCCCAGTTTCTCGTCCAGTAGGATCTCGCCGCTTGGCTCCAGGCCGAAGTCTCCCAGAACTCCCAGGCCCAGCTCGGCCAGGTTACCGTAGGCGGGTTCCCGGCGCAGGTGCTCGGCCTCGCGGGTGGCAGCCGGACCATCCCCCTCGACCTCCCGGGCCCGGTTGTTTTCTATTCGGTAGTAGACCACTTCGTCGCCGAACTGCACCGGCAACAGGCCGGAGGAACGGCTGGGATCTTCTTCTCCCTCGTAGGGCACGATGTAGCTTTCTCCCGAGGGCAGGTTGCCGGCGTTGCCGGGCCGGGGAAAGAACCCACCAGAGCTATGGGCCCGGCGCCGGCGCAGGTCCAAAAACAACCGGCAGAACTGGCCGCCGGTGACGCTGAACTCGATCTCCGCTGCCTGGGCCCTGGTGAGCAGCCCGGAGAGTAGTTCCACCCGCCGGTTGACCTCGCCGTAGTCGATGCGCAGGGCGGCGACCATGGACGGGCTGAACCCCGGCATGGTAGCGGCCCGAAAACCGAGACGGGGAGCGGCCAACTTCAAGGGAGCGGTGGCCGAATACTCCGTGGGGGCAATGAGAATGTCGTTGTCGGCCAGTACCTGCTCGAGTGCCACCTGCGGCAACCCCGCCAACTCGGCGGCGGAGGTAGGCAACCGCCCTCCCGGGTGATAGCAGGCCTGGCCGGGTAGATCGGCGTTGTTGGCCCCGACCGCCTCGTAGAAAACCAGCCGCACCCCCAGGCCCAGTTCATCGCCGGCCCCGGCCAACTTGCCGGCCCAGTCGGCGGCCAGTTGCCGGCGTTGTCGCCAGGCCGGGTTGTCCGCCTCTGCGCTGGCGGGCACATCCACCAGGAAGGCCAGGGAGCGATCCCGCTCGCTGGGCAGGAAAGCCCGTCGCACCAGGGCCACAAGTTCCGCGGCAGATAGTTCGTCGCTCATGTCACCTCCTGATTGTCTCATGCCGCCGCAATTCTAGCAAAATCGATAGCATGATGATACCGGTGGTGAGCCGGGCGGCTGCCACCAGGCCCCAAGCGGGTTTCTCTTGTTACTTTTATCAGCAGCGGCATAATCATGTTGGAGGATAGCGGGGGAGGGAAGGAAACCGGCATGTTGAGCAACGGCCAGCAGGCAGTGGAAAGATGGCGCCAGAGGCGGCCCGAAAAGTTCCTTCCCCTGGAAAGGGTTTTTGCCGACCTGCCCCGGGGGGCCCGGATATTCATCGGCACGGCCTGTGCCGAGCCGCAGTTCCTGGTGTCACGGTTGCTGGAGAGGGTTAGGCGATACCCCAAAACGCTTCTCGGTGCCGAACTGTACCAGGTGTGGACGCTGGGAGTGGCTCCCTACGAAGACGAACGCCTCAAGGACAGTTTCCGCCACAACTCCTTTTTCATCGGCAACAGCACCCGACAGGCGGTCAACCAGGGCCTGGCCGACTACACCCCCATCTTCCTGTCGCGCATTCCCGGACTGTTCCGGCAGGGACGCATACCCCTGGATATCGCCCTGGTGCAGGCCTCACCTCCCGATGCCCGGGGTTACCTGAACCTGGGCATCGGCGTGGACATCGTCAGGGCTGCCGTGGAGGCGGCTCGCCAGGTGGTGGTCCAGGTAAACTCCTACATGCCCCGGGTGCACGGTGACGGCTTCATTCACATCGACCAGGCCGACCGCGTGGTTTTCCACGACGAACCGCTGCTGGAGTACCACGACGATTCGGATTCGCAGGTAGTACAGCAAATTGGCAACCACGTGGCCCGCCTGGTGCGCGACGGAGACACCATCCAGGTGGGCTATGGTTCAATTCCCGATGCCATACTGAGCCACCTGCACCGGCACCGCCACCTGGGAGTGCATACCGAGCTGATCACTCCGGGGGTGGTGGAATTGATACGCCTGGGGGTGGTGGACAACTCCCGCAAGAACCTGGATCGCGGCAAGTCGGTGGCCACCTTCTGCATGGGCACTCGGGATACCTACGAGTACATCCACGACAATCCCGAGGTGGACTTCCGAACCGTCGATTACACCAACGACCCGCTGGTGATTGCCCGGCATGACAACATGGTGGCCATCAACAGTGCCCTGGAGATCGATCTCACCGGCCAGGCCACGGCGGAGTCCATCGGCCACCAGTTCTACTCGGGCATCGGCGGCCAGGCCGACTTCATGCGTGGTGCCGTCATGGCCCGCAACGGGCGCACCATCCTGGCCATGGCCGCCACGGCCGAAGGCGGCGAGCGCTCGCGCATAGTGCCCTTCCTGCAGGAGGGAGCCGGGGCCACCCTGAATCGCGGCGACATCTACTATGTGGTGACCGAGTACGGCATTGCCTACCTGCATGGCAAGAACATCCGCCAGCGGGCCATGGAACTGATCGCCATCGCCCATCCTCGCTTCCGGCCCTGGTTGTTGGAGCAGGCCCGCCGCGGCCGGCTGGTGTACAATGACCAGCGCCTGGTT
>Ga0164318_10006070_pt1 | contig 11708 bp, 3 predicted proteins | sample GuaBasSedimGuay9_FD_113734 | JGI IMG/M metagenome (GOLD analysis project Ga0164318, IMG submission 113734) | Subseafloor sediment microbial communities from Guaymas Basin, Gulf of California, Mexico - Guay9, Core 4571-4, 0-3 cm | ecosystem: Environmental > Aquatic > Marine > Hydrothermal vents >... | reverse complement strand
GGTAGCACTGTTCACACCCCAGTGCTGCTCCTTATTGTAAGGATCGTTGTAGCGATAAAACGGTATGATGTCATCGTCTCCCACGATAAGCAGATACGTTGGATAGGCAACCGGTATGTGGAAGGTTCCGTAGTAGGGAATGTAAAAATCGACGTAGTGAGTAGCATCATCATGCCAGTCTTCGATAAGGGCATCTATGGCATTTGCTACCGTGTTTGCGGTAGATTCGCTGGAATAACTTACAGTGGTGTTATCCCAGTTGCGAGCTCTCGTGTCATAACGATCCACGTAGTAAACTACCCCGGGTGGTGAGTGACTAGTCGGTGGTCCCTGGGCTTCCGAGAAAATTCGCTGTAAAAGAGAAGACACCTTGTAATCTTCATGTTTGTCATAAAGAAGCTTACGGTTTGTAATAATGATGGCATGCGGGCTGCCTGGCGATAGAATTTTTACGACGCCGCTCCCACTAGGATCAGTAGCAGGTACTTCCAGTTCCGCTGTCACAGTGATGTTTTGAGGAGTAAGACTATTTGGAATAAAAAAACGCCAGACAATTTGCCTGTGGTAGTACCATGGCAACCAGGGGAAAATATAAGTGGGAGTCAAATCCGTTGTTACTCGATACCGTCCGCTGCCTAAATCATCATAGGTAACTTCAGTCATCGTGCCTCCAGTGGTGTCTCGGACATATACGTGCACGGGGTTACCAAACAAATCACCCGGTATGTTAAGCACTACCGGTATGTCCAGTTTCGCTGAAGGACTGTAGCTAACAAGTTTAGTTACGATCTCCAGGCGGGTGACATTGGTGGGACCACCTATATCACCAACAAGTTTGTTCACGGGCACGCCTTCAAGCGCATCTTCAATGTTTAGGGAAAGATAGAGAGGGGGAGGAGGTGGTACGGCAAGGTGAAAAACCGTATTTATGAATAGTTTTTTGCCAGTGTTCGTCATATCAGCGGGCGACGAAGCGAAGCCCCAGAGAATATGGTCCTGTTCTTTGACTATCGGGTAGTAGTCTCTAAGATGGGGGATTCGCCCCAGAAAGATTACATCGTCGTTCACTCTAGGCCGATATTCGGCTATGTATCTACCAGCTTCTTGATATAGTTGAACTATACGATCAGCCGGCACATCAATCTCATATGGTTGGTCAAATAACTGATGTTCAGTGTCTACAACATAAATGCTATCTTCGAATCCTACTGCGCCATGTCCCCAGTTAATAGATAAACCCATCTGCTGGAAAAGACAGGAGCCTCCATAGCCAAGTCCCAGGACCTTTTTACCTGATGCCACTATTGCCTGGACCGCTTCGGGGGTGCCCCAGTCATAATTGACTCCGGTATCGTGACCAGCAATGATAAGAGCATAAGAAGAAAAGTCAGTGCTGGCAACGTCAGTCATTGATATTAAGGTGGTCGGGTAGCCATTGGCGTCCAGGAGATTTCTGAAATTTTCCGCAGCTGGAAGATCATCTTTGTAAATAAAGCACACTGCTCCAACTTCGGATGTATCGGTCCATGTTCTGAAAGCAAAATCATAACCAGGCCACGATTCTTCAACAGAGGTTATCCCACGATCATAATCTGAACCTGTCTTACCGGACCAGAAAAAGCGATTGTCCGGACCGGGAGACGAGATGTCTGATGTTACATGGATGTAATATGAACTATGAGGGATCAGGGACACGGATGGTTCCACCGGTATCTCTACCCATCCGGAGGTGGGTATGGAGGAACCGGAAACAGTTGTGCTCCAGATAGTTTCTCCACTGCTCTTTTTGACATAAACGATAAGATTACCGGGTGAGCCTTTCTTATTTATATAGAGGTCAACCTCTGATAGTGAATTATAGAGCGGTCTGAATTCCTGCCAGCGGGTAAGGCTCTTTTCAAACCAGAACCCGAAGTTTCTATTTTCCTGTGCCTGATCCAATTCAAGCTGCTGCCCCCACGCAGGAAGCATGACCACCAGCAAAATGAATAAGGAAACAATGGATATGATGCCCTTCTTTTTCATAACGATCCTCCATATCATTTGTGTTAATAATGAAATCAGATGGCTGGTTTTTTAAAGAAGAACGAAAACGGAAAACGTCGGAGTTTCCCAGGTGATTAGGGCGTGATGGGCGTGCAAACTCTGTAAAGAGACGAACCGGCAATTAGAAGCTTATTTAATCTTGAGCAACGAAAGTCAGAAAAATGGAAAAAGACTGTGAGCGGGGGATAACTTCCGGTTTATAAGTTATTAATTGAGCCCTCTCCCTCCATCAAGAAATGGGATAATCTTCCCGGAATTCCCGATGCCTCCCATTTTTGCGCAGTTATGTTAACAAGATTGTATCTACGAGTCAAGACACAAAACTGATTGGCTTAATAGCGTTTATAGATGTCCAGCTGCGAGAGCAAGCGCTGAAAGCTTCTATATCGTTGAAAGATATTCTTTGGGTGTGAGGGAGACAATTGTAGCAACTCGCTTTATATTTTATTGAATCAGCCTCAATGCGACATCAGTAGTAATCATGGGGCGCGTTTCACGAACCTTTTTCGCCATTTTATAATGCCAATTGTAAAAGTTCACTGGCACCTCTTATCACACTCCTCAAAAAAACCTCCTGACCTTCACGCTAGATACTCTTTATTCAATTCAGCCAGGAAATCATTATGGAGACATCAGATAATCCTCATAGCGTCATTCCCGCGTAGGCGGGAGTCCAAACTTTTGAAGTATGAGTCAGTTCTCGGCTAAGCTATCGGGAATGTAGGGCACCGAAATAACTGAAAAAGAGAGTTTTCCGATGCCCATAAAACTACTCTTAGATATAAACCTAATTGCCGAATACCTGTGCAAAACTTTCAAGATCCTGTTCGTTAATCACCCCGTTTTCGTGAAGATCGCAGGCAGGGTTGAAGTTTTCCTCGCCCGAACTGGATCCGAACGCATTTGCAAACTCCGCCAGATCCTTGCCATCCACATCCCCATCTTGGTCAGTATCACCATGAATCATTCTGAATAACACATTGTCTACACCACACTCATCATGGAATGTATTTGATGTGGAGGGTTCCTCAAAATGCCAGAGAGCCAATGTATGTTCATCACAAGTAAATGGAGTGATTGGAGGATCGAAATTGTCAGTATATCTGGCAATATCTGATATACGGACTTCATCCAATCCTTCAGGAAGCCCTGTTCCTAGTCCCTGTCCTACGATTAAGCCTCCTTCAGAATCCAATATATTTCCTGTAATAGGCATTTCTGCTCCAGCTTTTCCATTAATATAGAGCTTCATTTTGTCCCCAGATCTCACTACTGCCACGTGAACCCATTCATTGATTGGAGGAGATTGGCCACAGGTGATAGAGCATTTGCCATATTCTCCTATCCATTTAAAATAGATAGCCATTCTTACGACCCCCCCATCGAAGTAGTCATTGAGCCCAAATTCCCAGAAACTATTTGGTTTTTTTACGATTTGTGCCGTACGGGGAGACCATCTATGATAAAGCCAGGCTTCTATTGTGAAATCTGAATTGTTGGTATTTCCTAAACGCAACTCTGAATGATCTAGAGCTTTCAAGAACTGGGCGGAGCTATCAAAGAGGAGAAACTCTCCGAGTTCATCAGTTTCTGCCTTGGCTATTGTGAAATATTCATCGCTGTAATCGTACACATTAGGATTCAGAAGGGAACTAATCTTTATTCTATAATCATTACCCGGTGGAATGCCTGCTGGTAAAAAGAGATCATACGTTCCACTGTTTTCGACTGACTTTGTTATTAGACTCTGATCGCTTTTTAACAGTTGAACCTTCACAGTGCTAGCTGTATCCTCTGTAGCAATCCATTTTATATTCATGAATCCTTTTCGCGAAACAACCTCACCGGCATCTGGTTTTGTTACCAGGAATGCCGGAGCTTTTAGGTATGAGACTTTATCCAGGAGAGACATACTGTTAATATTATGTGATTCACCGGAGATGCAGATCCATATTATTTCGTGGTGACCTTCAGGAATTAGAGTAGATTCTCTTACCCAGCCTGGTGTACTGTACCACCCTTTGAGAGAGGTGTGGTCAAGATAAACATATGTATTAATATTCTTGATGTACCAAAAAAAGTCGAGAATTCCTGGGCCATCTACGGATGTATTTATCCAAGATATTTTGTTACTCCCAATTTCTCCGGATCTTGCCGCATCGCAATCAAAATAAGCGAACTCTCTGGTCCCGAACCATTGTGCATCGCCTCCTGTAATCCAGATTAGTGTGTCATTGTCAAGAGCATCCGATAAAAGCAGGGACTCCCTGGCAAGGCTTGCAGCGAATTTAGAGACAAAGGCATCATAATCATTGCTGGCTAAAGAGTCATCATAAGCGCAGGTTCCTGTAGTAGGAAATGAAAAAGACCGTGTATATCCGGATACATAAACGTCATTGTTTTTTGATACGATAATACTTCTAACATAGTCTATGTCCTTACCACCCCAAAAAGTGGATTCCAAGAGGTTACTGAGATCTGGTGATAGTTTTGCTATAAAACCATCAGGGTCCAACGAGGGTATCAACCCGTTAAAGGTGGTATCAAAAGCGCCTTCAGTTACCGGAAAATCCGTTGAATGGGTTTTTCCTGCCACATATATATTGCCATCGTTGTCTAAAGCAATAGCCCGAATGTAATCATCGTCAGAGCCACCAAGAAAAGTAGAATATAACAAATGCGTCAAAGAATAGTCGAGTTTAGCAATGAATCCTTCTAGACCTCCGTTATCTTCTTCGCTAAATGCACCTTCGGTAGTAGGGAAACCATAAACAGCTCTGCCTACGATGTAAATACCAAGGTTGCCCAGTGCTGCAGAATAAGCGTAATCACTATTATCTCCACCAAGAGCGGTAGATGAAAGTAAGGATTTAAGATCTGGATCAAAACAAGATACAAAGCAGTCTGGGGATGAACCAGAAAATGTTGTGTCGTACGCATCCGGCGTTGCTGGAAAATCAGTGGATATTGTTCTTCCTGCTACATAAATATTCCCGTTATTACGGATAGTAACTATATATGCTTGATCCTCTCCACTCCCCCCTAAGAAAGTGGAAGATTTTAGGATTTTAAGATCATTGTCCAATCTTGAAACAAATGCATCATCTTCACCATTAAAAGTAACATCGTATGAGCCTGAAGTAGTTGGAAAGTCTGAAGATTCAGTAGTTCCTGCTATGTAAATATCTCCAGATGTAGGGTTTATTGCGATGGACACTGGATATGGAAAAGGGATATCGTTTGCGTTACCACCCAGATATGTGGATGAAATCAAATCTCCTAGGTCACTACTCAATTTAGCAACAAAACAGTCGTTTGAATCAGCTTCACCGTTGAAAGATGTGTCAAATGCACTAGGGCTAACAGGGAAGTCTTGCGATGACGTTACACCCGCAATAAATACATTGCCATCCCTGTCTATGCTCATTGACACTATATCGTCTCTCTCATTTCCACCAATAAATGTCGACGCAAGTAGTTGGGTCAAGCTCGGGTCAAACATTGTAACAAAACCATCTCCCTTTGATTGATTATCTAGATCGGTGTCATAAGCACCATCTGTGGCAGGAAAATCTGAGGAACAGGTGCTACCAGCTACATATACGTTTCCCTCTGGTCCTATTGCTACGGAATAAGCAAACTCACTTTCTTTACCTCCTAGGTATGTTGAGGCGAGGAGTGGGTCGATGTAGAGCGGATGAGATGAATCATAATCGCCGACTTTAAAAGCATATGTGCCGCTTCTGTCGATCACAGTGTATGACACATCAACGTTAAGTCTTTCTCCGTTTATCTCCTGGTAGGCCAAAGGCTTGCTGAAAGTTATCGGCCCACCCTGTGTTTCAATCTGAAGTTCACCATTCTCAGATATTTTAATACCTTTTGCTCCGAAGATCCTAAGCTTAATTTCCGAAGGTTTTCCTCCGGGATTAACTTTAAAGATCTTTTCTACGCTACTTTCGTGTGCTTTCAGTTTGAAAAACACTGCTGGAAAGACCTCACCCATATCAACTACGTAATAAGAAGGGATATTTTTCTTCCATTGTTGGGGATCTTTACCTTTGAAATAGCTTACCCTTGTTTCTGCTCTTTTTTTCCCTATAATTTGAGTAATGTCGGCACTAATTAAGATTTCTTTTAAAATCACTTTTGTTTTTTTGGAATGCATATCCTTGAATAAGTATAAAATCTCCCCATTTTTCTTTATGAATGTTGTGGCATAAAAACCTTTGGCATAAAAGAGTATTGAATTGTCATCCAACTGGCCCCGATTTCTAATGAATGGTAGCCGGGTACCTGATATACCCGTAATAATTTTCTGCGAGTTAATCTGACCTGATAGGTTTTTTGAGGCGATGGAGGAAAATGAACCAATAAAGCACAATCCCAGTACCAATAGAATAATAGCACAATTTTGGACTGTTCCCCTCATGATACCCCTCCTTTCATGAGATTTCCCCCTGGAAATCAAATATGAAGTTGATTACAAAGATAAGGGTCCTTTTTCAATTATGCCCCAGAAGGTATTCATTACTTACTGCCACGTATTCCCTTCAGGCTCTAAGATCAGGAAGAGGATCACCGCTTTTAAGAGGATGGGGAGGTACACCTGGCTTCTTCAAAGAAAGAACAATTCCGTTTCTTACGTCAGCATGAAAAAATCACTATCTAATCAGGAGTTGTCGGATAGAAACAGAGAGCTGGCTGATCTTACTTCAGTTTGATCACTTCTTTCCATTTGAGCCTGAAGTATTCCATATTAAAGCTCAAAAGTCTATTTGCCTTTCTCTCGACTATCCCTGGAATCAATATGTAATATTGTTATGCTTTCTACCAGGCAAACGCTGAAAGTTTACTCATTGAAAAACGCTTTTATTATATATCGGGAAAACACTCATGGCAACGTGTTTTATATTTTCTTGAATTAACATCAATACGACATTCCTCCAGTTTATTTTCCTACTGCACAAAACGATAAGTAGTTCCATCTTTACCAACATATGTATTGATTCATGGGTCATCACGATAAACAGAGTCTAGTTGCGTTCAATGCCATTGCCTAACAGAGAGTGATCATTTTTTCATCTAAGAGCAGAACTGACCACTGTCTTCTGTTATCAAACTCCTTTTTTAACGACCTGGTGAGGAGCTTACGCTCAGTTTGGACTGCAGTCTAAAAGCTTGAGTTCCCGCTTGCGCGGGGATGACGTTGGTCTTCTCGCTCAGTCATTCCTGCGCAGGCAGGAAACCAGCATTATTGGCTTTAGTCATCATTTTCTCTTATTATCTTTTTGTTGTTGCAATTATTGGGATGATGCCTAGTTAATTCTTGTTGAGTTTCTGTAAGTAGAAAAAGGAATCGTCGCACAACAAATCAGTCAAAAGTTAAGCTAGGTATCATCTATCAATTGGAATAATTGGGGCAAATCGAGCGACCGAAATTTTTGGCGAATATTTCCAAGTCCTGTTCATCCACTCTCCCATCATGATTAAGATCATCCTCACAATTGGATGCGGAATCACACTCATACTTTCCATATTTCTCGCCGAAGCTCGCCAAATCTGTTCCATCTACGTCAGAATCTTTGTTAAAATCCCCATGACATGCTGGTATGTACTCATATGCGCCCATATCGATATAGTCTAAATCTCCAGCACCAGTGTTGGGTTCCGTTTCTGGATCGTCGAATCTAGGATTTCCATCAAGGTCAGTTACAGGCGCACCATCACTTGTTCCAGCATCAACACAAGGAGAACCATGTCTTAAATGATAGTCATCATTGAAAGAATCTACGAACAATGGATTAACATCAACATTCCCCATGCCTAGCCAACCCCCTTGAATGTCGGAGTAGCTCACGCTAACAGGAGCAAAAGGAGAGAAAGCCAAATTGTCCGGTGTGTTATATCTCACAATACAGTTTTTGATATTAACGGTGGAGAATGAGCCTCCAATACCACCGTCACCGAAGTTTCCAGTATTGAATACCACTGTACAATTTACTAGATTTATAAATGAATTGTATATTGATATACCACCATCAATGTTCCACCCAGTATTCTTACTTACTACACAGTTGATAACTTGTACTCCCTGCGAGTTATAGCAGTCAATTCCACCACCTCTATGAGCCTCGTTATTTCTTATTATGCAGTTCTTAATTATCGCAGAAGAATTCTCCAATGCAATCCCACCGCCAGGCTCGTATGCTACATTATCTGAGATTACGCAGTTTTTTATTGTGGGTGAAGAGTTAACACAATATATACCTCCCCCCATGCCTTCTGCCCCTATACCGTCTACAAATCCGTTCACTATCTTGAAACCAGATATAATGCAAGTTTCTTTTTCACCGTTATGAAAATAAAATCCTCTTCCCTTCCTTCCACAATCAATAACGCAAAATTGTGGGCCATTCGGTGCAATGACCTGGATGTTTTTCCCTTTCAAATCTAGATTAATGTTTCCTTCCCCTGCATATACTCCATCGGCTACCAACACGGTATCGCCGTTATTGGCTGCATCTATCCCTGCCTGGATGTTAGGACATACTGAGGGCACACGAATCACAGTGCCAAAAGCACATGTCCAAAAAGTGAATACCAGAGTGAGTGCCCATATAACACATTTTGCAGAAATGAATAAAAAATTGTTCATGGATTGTTACCTCGGTTAAACAATTTCTGTTTGACAATTAAAGATACCATATTTTTCATCATTTGTTAGATTTCCGTCTATTTTTTGTTGCTCCAATGGTCACTCTCAAAATAAGCAAACCTTTTCCAAATCTTACTAACCCCTTGAACCGGTTAACTCGTTCTACATCAAGGTAAAGCTGTGCTAATTTCTTAAATATTTCCAACCACTTCATCAAATATTTACTTGTGCATATCTGGTCAGGAACCTTCTGAGTTGTATTTTCTGTTCACGGTTAAGAGATGAAAATTTTACTCCGCAACGTTTAATTGTTGTCCCATACAATCCAACAACATCAGATTCAGCATCAAGTACTGGATTCTCATATACTTTTTTACATGGCAGTACGAACGAATTAAGCCGATTGGCTGACACGAATATCTCGATAATGTTTTCCTGACCCTCAGAATCGTTCATAGATACAAACTCAAAAGCCAGTCCACACATGCTTATGTCGACCACTATGCCGACCTTCGATATTCTTTCTCCGAAGGCCACAAAAATATTTTCCACCGTATAATATCTAGGAGATCTTCGCCTTTCTTTACTTCTTTTTTCCATGCTTGTGGTGTTGCTCGTAGGACACTTCATTTTATAATGACCAAGAATCTCTGTAATCTCTTCTGGATTCCCGCCTACGCGGGAATGACGTGGGCGGGAATCCTTGGCTTCACTCGCTAACGCCTCCCAGCAAGAGGCAGAAGCAACTCCACGCCCGAATTTAAATTTAACCGAGATGTATGGAGCAAATTTTCAACCAGCTACCCTCTGGATATGAAAAGGAAAGACTCCCCCCTCCTCAAAAAGAAATCAAACTTTTATGCTACAAACTCTTATCTTTCTGAAACAAAATTTTCTTATGGACAGAATTAACTTAAAACTTATGGAAATTTATATGGCCTGACAAGGGGTATTTTTAGGGGGGATGTTTTAGGTAGAAAGAGTACCTAAAATGACTTGTAACTTTGTGAATTAACTAGAAGTCTTATTCAATTTCCCTCCACTTGCACTCCAAAAAAACTTCGAAAATTTATTTTTTCATTCCTTATTTTTAACTTTTGCCTAGTATTTCTTCTCTTTTTTGATCTCGGAAAGGATAGGCTCTAATCATCGTTGAGATAAAAAGATTTAAGAGCAATAATTTCTATCCATTTAAATTTTCGGTTAGGCAACTTGAAAAGGCTATTGACAGAACCTTCCTTTTCATTATATAAACATACTTGGCTTTTGCGAAATCTAAAGGCAGGATTAGGCTCATTTTAATTCTTGGCAAGAGAACAATTTGGTATTTCAGGTACTGTAAAGCATCGGGGGGATTTGCTCATGTTCCTTGTCAGCGTGGATGAACTCAAACCGAAGATCTTTTATCTCGTAAGGCAAACATCCCAAGGTTGTGTTTAGCTGGTACCTCTGACGTGGTGGAGAGAAATCACTTTCCGTCCTCTTGTTAGCAGCTGTAGTTCCTCGTAAATTTGCTATGTGTTCTTATCCCTCCAAGAAACCTCGTTTCGTGTGTGAAGGAAAAGGATAAAGCCGAATTTTAATATAACTTATATCGTGATTAAAAAGCGTTTTTTAGGCTGGAGAAGGAGGTTTATCATGAGGAGGGTATACCGTCTTTTGGTCTTATTTGCAGTTGTTCTTTTTGTAACGTTTTTCTTGCCCAGCGTTCAAATGGGATGGGCACTGGATTTTCCTTTCGTTGACCAGATGGAGAGTACTGACAACTGGACAGCAACCGGAAACTGGACGCTCGTAGAAAGTGACTACCACAGTGAATCTCATTGCTATACTGACAGCCCCGGAGGTGCTTATGGTGCTAATGAGAATATTACATTAACTACAAAAACGGCCATTGATTTATCATCAGCGAATCGTCCGTTATTGGAGTTTTGGCATCGTTACAATCTTGAGGAGTATAGGGATTTCGCTTATGTGGAAGTATCTACAAATGGTTCTAACTGGGAGCGAGTTTTTACAGCTACTGGCTACACGGGAGATCAATGGATAAAGGAGCGGATTGATCTCAGTGAATATGCTGGGGAAAGTCTATATGTACGTTTTCGGCTGGTTACTAATGGTTCCATTGAGTATGATGGTTGGTACATTGATGATGTGAGTGTTGTGGAAAATACAGCCACCACTTCGTATCCGTTTTTCGATGACATGGAATCGGAAGCAAGTGAGCTCAATTGGATAGCCTCGTCGTGGAAGCGGACGAATAAAGACTCGTATAGTGGTACATATTGTTGGACAGATAGTCCTAATGGTTCAACGTTACGTCATTCATCGCTGGTTTTGGCCGGTGTAATTGATCTCAGTTCGGCCACAAATCCTCAATTGAGTTTCTGGCATCAATTTCAAAGTTATAGCGGTTATTATATCGTGCAAATCTCCCATGATGGGGGACATAACTGGGAAGATCTCGCGCGCTACAGTTCACAGCAAAAAACTGGATGGAGGAAAGAGCAGATTGATCTTTCTCCATATGTAGGCCTTTCCAGTGTAGTAGTAAGGTTTACCACTAATTGCCAGAGTGGGGACGGGTGGTATATTGATGATGTGAGGATAAGTGATGGATGCCCGAACGTTACACTTGATCTACCCTTTAACATTACCGAACACAGTATGGAGCTAAGCTGGTCAGAAAGCGATTGTCCGGACTTTGCTCAGTATGAGGTGTACCGTGATACTGAGCCTGGTGTAAGCCTCTCTAGCGAGAGGGTGGCTGTGATTACCGATCGTTCTGTTACCAGCTTTACGGATACCAATATTCCACGAGCTGGTACTACATATTATTACAAGGTGTTTATCCTGGACACCGAGGGATTATATAACCAAGGAAGTAATGAAGTAGATGCGGCAACTGCATGGGGAATCACTGACATACCCATTGGTGGCTCAGATGATATGGAAAGTGGAGACCGATGGGGCAATGATCAACCATGGTCATTAACGGATCAGG
>Ga0164318_10006069_pt1 | contig 11708 bp, 6 predicted proteins | sample GuaBasSedimGuay9_FD_113734 | JGI IMG/M metagenome (GOLD analysis project Ga0164318, IMG submission 113734) | Subseafloor sediment microbial communities from Guaymas Basin, Gulf of California, Mexico - Guay9, Core 4571-4, 0-3 cm | ecosystem: Environmental > Aquatic > Marine > Hydrothermal vents >... | reverse complement strand
TTCTCTGATAAGAGAATTTCATTTAACCTTTTCGTTATGTGAAGTTTTAATTTCACATTCATTTTAGCCATATTATTACTTTGTTTTATTTTTTGTTTGTTAAATGAAGCGAGGGATTAAGGCAATTGAGAATTGCGAACGAAGTGAGCAACCCGAAGGGCAAAACCTCAATTGCGCATCTACTCCAATTTCCCGAAATGTTTTCGGGAAACTTCAAAATTTTGATTGATATGCGAAGTATTTAAATTTCCTTCTCTATACTAAGATCATGCAAGAAAAACATAAAAAACTTAATAATTATGAGCTTGTTGGCAAACTCATGGAAGAATTGAAACTTAGAAAATATTCTTATAAAACTGGAACGCACAGAAACCACCCCATTCTTTTTTAAAGGGGGATCAGAACTAAAGTAGAAAGCCCCCGGAGGGATTTCCAAAGAAAGGCTCTTCGAACCCTCGACCTGCTGGTCTCCTTCTTTCATCTTTTAGCTCAAAAGACCAGATACAAGCCAGCCGCTCTAACCAACTGAGCTACGGAGGCTTCATAATAAAATAAAATTAATTAAAATATTTAAATCTGAGCTTTAGGTATCCATTAAATTTACCTATAGCTCTTATTTTTTCTGCCAAAAATTTCTCTTTCCTGCATGATAATAATGGAAGACGCAGGGATACAGGGTAGAGAGACACATAATGATAAGCAAGGACATTAGTCTGCTTCTAACCAACAACACAAATAGATTTAGTTTCAACAATAGCCTTTCAATCCTACATTAGTCTGCTTCTAACGAGATACATATTTAACACTTACGTTTGACCGTTTCGGATTTCAATCCTACATTAGTCTGCTTCTAACGCTAAACGGAAAATTGATAAAAAATAGCGATAGCACATTTCAATCCTACATTAGTCTGCTTCTAACTATCTTAACCATTTCCATCTTTACCCCCCACCACATCATTTCAATCCTACATTAGTCTGCTTCTAACTTTTAATTATTGCTGATATAAAAGCTTATAGTCAGCAATTTCAATCCTACATTAGTCTGCTTCTAACTGAGAAGCAGAACAAGTAGCTTAAAGAGTTTGCTAAAAAATTTCAATCCTACATTAGTCTGCTTCTAACGAACAGATAAAGCAAAATCCTAAGCAGTTCATAGAGCATTTCAATCCTACATTAGTCTGCTTCTAACTTGGAAGTCAAACTACATCAGAAAGTGATGTAGTTCAATAAAAAATTTCAATCCTACATTAGTCTGCTTCTAACTATTGTTACATCAATGTAAATTGTTGTTTCTCCGCTATCTACTGATTTCAATCCTACATTAGTCTGCTTCTAACCAAAACCCCCTAACACCATAGTAGTATTTCCATCCATATTTCAATCCTACATTAGTCTGCTTCTAACTTGCCTCATGCTGTTCAAAAGTTAAACGATTGGAACATTTCAATCCTACATTAGTCTGCTTCTAACTTAAAGGGCAAATTGTCTGCTTATTCGCAAATCAGGCATTTCAATCCTACATTAGTCTGCTTCTAACAAGTGTTATTTGATGGCCAGACATTCAATTTGATTTATTTCAATCCTACATTAGTCTGCTTCTAACACATCAGGCAACCGCTCTAAAATCTCTTGGCAGGTAGATTTCAATCCTACATTAGTCTGCTTCTAACAAAACATATTCCACATGAATATAACAAGTGCAATGAATTTCAATCCTACATTAGTCTGCTTCTAACGGAGCAGGCAAGAAAGAAGATGAAAGGAATGTCACATTTCAATCCTACATTAGTCTGCTTCTAACCTCGAGATTGTAAGCAACCTGTGTCGCATAAAAATCATTTCAATCCTACATTAGTCTGCTTCTAACGCTCCAATTGTTGAAGCTTTGCAGTCTGCTAAACTGCAATTTCAATCCTACATTAGTCTGCTTCTAACAATTCTACAACACTAAATACAAGTTACTATGTTGAATTTCAATCCTACATTAGTCTGCTTCTAACTATTGTAATTATTATATATGGATTGGCTATGGGTCTATTTCAATCCTACATTAGTCTGCTTCTAACCGTAATAAGTGTTATCGCTTATATTTTGCGTTGCAATCATTTCAATCCTACATTAGTCTGCTTCTAACGAAAAGAATGGCTGGGGAAAACCAGCCAAATTAAGATATTTCAATCCTACATTAGTCTGCTTCTAACAATAGCAACCAACATGGCGGGTGAGAGATATGAAATATTTCAATCCTACATTAGTCTGCTTCTAACATTACTTAAAGCGCATCCCCAATAAGCAGTTTTTAAAATTTCAATCCTACATTAGTCTGCTTCTAACCGTAGTGATTGAAGGGGTTTAAGTGTCCTCTCAATGATTTCAATCCTACATTAGTCTGCTTCTAACCAAAGCTTTAGACATTCTGCTCACCAATATAAAATATTTCAATCCTACATTAGTCTGCTTCTAACTAACAATATATATGAGTTTTGCATATCATTACCTCGATTTCAATCCTACATTAGTCTGCTTCTAACTATAATTTTGGGGGTAGAGTATGAAAGGTTCTGTGTATTTCAATCCTACATTAGTCTGCTTCTAACCTACTATGGTGCTGGGGGGCTTCGTGGCAACATGGATACAAAATTTCAATCCTACATTAGTCTGCTTCTAACTATCCTAAACACACTTTGCACTATTTCTTTTATTCATTTCAATCCTACATTAGTCTGCTTCTAACGAGGGTGAGGGATAGTGCAAATGTGGAGAATATGATTGATTTCAATCCTACATTAGTCTGCTTCTAACGAAAGTAATAGCTCAACGATTAGCTCAGGGGCAGTTTTATTTCAATCCTACATTAGTCTGCTTCTAACACGATGTTCCAGCAAGTGTTAAAAAGGCAACATGGGGATTTCAATCCTACATTAGTCTGCTTCTAACTAAAGAAAAAATATATGAGGATTGGGGAATTGATATTGACATTTCAATCCTACATTAGTCTGCTTCTAACAAAAAATCGATGTTTGACTCGCTCGAAGCTAAATATATTTCAATCCTACATTAGTCTGCTTCTAACGACAGGAGGTGATATAATGAAATTTTTTGATTTTTTTATTTCAATCCTACATTAGTCTGCTTCTAACAATTCTATTATTATGCTTGTCTTAAATTAATCAAAAAAATTTCAATCCTACATTAGTCTGCTTCTAACTATTGCTACATCCAATGTTACACAGATAGATGTAACATTTCAATCCTACATTAGTCTGCTTCTAACAGACAATAGCCCCACCAACTGCAGGAAGACCACCAAAATTTCAATCCTACATTAGTCTGCTTCTAACAAAGACGAAACAACCAACGTACAAAAGTTGCCAGATAAATTTCAATCCTACATTAGTCTGCTTCTAACAATTGTATGTCTGTTGTGTAATAAGTCTCATTTTCATTTCAATCCTACATTAGTCTGCTTCTAACTCTTTTTACCTCTCCTTAGCCCGATTGCACCAAAGAAATTTCAATCCTACATTAGTCTGCTTCTAACTTTGCCCTATCAAATGTTTTCTTAAAAATCCTCTTAATTTCAATCCTACATTAGTCTGCTTCTAACCCTCCATATTCTCCACTTTCAAAGCTTCTTTTTACGATTTCAATCCTACATTAGTCTGCTTCTAACATTGCTGGTCTATCAATAGCAATAACAACACTCAGATTTCAATCCTACATTAGTCTGCTTCTAACGCACATGTTTAGAATGTTTAAGTTAAGAAGATTAACATCATTTCAATCCTACATTAGTCTGCTTCTAACCTTATTGTTTTTGGGTATTGCTCTGTTGGTGTAGGTGTCATTTCAATCCTACATTAGTCTGCTTCTAACATGTGTCCATGTCTAATCCTGGCGGTTCTATGCCTCATTTCAATCCTACATTAGTCTGCTTCTAACCTTGCAATAGAATGCAAGACGGACATAAGAAACTTGAGGAATTTCAATCCTACATTAGTCTGCTTCTAACACTGTAGAATGCACTTGCCTTACCCCCGATTTTTTTCAATTTCAATCCTACATTAGTCTGCTTCTAACAACTCATATTATTTTCCACCTCCCTTTTTCTTCTTGATTTCAATCCTACATTAGTCTGCTTCTAACGAGGCGGAATAACAAGCCCCTTTATGAGGTAAAATAAATTTCAATCCTACATTAGTCTGCTTCTAACGCTAAACCTCAAATTAAAGAGGCTTGCCGACATAGAAACAATTTCAATCCTACATTAGTCTGCTTCTAACAGCATGTCAAGTATATTTTTGAAATCCCACTCATATATTTCAATCCTACATTAGTCTGCTTCTAACTATCCCCCAATATTATCTGTGGTAATCTTTTTAAATAATTTCAATCCTACATTAGTCTGCTTCTAACGTTAGTAATGCGTCAAGTTCTGATATAAGAGTAACTTTATTTCAATCCTACATTAGTCTGCTTCTAACAATATTCCGTCATTTGCTCAGCCTCTACAAATACCTCATTTCAATCCTACATTAGTCTGCTTCTAACAGACAAGTCTTATCCAACCATCTATATCGTTACCACATTTCAATCCTACATTAGTCTGCTTCTAACGTTTGAGTGATATGAAAGCTGAAAGCTTGGTAATGCATTTCAATCCTACATTAGTCTGCTTCTAACAATTTCCCTATCTTCATCAACAAAAACAAAGTGATATTTATTTCAATCCTACATTAGTCTGCTTCTAACTGTGTTGGTTGACTTAATAATTCTTTTTGTGTTTCTTCATTTCAATCCTACATTAGTCTGCTTCTAACCCGTTTAAGTCAGAATTGATGTCATTAGCAAATAGATTATTTCAATCCTACATTAGTCTGCTTCTAACGTTGCTCTTCTTCTTTAAGCTTGTTTGCGTGATATATTTCAATCCTACATTAGTCTGCTTCTAACTCTGCTTCAAACGTTACTACAAGCTTACCTCCCGCATTTCAATCCTACATTAGTCTGCTTCTAACTTTGGAACACGTTGTTTTAATTGACAATTGATGTCAAGATTTCAATCCTACATTAGTCTGCTTCTAACAAATGACAAATTTGCAGTTACCTGTAAGCAATGAAGATTTCAATCCTACATTAGTCTGCTTCTAACAGTTGTTGCTGAAATTCAAACGCCAACAGATTTGCAATTTCAATCCTACATTAGTCTGCTTCTAACTTAACAGAAACAAACTATTATACACAACGCATAAGTGCTGAATTTCAATCCTACATTAGTCTGCTTCTAACGATTATAGCACAGGCGGGGCAACTGGTGTTTGGATGATTTCAATCCTACATTAGTCTGCTTCTAACTATGTTCCGCTTTCCGGGAGTTCTATTGTAACTTGATTTCAATCCTACATTAGTCTGCTTCTAACTACATAAAACTTTGTTTTATAACTCACATCTGTCTTATTTCAATCCTACATTAGTCTGCTTCTAACTGTATCCCCTGCTTCATCATGAACAATAAAACTTTCATCATTTCAATCCTACATTAGTCTGCTTCTAACATTTTACATAAAACTTTGTTTTATAACTCACATCTGTCTTATTTCAATCCTACATTAGTCTGCTTCTAACACAGTGTTTACAGTGGCAGGTCTGGTGTTGATTATAGATTTCAATCCTACATTAGTCTGCTTCTAACCCGCCAGATTTTGGTGTTATTTGGGCTGAAATGGGAGATTTTTGCCTCTTTAAATAGATGTGAATCTTGGATTTATAAAAATGAATTTTTATGCTTTGATCCACAACATATCCAAAAATAACAACTAAACAATTATATAACATTTCCCAGCTCAACCTTCTCCGTGCCAATAACTTCCCTTTTTAATGGCCTCTCATTTGGTAAAATATAAATCCTTACACTATCCTCGTGCTCATCTATTATCCCTTTTATCCCAATCTTTATCTCTTCCAGCACAGCCTTGCCAATTTCCCCCTCAAAAACCGAATTCTGCACCCAATTCAAATACCTCCTCAAATATTGGCATATCTTGCTTACCCTTTCAACAGACACATCATACACTATTATTACGTACACCCTACCACCATATAACAAACGCTTTATATTTTTTAATCCCGAGCAGATGCTTGATTAGCTTGTAGCATTCCAGCCTAACAAGTCGTTGAAAAGATACCTTTCTTCCAAGCTCTCTGTGCTTTATCGTTGTGCTTAGCTTTTCATCGTAATGCTGAAGAAAAAGCTTACGACCCTTATCATTTAAAAGTACACCATTCAGCTCTTTAACAAAGTGCTTCTCTGTTATAATCCTCTTGTTTACGAGCTTGAATATAACCCTATCGGCAAGCAATGGCTTGAAAATCTCCGCTATATCCAAGGCAAGGGAAAACCTTCTTTCAAAAGGCTCATGCAAATAGCTTATCGTAGGATTTAGCTGCGTATTATATATCTCTGTAAGTACGGTTGAATATACCAAGGAATTGCCATAGCTTAATAAGCAATTTATCATATTCTCTGGCGGTCTTCTGCTCCTTTTATCAAAATGAAAGCTTTCGGGAAATATTTTATTAAAGCTTGTGTAATATATATCCCAAACATTTCCCTCTATTGCCATTATCTGCTCTATCTTTTTTTGCCTATCAAGCTTTGAAAGAAACAGCTTAACAGCCTTTATCTCATCCCCAAGCTCCCCCTTCGTCCGCTCATAATATTCCATATTCTTAACTATATTGCTCACACAACCACGCATTATCTCTTTTGCAATAAATATCCTTTTTTCGTGAGATATATAATGCTCAACCTGCTTTACTATCAAATCCCCAGACAAAAGCGTCTCTCTTGGGTAAAAGCTACCCTCGTAGAATCCGTATTTATTGAAAAAATGTATAGCTACACCATGCTTTGCAAGATACGAGACCACGCTGGATGTAAAGCTTATCCTGCCGTATGCATATATGCTGTATATCTTTTCAATCGGAATTACCCTCTTTTCCACCTCACCGCTTTCATTTTTTCTTATAAAATAAACTGTGTTTTGCTTTCTCTGTAAAATACCATCCTTGGTTATGTAAAAATTGTTCTTCATTTTATCATCAATAAACCTTTTCGCATCTTTAAATATTTTGTTATTTTAAAAATAACAATTGTTATTATTTTCAAACAAAGCAAAATTCAAAATAGCTGCATTTTCTGCAATATTTTTTATATACTGGTTTTGGTGGCTCTTTCATTTCCACAACCTTTCTTATATCATCCAATATATCCTCAATCTCTCTTTCTTCCTTCTCTCCAAGCGTTATCCTTAATACTTCCCTTTGTTTTGGATAATCAATCCTTCCTTCAATATTTTTTATCCCTTTGAATTTCTTTAGGTAGTAAATATAATAGAGTAATTGCATAACATGTGCTTTTTCCATCTTGCTTGACTTCTTTATTTCATGCAAAACGAGCTTATTACCTTTCATTATGAAGTCTATTCCTATTTTCTCATCAATAATTATATCTTTTCTAACCCTTTGGAAGGTTGTTTGCTGTAATAACGAGCCCAGCTGAACAAGCTCAGACTCCCGCTCCATTGCCGCAAAATGGGAAAAAAGCCATAGCTTGGTAGGGCATATTATGTAATAGTTTACCTGCGTTCCTGTGAAAAGCGCATCTTGAGGGAGCATTTTCTTAACCTTTCGCTATTTTTTCCTGTATGAACTTTTTAACCTCGCTAAATTCAGGCAAGGTTTTAAGCGTGGGTTTAAGTTCAGATTTCCATACTTCTGATCTAATATTGAGATTATTGATAAATATCTCTTTGTCCCATTCTATGTTGTAATATTCAAGTTTTTTCCTAACAAGGCTTAGGTCAAGCGTAACACCTTTCTTCAGCAAAAACCATAGATCGTAGATATCCCTTGCTTTGGCTCTGGTAAGAATGGCTCTTATTTTTTCTGCAAGAATTTCCTTTTCTTGCATTATAATAATGAAAAATGCAGGGATATCAGGGTAGAGAGATGTGTAGTGTGTAAGTAAAGGTTTTAGTTCAATACTAGACTTTGTATTTATATCAATCCTAATAGTTGCAAGTGTTTTATCATCGCCTACATAGAGGGGACCTTTAATCCTTAAGGTAATCATTATTGAATTTTGGGTTTCTTTCACCCTTTTTATTCTACACTCAACGCTGAATGCTTTAAGGTCAGAAATTATTTTATTTAACAGCCTGGTAATGTTTAATTCTTTTTGGAGTGTGAAATCTAGATCCTCACTAAACCTGTCAAGTTTATAAAACTTGAAAAGACAGGTACCACCTTTAAATACCAATTCATCTTTTGTATTTCTTGAGATAGATAACAAAATCAAATCACTCAAATAATCCTTTTCTACATACCCAATATTTGCAATACCTTTTAATTTCCCTATTTTTTTCAACTCACCTTTATCTATCACTTTAACACCCTGTTAATAATTAATTTCCATTTAGTATTCCTTTTTCCTTTCTTAGGGAAGTTCCAATCAAGCAAGATGTAATTTCTGTCTGAGTTTATTTTTTCTTGCAACCTTGAGGCATCAACTCCGCAGGATTCAATCATATAACCAAGCCTTTTCATTACCGATTTATTCTTCGTTTTCATAGCAAACTCGATCAATCTTTTATTGTTCAATTCCCCTGTCTGCAGAATATTAAAAATTTCATCAAGTGGTATTTTTTTAACAAGAAGTGAATCTATTATGCATTTTTCCTTTTCAGCCATAAAGATATCAAACTTTCCATATCTCACCTTTTTGTAACCCCAAAACTCACTAATCTTTGTGAAGGTTATCGGTATGTCCATAAATTTTATTGGTTTTCTATATTCCGGAACTGCAAGCATAATTTCTATAGGCAGTTGTTCTGTAAGATTGTAAAATCTTAACGCCGTCCAGAAGCTTATATATGAGGGTACAGAAATATACGAGGCAAAAATCAATGGATCATCATGAATTGTGTATTTGCCTCTTTCTATGTAAAACACAAGTCCTTCCTTTTTCATTCTATATAACATGGTTCTTGCATATTCTATAGAAACACCCATAATTCTAACAAAATCATTAAATGTGAATAATGGATAATTCCCAAGATCCTTCAACAACTCAATCTTCTCGATCTGCTTCATGATTATATTTTTGTTCTTTATCTTATAAATCTTATTTTGTCTAAATATGATAATCAAATTTGATTATGATGATTATATGGAATAAGATTTCAAATTCCATGTTATGAATTTTTTCAAGTATAATTTACCTGCGTTCCTGCGAAGATTGCTTTTTGAGAGAGGAGAGGCATACTAACCTCCAAGTTAAACTAAATTATGTTTTCAAAAGTGTTATTTTTACTTAAATTTTGGAGTTTTGTAGAATCAAATCCATACTCTAGATTATAAGGTAATTTACATATCCAGAAAATTTTCTTTTTCCTTCCTACCTCCTTTAAAACGTAGTCAAACCATTGTAAATTATCTATTCCATGTTCCTTTTCATCTTGCTTATACCACCATAATGGAACCTTTACTTTATTTTCTACTATAAGATTTTCTTTTTTATTTCGATAATACACATATGGAATTACTTCAATTTTCTGTTGCTTTTCTGTTCTTATAGTCAATCCATTACCTATTTCTTCGTCAAAAACTACTTGTTTAGGGGCAAGTCCAAATAGACATGTATTTTCAAATATTCCGTTCATTCCCATTTCTGAAAGTAATGGACTTCCATTTATTTGAGGGTCCCATATATTTTCAAATTCTTCAATATAATCCATTCCATATACATCGTTACAAACCTCTTTTAAATTTGAATATGAGTAAACACCTTCCTTTAGTTTCTCATTTGTTTTTTGAAGAATATCAAAACTATAGGGTATTTCTCTTATACCTTTCTCTTTAAAAAATTCTTCTGGAAGAAAGATTTTCATCACGAATTCTTTTCCATTCTCTTTCCAGGTTTTATTACCTCTATTTAACCTACCTCCTCTTTGTCCAATAGCATCAGCTGGAGCAAGTTCAGTGTACATTAAATCACAGGAAATATCTAAAGAAATTTCAATAACCTGAGTAGAGACCAGAATTATGGGTCTTCTCTCCTCTTTTTTTAAGAGTCTTACAATTTTCTCTTCCTTTTTATCTCTATCTTTATAGGTAAATTGTGAATGTAGTAGAAAGATTTTATCTCTATCTACTTTTTTCTTCAATACTCTAAAAATTCTTTGCGCCCTGTCTACAGTGTTCAGAATAATAAACTGATTCTTATATTCTCTAAAGTTTCTGATAATTTCTTCTATTACTTTGCTGTTAATCTCGTCTTTTGTTATTAGAAATTCTTGATATTTCTCGAGTTTGAAAGGAGTGTATTTTAAACCTTCTCTATCTTGAATTAATTCGTATTTGATTCCCTTACGCTTTGCATCTTCATTAACTCTTTTTATTAAAAAATCTGGGAGAGTTCCACTCATAAGCAGGTGAGGAATTTGCATTCTTCTTAAGATTTTAAACAGATCTATCAGATGTTTTAGAGTTTGTCTTTCATAATAGTGGACCTCATCAAACACAATTACTGAATTTTGCAAATTACCCAAAGCAAAATCTGCTTGCGGAAATCCATGAACAAATGAAAGAATTAGATGATCTATAGTTGTTATTGTAATTGGTTTGAAGAAAATATTTCCCTTAAAATTCTCTCCGCTTATCTCTTCTATATCCTCCTCAGTAAGTTCGTATTCTTCCTCTTCTCTTTCTCTTAGTTTTTCGGTCTTTAACTTTACAAAACTTTTTCCATGATATAACCCAACATATTCCTCCCCATTCACCCCCACTTTATTTAAAAGCTCGATAAATCTATCTCTCATAGCATTACTTGTTGTTTGAGTTGGCATTGCAAAAATAATTTTATTCCTATTAAATTTCTTACAAACTTCAAAGCCCCATAACAAAGCCGCTTCTGTTTTCCCTCTTCCGCATGGAGCAAAAAGAAAACAAAATCTCGGAGATTTTTCTTTTATCTCTTTCTGAAATTCATGTGCTTCATTTCCATCTAAAATTTGTTTTTCAGTTATTTCTGGTAAGGATAGAACATATTTTTCAGGATTTTCTAGGACAGAGTTTAAAATTTCCTCTTTTGCTTTATTCTTCTTAACATACTCTGCAAATTCAACGCTTGCATAGTCATCACAAAGTTTTAGAATAGAATGAAAATATGAATAGATAGCTTTTAATCTAAATTTTTCTTTGCTTGGAACATTTCTAGTAAGTCGCTTAAAAGATTTTTCACCGTCATGTATCCATTTTAAAATCTTATGTTTTGGATTTTTTATTCTAAATACTTCAAATGAGGAATCTAATATTAAAGGTTCTTTATAATATAGTTGAAAAAATTTTTCAAAATTTAGTTCTTTATAGACACCTTCAATTCTATTTACAAACTCGATTATTTCATTTCTCAGAGGCTTTACCTCTTTTATTTCTGCATCTTGATAAATTCCATCGTAAAGTTGGGTGTGATGTGCAAGAACTGCCAAAGTTTCTATTATAGGTAACTTTGAATGATAAATAAACGGTTTAAAATACTTAGCAAAAACCTCTAATATTATTGGAAATCCATAAAAAGCATGTGGATAATGCTGTGATCGTTTACCTTCTTTTATGTTTTTTTGAAATTCTTCTGTTAGTTTGCCT
>Ga0164318_10006068_pt1 | contig 11708 bp, 9 predicted proteins | sample GuaBasSedimGuay9_FD_113734 | JGI IMG/M metagenome (GOLD analysis project Ga0164318, IMG submission 113734) | Subseafloor sediment microbial communities from Guaymas Basin, Gulf of California, Mexico - Guay9, Core 4571-4, 0-3 cm | ecosystem: Environmental > Aquatic > Marine > Hydrothermal vents >... | reverse complement strand
CGGAGAGGGAGGGAGCGGGACCGGCCGGTGGGCGGGGTTCGGGGAGGAAGCGGGCGGCGTTCGCGGAATAGAAGCCGCGCCAGTCGAAACGGAAATCGGCCCTGCACGCACCTTGCAGGAAAAAGAAGACGAAGAAGGCGGTCGAGAAGAGGGCGATTTTCTTCAGGTTCATGGAAACGCACTTATAATACTCCCCTGTCGTTCGTATCAACGGCAAGGAAGCAGGCGGAAGGGAACCTGAAGGTTCATTCGATAAAACGGTCGGACCGCGCGAGGGAAGGACGGCCGGTCCATCGAGGGAAAGAGCACGGCATAACAGGGATGGCAACAAGGAACCCGCATCCCCCCAAGATATTGATAGCCAGCGACGACGAAGCGTGGCTGGGCTCGGTGAGCCGCGCTTTCACGGCGGAGGGCTACATAGTCCGCACGGCGAGGACGGGCCAGAGCGCTTTCGATCTGCTCCAGACGGAGCGGTTCGACATAGCGGTGTTCTCGATGGACATGCCGAAGATGGGCGGGCTGGAGGTGCTCCGGCGGGTGCGCGAATCCCACTTCATAGCCGGATTGCCCGTGGTCCTCACCGGGCCGGACGACGGCCTCCACGCGCTGAGGACGGCATGGGAGGCCGGCGCGGACGACTACATACGTATTCCCCTGAGCATTCCGATGTTCCTGCTCCGCACGGCCATGGTCCTGGGACGCGCGGAGAGGATGGACCCTCTCACCCAGGCGACCATAACGGGCCGTTTCTCGGCGAGGGTGTGCGCGGAGATATTCCAGCTGTTCAACAGGGCCAAACGGACGGGCCTGTTGCGGGTGGTGAACGGGCCTTCCGTGACGAGCCTGTGGTTCGAGAACGGGGAGATAGTCTTCGCGCACGACGACACGGACGAGGGGCTTCAGGCCGTTTACAACCTGGTTCGGACGGCGGACGCGCGCTTCGAGTTCCTGGAAGGCGAAAAGGCCCCCGGCCGCAACGTGAACCGGCCGTTCATGTTCCTCGTTCTCGAATTCGCCCGCAAGCTGGACACCTACGTAGCCTCGAGACGCAAGACGATAGGAGACGAGCTCGAGCGGGAGGAGAAGCGGCTGAACGCGCTGGAGGAGAAGGGGGCGAGGAAATACCTTCCCGACCTGATAGAGAACTCCCGCAAGGTGGTGGAGTCGGTCCGCAGGAGGCTCGCCGAGAGGCGGGTGGAGCGGGCCTACGAATCGGTGCGGAAGCTCCACGAGAGCATCGACTGGATGGAGCTGGAGCTCGAGCGGCTTCTCAAGGGCGAGAGCGACCTGAAGCGGGCGACCGCGCGTCTCAGGAGGACCGCGGCGGGAAGGAAGGAAGCGGCGGAGACCGCTTCGACCGCCGTGGCCGCCCCGGAAGCGCCCTCCCCTGCCGAGGAGAAGGCGGAGGAGGAAAGGGAGGAGAAGGCGGGCGGCGAGGAGGAACCGCGGGAGGAGAGGCCCGAGCCCGAGCCGGAAGCGGCCGGGAAGGAGCCCGCCCCGCCAGAGGAACCCGAGGAACCGGCGGCAGCCGGAGAGCCCGAGGCGAAGGAAGCCGCCGAGGCCGCCTTGCAGGAGGAGACGGCCGGGGGCGAGGGCGAGACCGGCGGGGAAGCGGCCGAAGGCGTGAAGACGGCCGCCGAGGAGGCGGAAGCCGCAGGCGAAGCCGAACCCGCCGCCGTCGAGGGGGAGAGCGCCGCGAGCGGGGAAGAGGAGGAAGGGGAGGAAGAGAAGATCGACACCCGCGAGTTCCTGCTCGCCGGTCTGAAGCGGGAGGCGAACGGGAACGGCGGGGAGGCGGAAGCGGCGGAGGCCGAGGGGGCGGTGGCCGCGGTGATGGAATCCACGCTGAAGCTCACCGGTGCCGCCGAGGGAGAAGAGAAGGGGAAAGAGGAGGAGCCGGCGCAAGAGGAGGAGGCCGAGGACGAAAAGGCCGAAGTCGAAGCCGCGCCGCGCCTGATACAGAGGTTTCCGCCCGACATAGTGGAGATGATGCAGGCGGAGCTCGCGCGGGACGAGCCGCCCCTCTCCTCGCCCAGGGCGTTCGCGGAGCTCAAGGCCAACATACGGCGCACGCTCAAGCCGCGGACGGTGGGGATGGACGACATCGTGAAGGTGCTGTCCGAGGCGTTCTACTCGCGGGCGAACGTGCTCTCGGTGCTGGTGTCCGGCAGGCCGGAGGAGCTGGCGCGGTTCTTCACGCGGGCGACGGAGCGCGTGCTCGCCCCGCCGGACGAGGAGAGCGCCTATCTCGTGAAGGTGCCGGGCGGACTGGACCACACCCTCTACATAGTCGGGATGAGATACGACGTCATGGACTCGTTCGAGGCGGAGAACATACTCGACCGGTGCATGGCGGCGGTGCTACTGGGCTCGCCGGACGAACTCAGCGCGGACCTCGTGGTGGACGCGCTCTCGCTCACGCTGGTGAAGTACAGGCGGACGCGGGTGTTCGTCACGGGAGCGGAAGGCACGCTGCCGCGGAAGGTGGGGCTGGCGCTGGAGCGGTATTCGCTGCCCCCGGAATGCAGGCGGATGGATTTCGACTACGGCACGGAATCGGCCAGGGAGTTGCTGTCGGACGTCATAACGGCGCTCCACGAGGGCTGATGCGGAAGGAAAAACCCGAACACTTCACTTGTCACATTTTTTTCGGGTATTAGAATAGACGGTGACCACTGTGCAGCGGGGCTCGAGATGATAATAAAGTGCGCCGAGTGCAACATAGACTACGACGTGACCGGCCTGAAACCCGGGACGCGGATAAGGTGCAGGGAATGTTCCCGGTATCTCACGGTGCCCGGGGGGAAGGTTGTGGCCTGCCTGTCGTGCGGCCAGCTCTTCAGCTCCCGGCCGATGCGGCCGGGCGTGCGTTTTCGGTGCAACAAATGCGGGACGGTGATGGAGATGGGGCGGGACGGGGTTCCCCGCATCGCCCGCAACACGACGGGCAGCAAGCGCATACACGCGGTGGAGGAGGCGCGCGAGGGTTCCGATCCCGGCGTGCGCGAGGTGGAGGCCACGAAGAAGTACGGGGCGGACAGGCAGGCGCAGCGCAAGGCGCCGCCTCCCACCGTGAGGCGTTTCCCCCAGAAGGAGAAGGAGACGCCGGAGGAGATATTCAAGAAGTACAAGATCCGCGCCGCCTTCATGGTGGGCGAGGACGGGACGTTGCTGTCCGCGCTCTCGGAAGACGCGTTCGACGCCGAGATGATCTCGAACGCCGCCTACTATCTCGACGGCGCGCGCAATTTCTTCGCCGCTCAGTTCGGCGCGCAGGCGGAGGCGGCGAGGTTAGAGCTCGGCGAGGTGAAACTTCGCATGAGGAAGATCGGAGACCGCCTGCTCATGACCGTGTCCTCCGGCCGGTACGACGGAGAGGCGGACGAGACAATAGCAGGCGCGCTGGAGAAGAGCTCCGATCTGCGGATGAAATAACGGCAAGAAGGGGGCTTTTTGCCCGCCGGCGAGAGAGAGTATCCAGGATTCAAGACCACGCTCGATTCCGTGCGCATCATCCTGCGGTGGCAGGTGCTGCTCACGGCCTTCGCGGTGTGCGCGGTGTTCTGCGAAGCGGCGACGATGTTTTTGCTGAAGCTCGCCGCGCACGCGGGCGAGGGGTTCGACTGGCAGACGGCGCTGGCGGGGGGAACGGTGTCGCTGCTGGCGCTCTGCTGGGGGGGATATCTGGTGTCCCATGAGGCGGACGCCCTGCTGTTTCCGACCGAAAACGACCGGCGTTTCGGGCGGGTGCTGGCCGAAAAGCCGCTGCACTTCCTGCTTCCGCCGGTGCTCTTCGCCTGCGCGTTCGCGGCCGTCTTCTTCCTGCAGGTCGGGATAGCGGCGCTCATGGAGGCGGCGTCCCTGCCCGCCGCGGTGTTTCCCCTGCTGTTCGTCGCGCAGTTCGCGGCGGGAGCGGGCCAGGCACTGCTGGCGGCCTTCCTGTTGCTGTTCGCCTTCTTGTGGGTGCCGCACGTCTCGCTGAGGGGGGGGTTGCCGACGGATTCCTTCCGCTCGTTCTCGCGGCTGCTGAGCGACCGGACGTTCAGGGCCCTGAGCATAACCTTCCTGTGGCTTGTGATAAGCCTGCTTCTGTTCTGGTACGTGTTCTTCCCGGCGTGGAAGGTGGTGGCCGCCGGGACGCTGAAAGCATCGCGGATGGCGATGGGAGAGAGGTTCGACGAGGAAGTGGTGGGTGAGGACAACCTGTTGTCCTGCGTGGTGGAGGCGATAGAGAGCGACGCCCTCACGCCCGGGACGACGGTGAAGAGGTTCGCGGCCTCGCTGGGCGCGCTCCGCAGGAAGCTGGGGCGGGAGATAGATCCGTTCAACGCGCGGGGCATGTCCACCGCGGGGCTCTTGTTCCTGGTGGCGATAGTTTTCACGCTCGCGGCGCCGGCCGCGCTGTCGCTGGCGGTGTTCGCGGCGGCGGGGGCCTACGCCTACCGGGTGATGATCGCCCGGCCGGGGGAGACGGGGACGGTGCCCGCGGTTTCGGATCCCGTGCTGGGGAGCGGGACGGGGGGGGCGTCGGTCCCGGCGGACGACGAGGACACCTTCATCGAGGAGATAGCGCCGGAGCCCATGGACCTGGAGGGCGGCCGTTCCGCCGCGCGGACCGGCGAGGCGCAGGCGCTCGAGAAGTTCGTGGACTTCGACTACGGCTTCAAGGAGAAGGACGAGAAGCGCACCGCGCCGCCGGTGGCGGACAAGCCCTTCCAGCCCAAGCCCCGCAAGGGGGAGGGGGCGGGCGAGGCGAAGCCCTACGAGGAGGGGAGGAACGGCCGCAAGCTCCGCGAACCCAAGCCGCAGCACGCGCCCGGCGAGGGCGGGGGCGAGAAGGGCGGCGACGAGGAAGGCGACTACACCATCTTCGATCTTCTCGGCAAGGACAGCGACTGAGCTTTTTTCGTGTGCTCCGCTTCACAATCGATAAAATAATCCCGAATAGCCGGAAGGCACACGAGCGACGAGAAAGGAGCAAAGCCATGCCGGAATCGGGCTCTCTCGTGTTGTGCATAAACCCGGGTTCGACCTCCACCAAGGTGGGCCTTTACCGGGACGGGGAACCCGTGAAGACCGTCAAGATCGAGCACCGCCCGGAGGAGCTGAAGGGCTTCGGGCGCGTGGCGGACCAGCTCGAGTACCGCGCGGGGCTGGTTGAGGACTTCCTCGCCGAGAACGGCGTGGACGCCGCGGAGCTCTCGGCGGTGGTGGGCCGGGGGGGCATGATGAAACCCATACCCGGCGGGACCTACCTCGTGAACGAGGTGATGAAGCGCGACCTTGCGGAGTACGCCCTGAAGTACTACGGCTCGGAGCACATAGCGAACCTGGGCGCGGCGCTCGCGGAGCGGATAGCCCGGCACGGGAAGGCGCTTGCGCTGGTGGTGGATCCCATCTCCACCGACGACTTCATCCCGGTCTCGCGCATATCCGGCGTGCCGGAGGTGGAGCGGGTGTCGCTCATGCACTCGCTGAACCTGCGGGCGAAGGCGCGGAAGGCGGCGGCCGAGGCGGGCAAGAGCTTCGAGGAGTCGAACATGGTGGGCTGCCACCTCGGCGGGGGCATCTCCATGGCGGCCTTCGAGAAGGGGAAGGCGATAGACTCCAACCACGGCCTGCTGGGATACGGTCCGTTCTCGCCGCAGAGGGCGGGGACGCTGGCCATTTCCGCGGTGATGGACTTCTGCTTCAGCGGGAAGTACACGGCGGCGGATCTCAGGAAGAAGTTCGGCAAGAACTCCGGCCTGATAGCGTATCTGGGGACCGACGACGGGCGGGAGATACGGAAGCGGATAGAGAGCGGCGACAAGCTCGCGAGGCTCGTGTACGAGGCGATGGCCATCCAGATAGCGAAGGAGCTGGGCGGTCTCGCGGCGGTGCTGAAGGGTGAGGTGGACTGCATCTTCCTCACGGGCGGGCTCGCGAACGACTACATACTCACGGCCTGGGTGGAGGAGCGCGTGCGGTTCATAGCGCCGGTGCGCATCTATCCCGGCGAGGACGAGCTGGAGGCGATGGCCGAGGGCGCGTTCCGCGTGCTCCGGGGCGAGGAGGAGCCGAAGGAGTACACGGAGGACGACTCGCTGAAGGCCAGGCTGGAGGATCCGGAGAGGTTCAAGGTCCTCAACAACATCGGGTAACCGGTAAGGAGGCGCGATGGTCCTCAAGAATTTCGAGGAGATAAGGGAGCGCGCCCGGGAGGCCGGGCGGCAGACGCTGGCGGTCGTGGAGGCCGCGGACGCCGAGGTGCTGAAGGCGTGCCGCGAGGCGAAGGACGCGGGGATAGCGGACTCCATCCTCATCGGCCGGGCGGAGGAGATAAGGCGGGCGGCGGCGGAAGCGGGCATCGGCCTCGACGGGCTGGAGCTCCACGAAGCCGCGCCCGACGAGGGCGTGAAGGCGGCCGCGGCGCTGGTGCGCGAGGGATCGGCCACCATGCTCATGAAGGGGCACATCTCCACCGGCGCGATAATGAAGGGCGTTCTGGACAAGGAGAACGGGCTCCGGGTGGGGGCGATACTCTCCCACACGATGGTGGCGCAGGCGGACCACTACGGCCGGCTGTTGCTGCTGAGCGACGCGGGCCTGAACATAGCGCCGGACGCGGACGTGTTGGAGGCGATAATAAGGAACGCCGTCACGGTGGCGCACTGCCTGGGGATGGAAGAGCCCAAGGTGGCGTGCCTGTCGGCGATAGAGGTGGTGAACCCGAAGATACCGTCCACCGAGCTGTGCGCGGAGATGCGGCGCCGGTACGAGGCGGGCGCGTTCGAGGGGTGCGTGGTGGACGGGCCGATGGCGCTCGACCTCGCGCTCTCGGAGTTCGCCGTGAAGGCGAAGGGCTACCCGCCGGAGCGCGGCGTCGCGGGCTCGGCGGACATACTGATCGTGCCGGAGCTGGTGTCCGGGAACGTGCTGGGCAAGTCGTTCATCTACCTCGCCCGTTACCGGTGCGGGGGGATAATCATAGGCGCGCGGGTTCCGGTGGTCCTGCTGTCGCGTTCGGACACGAGCCGGACGAAGCTGGACTCCATAGCGCTCGCGTGCGTCTATGCACAGTTCCATCCCTACTAACCGAGGAGGCCGTTCGATGGCGAAACGGATCATGTCGGGCAACGAGGCCATAGCCCGCGGGGCCTACGAGGCGGGCATCCACGTGGCCTCGGCATACCCGGGGACGCCGAGTACCGAGATACTCGAGTTCATCGGGAAGCGTTACAAGGATCACATATACTGCGAGTGGGCGACGAACGAGAAGGTGGCCGCCGAGGTGGTCACGGGGGCGTCCATGGCGGGAGCCCGCGCGCTGTGCGCGCAGAAGCACGTGGGGCTGAACGTCGCGGCCGATCCCTTCTTCTCCGCGGCCTACATAGGGGCGAAGGGCGCGCTCATCTTCGTGAGCGCGGACGACCCGGGGTGCCATTCCTCGCAGAACGAGCAGGACAACCGCCACCTGGCGCGCGCGGCGAAGGTGCCCTTCCTGGAGCCCTCCGACTCGCAGGAGTGCAAGGACTTCGTGAAGGAGGCGGTGCGCATCTCCGAGCGCTTCGACATACCCGTGCTCCTGAGGACCACCACGCGCATAAGCCACTCCACCGGCATAGTGGAGCTGGGTGAGCGCGAGGAGGTGGAGCCGAAGGGCTACGAGCGCGACATAAGGCGGAACGTGGTGATACCGGCGCACGCGCGGGTGATGCACGTGAAGCTGGAGGAGAAGCTGAAGGAGATAGCCCGCTACGCCGAGGAATGTGAGCTCAACCGGATAGAGGAAGGCGAGGACGACTCGGTGGGCTATGTGGCGTGCGGGATAAGCTACCAGTACCTGCGCGAGGTGAAGCCGAAGGCGTGGGTGCTGAAGCTGGGGCTGCCGTGGCCGCTCCCGGCCGGGCTCGTGCGCGAGTTCGCCTCGAAGGTGAAGCGGATAATTGTGGTGGAGGAGAACGAGCCCTTCTTAGAAAACGAGATAAAGGCGCTTGGGATAGAGTGCGAGGGCCGGAGCATCTTTCCGGCCACCGGCGAGCTCACGCCCGACAGGGTGGCGAAGGGGCTGGGAGTGGAAGGCTTCGGCGGCGAGCGGGAGATCGTGCATCCCGAGCCGATACCCAACCGGCCTCCGACGCTCTGTCCCGGCTGCCCGCACCGCGGGGTGTTCTACACGCTGCACAAGCTGGACTACAACGTGACGGGCGACATAGGCTGCTACACGCTGGGGTTGCTTCCGCCGCTGTCGGCGCTGCACACCTGCCAGGACATGGGCGCGTCCATCGGGCACGCGCACGGGTTCGAGAAGGCGCTGGGCAAGGAGATGAGCAAGCGCACGGTGGCGGTGATAGGCGACTCCACCTTCCTGCACAGCGGCGTGACGGAGCTGATGAACGCGGTTTACAACCGCTCCAACATCACGGTGGTGATAATGGACAACCGCATCACCGCGATGACGGGGCACCAGCACAACCCGGCGTCCGGCATGACGCTGATGGGCGAGCCCGCGCCGGAAGTGGACTTCGAGGACCTGTGCAAGGCGCTGGGGGTGGATCACGTTCGGACGGTGGATCCGTTCGACCTGGAGGAGCTCCGCGAGGCGCTCAGCGGGGCGACGGCCCACGAAGGGCCGGCGGTGGTGATAACCCGCGCGCCGTGCGCCCTCATAGTGAAGCGCCACAAGCCGCCGCTGGTGGTGGACGAGGACAAGTGCGTGGCCTGCGACAAGTGCCAGGAGGTGGGCTGCATGGCGATAGCGCTGACGGGCGAGCCCCATCCGAAGACGGGGCGGCCGCGGGCGAAGGTGGATCCCGTTCTCTGCGTGGGCTGCGGCGTGTGCGCGCAGGTGTGTCCCGTGGGGGCCATCGTCGAGAGCGGAAAGGAGGCGTGATGGACAGGATAACCAACGTTCTGATAGCGGGCGTGGGCGGCCAGGGCACCATACTCGCCTCCGACCTGCTCTCCCACGCGGCCTTCACGAGCGGCTACGACGTGAAGAAGAGCGAGGTGCACGGCCTCGCGCAGCGCGGGGGCTCGGTGATAACGCAGGTTCGCTTCGGCGGGAAGGTGCACTCGCCGCTGATTCCGGCCGGCAGGGCGGACTACATGCTGGCCTTCGAGCTGGTGGAGGCGGCGCGCTACGCGAACCTGATGCGCGCGGACGGCACGGTGCTCGTCAACGACCAGCGGATACCGTCGTCCACCATACTGGCGAGGCAGGAGAGCTACCCGAACGACCCGCTCGCGGGCGTGCGGGAAGCGGTGGGCGAGTGCAAGGTGATACCCGCCGCGGAAGAGGCGCTGAAGCTGGGCAACCCGCGCGTGGCGAACGTGATAATGCTGGGCGCGCTGGCGAAGCGCATCGGGCTCGCGGAGGACGCCTTCCGCGAGGCGATAAGGGAGCTCGTGAAGCCCAGGTTCGTGGAGCTGAACCTCAAGGCGTTCGATGTGGGGCTCGGCTACTGAGACGCCCGCCGCGCCGAACGGAAGGAAGAAGGGGGGACGAACGTCCCCCCTTTTCGTTCCAGGGGGTAGAATGAAAGCATGAGCGGGATCCAGGGAGCGCTGGAGAGGTTTTTGCCGGTCACCCTGCTGTTGTGGGGTCTGGCGGGGGCGTGGTTCGGGTTGAGGCTGGAGGAACGGGCGATGAGGGAGGACCTCGCCCGGCCGTACCGGGCCGCGTTGGCGGGAATGCGCGAGCCCTACGAGCGGAACTACGCCATAGTCGTGAACGGCAAGCGGGCGGGGAAGGCCCTGGCGGCGGCGCTTCCGCGCAAGGACGGGAGCTTCGACCTCGCCGCGAGGGTGGAGGGGCGGATATATTGGATGGGGGCGCGGCTGGAAGTGCGGTTCTTCTCCAGCATGCACATAACGGCGGCCTACGAGTTGGAGGCGCTCCGGATGTCGCTCGATGCCGGGGGGGCGAGGTACGAGATTTCCGGGTACGCCCGCAGGCAGGAGGCCGGGGGAAAGAAGGAAATAGCGCTCACGCTCTCGGTGGGGGGCGAGAAGGTGCAGTCGTTCACGGTGCCCACCAAGAGCCTGGCGCTGTCGGACTCGCTCATGCCGCTGATGAAGATGGGACGGCCCAAGCCGGGGAAGAAATGGACGACCGACATGGTGGAGCCGCTCACGGGACGGGTCCGCACGCTGGAGTTCCGGGTGCTGGACGAGGAGGAGCTGCCGGACTCGAAGGGGAAGCTGCGGGGCTATCCGGTGGAGATGAAGTCGGGCGACCGCATCTACACCGCATGGGTGGACGAGGAGGGCGACGTGCTGATGGAGGAGGTGCCGCTGGGGTTCACCCTGGTGAGGGAGGACGTGGCGGCGCTGATATACGGCCCGGAGGAGCCGCGCAGAGAGGATCGGAATGGCCGCGCAGATAAGGATTGAACGGGTCACCAGGCGGTTCGGGCGGACGGTGGCGGTGGACGGCCTCACCCTGGCGGTGGAGGCGGGGGAGATCTACGCCTTCCTCGGCCCGAACGGCGCGGGGAAGACCACCACGATAAAGATGATGACGGGGCTGCTGAGGCCGGACGAAGGACGGCTGGAGATATGCGGTTTCGACGTGCAGCGGGAGGGGTTCGAGGTGCGGCGGCGGATATGCTACATACCGGACCAGCCGTACCTGTACGACCTGCTGTCGGGGCGGGAATTCCTGGAGTTCACGGGAAGGCTGAGGGGAATGGCCCCGGCCGAGATACGGCGCAGGACGGAGGAGCTCGCGGAGCTGTTCGGGGCGGGCGGATTCCTGGACCAGCCGGCGCATTCCTACTCTCACGGCATGAAGCAGCGGGTGGTGCTGATGGCGGGGCTGATGCACGATCCGGAGGTGATAATCCTGGACGAGCCCATGGTGGGGCTGGATCCGCGGCTTATAAGGCGGTTCAAGAACGTGCTGAAGGAGAGGACGAGGCGGGGGGCGACGGTGTTCATGTCCACGCACAACCTCGCGGACGCGGAGGAGATGGCGGACAGGATAGGGATCATCCACCTGGGGAGGCTGGTGTGGGAGGGAAGAGAGGAGGACATGAAGGGGGGCGGCGCGGACGCGGACCTGGAGAGCGTCTTTCTGCGGCTGACGGAGGAAGGCGTTGGATGAGCTGAGGGCGCTGTGGGTGCTCGCTTCGGCGCGGGCGCGGCGGGTGCTGCGGGAGAGGGTGCTCGCCACGCCGAGGCGGACGGTGGTGGTGGCGCTGCTGTGGGCGGCGTTCTGGGGGCTTCTGTTCCTGCTGTTCGACGAGGGCTGGCGGTTCCTGTACAACCAGTTGCGGATACTGAGCGGGAGCATAGCGGCGAACGTGTGGGCGCTGTTCTTCTTCCCGCTGATGGTGATGCTGGCGTTCTCGTCGTCGGTCATCTCGTTCTCGTCGTTCTTCCAGAGCGAGGAGACGGAGTTTCTGCTGTCGCTTCCGATGTCGGACGGGGGGGTGTTCGCGCACAAGGCAAGGGAGGCGGCGGCGTTCTCGGGCTGGGCGACGCTGTTCATCGCCCTTCCGCTGGTGGTGTCGTACGGGAGGTACTTCGCGGGAAGCCTGTGGTTCTACCCGGCGGCGTTCGCGGCGTTCGTGCCGTTCGTGCTGCTGTCCACGGCGGCGGGGATGCTGCTCGCGCTGGGGATAGGGCTTCTGGCTCCGCGGCGGACGAAGCTTCTCGTGTGGGGGGTTGTGTTCCTCGTTGGGGTGGGGGCGTGGAAGCTGCTGCAGCTCTACCAGGCG
>Ga0164318_10006067_pt1 | contig 11711 bp, 7 predicted proteins | sample GuaBasSedimGuay9_FD_113734 | JGI IMG/M metagenome (GOLD analysis project Ga0164318, IMG submission 113734) | Subseafloor sediment microbial communities from Guaymas Basin, Gulf of California, Mexico - Guay9, Core 4571-4, 0-3 cm | ecosystem: Environmental > Aquatic > Marine > Hydrothermal vents >... | reverse complement strand
GTTGTCAGAATGACCTAGAGGCGCGTTACGGGTATCAAGCCAAACAACGTCGATGCGGCCATCAGGTGCTACCGACATGGTTCCCATCCATTGCGTGTTGGTAAAACTCAAATCATCGTTAATTCTAATTGGGTCGTCCCATGTTAAGCCACCGTCGGTGCTTCGGGCAAACATAACATCACCGGGGTCGTAAAACGAAATACGCTCTACCGTAGCCATAACATAAACATATCCCCGCCCAGGGCCATCCGACTTATCCACATCAATCCAGGCCTGGCCAAGCAATCCCGATGGATTAATGTTGGTCCACCCTGAGAGCTGCCCGTCAAGCAGAACCCATGTTGTCATATCCCATTTAATATCGGAACCTTGTAGCTTTGCATTGTTCGATTTATCAACAATTACCCCGTCGTTATAACCATAGGCAGCTCCCACTTCGTAGAGTTCTCCATCGGGGCCAACGGCAAGGGTTCCCCAATAAGGATTTTTGTCAACGGGTATGCAATCTTCATAGCTCTCACCACCATCGGTTGAACGGGTAAAGCTGCCGTTGTTGCATATCGAATAGGACTGATTCCAGTCGGCATAAATATTATCGGAGCCTAAACCATCGGTACGGTCAATGCGCATCCATTGCTTGTCGCCACCTTGTGCGTAGGTACCCTCGTCCCACTCAAATCCACCGTCATTGATACGGTAAACGTCGCACCACATGTTGTCACTATTGTCAACGGTAAGGCTGTTATAATAAAAGTTTCCATTTTTATCGAAGTCTAACACCGGGTCGGAGCGGAAAACACCAGGATCGATAACCCCCGGAAAAGTCCATGTTTCACCGCCATCATCGGAGTAGCCGTAGCCTGCCTGCCGAAAGTTGTTGCTTACGTTATCGAACTGACGCCATCCTATCACGATTCTGCCAGGATTGGTGGGGTCAACCGCTATCGATGGTTCGTTGGCAGCATCACCGGTAATGTTATCACCATTAGCATCAATATTTACCTGACGTGTGAAATAGGTGGTTGTGTCGAAACGATAACCCGGTGAGCGTCCCATGTTTTCACGTGATACATGTTGATAAGTATCGTCAATTTTCTCGTGTAGCTTACTAGCCGGGGTTTGCTGCGAAAACAGTGGCATGGTTACTATTGTGCTCAGAAAAATAGTGAAATAAAACGATACTTTTCTCGAAAAGGATAGCGAAAACATCTGTAATGACTTCATTCTAAAAAGGGTGTTAAAATTTGTGTAAAACTATTAAATTTATGGTAAGATAATATTATACTGACAGTTTTATTCTATATTACGTTGCCTGAAAAAGTTTGTAAAAAAAAAGTTAAGAATATAGCGCTTTACTATCACCAATAAAAGAAATGTGATATATTTGCCGTTAATTTTTAACCTAAAAAATATAGATATGGTATTACCAACAAATTTAAAGCATGTTGCTACCGAAGATGAATACAATGAGATTTTAAAGAATCACGAAAATGTAATGATTTGCTGTGGACGAATGGGACCCATGTGCGTTCCTGTTTACGATATTATGGAAGAACTGCAGGAAGAGTATAAACATGTGGAATTTCGCGATATGCTATTCGACAGCCCTCATGCTCATGTTATTCGTAATTTACCTCAGTGCCGTGGTTTCATGGGGCTTCCTTTTAACGTTTATTATAAAAACGGGCAAGTTGTTGCCGCTACCAGCAGTATTCAATCGCAAGAGCAGATTACAGATATCCTGGATAGAGAGTTTGGAGCATAGATGCTTTTGTTAAAGCGTATTTAATACTTACCGGCTTTGAATGAAGAGGTCGTTTAGCATTTAAGTTATTTAAACAATAATTAGTGTAATGGAAGAGAAGAATTATGATGTGGTTGTGTTGGGAGGGGGTGCTGCCGGTATGACGGCAGGTATTTATTTGGGACGCTCAAAGGTAAGAACAGTGGTGCTGGATACAGCCACCATTGGCGGACAAATGGTACTTACCTACGAAATAGCCAATTATCCGGGCGTGGCGTTAACTACAGGTTATCAGTTATCTTCAATTATGAAGAAGCAGGCCAAATCGTTTGGATGTGATATAAAGGCTAATGTAAAAGTAACAGCACTCGATTTGGAGGGGGAAGAGAAATCGATAACAATAGGAGACAAAGTAGTTTACAAAGCGCCTGCTATAATACTCGCTACCGGAGGCCGCTCTCGCATGTTGAATGTTCCCGGCGAAAAAGAGTTTAAAGGACGAGGTATCTCCTATTGCGCTACCTGCGATGGTGATTTTTTTCAAGATAAGGAGATTATTGTTGTCGGTGGTGGAAATTCAGCACTAGAGGAGGCGGTAGCCTTGACAAAATATGCCAGTAAGGTAACCATCTTACACGAGTTCGACCATTTTCAGGCTTTCGAACATGCTGTTGAGGAGGCCAAGGCCAACCCTAAAATCGACTTTATCATGTCGTCGCATATTATCGAATTTTCTGGAGACGAAAGTCTTCGTAAAGTGAGATATAAAAATCTTGAAACCGGCGACCAATTTGAAAAGGCTATTGACGGCGTATTTATTTTTATTGGATATGAAGCCAATACCGAAGCGCTGCGCAATTCAGGCATTGAACTTAACGAGTGGAATGAGATTGTGGCCAGCGAAAAAATGGAAACCAATATTTCCGGTGTTTTCACTGCGGGAGATTGTCGTGCCAAGCAATACCGGCAAATAACCACTGCCGTTTCGGATGGAACCATTGCAGCACTAAATGCCATTGCTTACATCAACGGTAAATAAAAACGAACTTTATCGCCTTTTGCTTTTAAGCCGAAGAAGAGACGCATCAACTTGTAAATTACACCCTTCATACAAAAGCCCGTGACGTTATTTGTTTTCTGATTTTCAATATCTTTCACAAACAGTTAGCAAGTTACCTTTAATTAAGTACATTAAAATAATTGTCTAACAATAAAATTGCGCTATCTTTGGAAGCACGAAAGAAATGACAGGCTAAAGAACTTGATTTGAATTATTTTGGCAAAGTTAGCTTTGCTTTTACTAACGCTACATCATGGAAATAGACAGTAATTTTCTTCTTGCTGAAGACGGTTAGCATGTGGTTTCAAAGTTATTTTGTACAAAAAACCACGAGAAGTTTGGAACCGGATTACCTGACGCCATCGTAATTCATTACACGGCAGACAGTAGTGCAGAATCTTTGGCCAATTATTTGTGCCGCCACGAAATTAAAGCCTCCGCTCATATTGTTATTGGCCGCAATGGAGAAATTTACCAGTTGGTTCCTTTCGATACCATTTACATGGCATGCCGGAACAAGTGTCTACGGCGGGCGCACCACGCTTAACCATCTAAAACCGGCCACTTTACAGGATACGTTATGGAGCAGTACTCTTTTTAAATTTAGCTCAAATATTATTTAATATATTTGCGTTCAAATAATAAAATATATTATCAAATGATAGAAAGCGATATAGGAAATACAACAAAACATTATGCAAAGGTTGTTGAAATTCTTGGGAAAAAGAATATTAGAAAGAAAATTGAAAGCCCATTTGATTACATTCATTTAGTATGTTAGTTTATAGAATTACCGGGCGAAAATATGCTAATGACTTATCAGGAATTGGTCCTGCTAAATATGGTGGAAGGTGGAATAAAAAAGGAAGTCCTGTCTTATATACTGGTGAAACAAAAGAGATTGCATTATTAGAAACAATTGTTCATACACCTCCAATGCTAATTCCAAAACTTTCAATATTAACTTTAGAAATACCTGATTTTTCTATAACAAAAATAGAAATTAAAGATTTACCACCAAATTGGTATGATTATCCAGCACCAACAATTCTTTCTGAAATTTCTGAAAATTGGATTATTGAAAGTAAGTCGATTGCGTTATCTGTACCAAGTTGTATAATTCATTCGGCGAGGGACTATATTTTAAATTGTAATCATAAAGATTATAAAAGCATTAAAGTGGTAAATATTAAGAACTTTCATTTTTGATACAAGGTTGAAGAAATAACTTTTGACAGCAATTCTTATACCAACCGCGATGCTTAAGCCAGATCATCCCGACGACGCAGGAGGAGGAATTTCCTGAGCAACATCCTGCTCCTATTTCAGGACAAGTCAATTCGATTATCGCTACGGGTATTATATATACTTCTTAATTAACTTTATCAACTCATCTTTATTTACCGGTTTGGCAATGTAATCGGTACAGCCTGCGGCAAGGGTTTTTTCACGGTCATTTTTTAAAGCATACGCTGTTTGTGCTATAATTACAATATCCTTGTTGGTTTCACGTATTTTTTTTGTTGCCTCAAAACCATTCATCACCGGCATCTTCATGTCCATTAAAATAAGGTCGATATCGGGATGTTTTTCAAATTGTTCGAGTGCCGTTACGCCATTATCGGCATAGTAAATTTTATTACTGATTGCTTTAGTAATTTCTGCCAGGTACGAAGTGGATACAGGCTCATCTTCCGCAATAAGAATATTGACCTTTTTAACACTTTTATCGTTCATTTGTTTATCCGATTGTAAAGCCATTCCTGATGTGTTATTATCATTGGAAACAGGGATGTAAGGGATGGTGAAATAAAACTTACTTCCCTCTCCTTCAATCGATTCTACCCATATCCGGCCTCCCAACATATCCACAAAAGCCTTCGATATACTTAGTCCCAGTCCTGCGCCTTCATACACCTGCCGATCTTCGATGTCGGCTTGCACAAACCGATCAAAGATAGCTTCCTGTCGATTCTTTGGAATGCCGATACCTGTATCTTTAACATAAAACTGTAGCGCATCAGCTTTTTTTATATACCCAAATTCGATGCTTCCCTCGTGGGTGTATTTAACGGCATTTTTAATTAGATTGGTTAAAATAGCATAGAGTTTTTCCGTGTCGGTTTTAATGATGGATTCTGTGTCGGGAAGTCCGGGCACGGAATGGATTGTGAGTTGTTTTTTTTCCACCTCTGGGAAAAACATCATCTTCAAATACTGCAATTGCTCATTTACGTTGCATGAAGTAATGTAAATTTTCATCTGCCCTGCTTCAATTTTAGAAATATCAATCAGGTTGTTGATGATATTAAGCATACGATCACCGCTAATTTGAATAACATCGGTGTATTTTTGAATCTCTTCACCCGAAAGGTCAGGCTCTTTTAACAAAGCTGCAAAACCTAAAATACCATTCATGGGGGTTCTGATTTCGTGGCTCATGTTAGCGAGAAATGCCGATTTTAACCGGTCGGCCTCTTCGGCCTTATTTAAAGCTTCCCTCAACTCATCTTCGTTCTTCTTGCGCTGAATAGAGATACTAATTTGGTCAGCAATAAATTCCAACATTTTAACATCTTTTGTTGTATAGGCATTTTCATCAACGTAGTTTTGTACTGCCACAACACCTATAACAATGCCTTCGCTTTTTAATGGAACCCCAAGCCACACTTTAGAACGGCTACCTTGTCTGGTAAGTTTGCCTTCCTGTTCAAGTTTCTTTTTAACATCGCTGTTTGCCAACAACGATTTCCCGGTTTTTATAACAAACTTACTTAGGGTATTTTTTGCCGGTGCTACCGTAAAATTATCTTTTTCATCATAATAATAGGGCATTAAAAAGGTATCGGCTTTTTCGTCGTATAGAGCAACGTAAAAGTTGGAAGCATCCATCACTTTGCTTACTTCCTGTTGTATTTGTGCAATCAAATCTTCAACATTTTTTGAAGAATTAACAGCATTTGATATATTGTACACGATTTCCTGTGCCAGCTCGTGTCGCTTACGTTCCGTAACATCCTGATATACTGCCACAATTTCGCCTGAAGAGAGTTTGTAAACATAGTTTTCTCTGTATCCTTTAATACGGTTATCCTGATAGATACCAATGGGGAAATGTTGCGGTTTACCCGTTTTACAAACCTGTTGAAATACTTCAAACAGACCGAAATCAATTACTCCGGGAAACACATCGCTAACCAGTTTTCCCATTACTTCATCGCGGCTGATGTTTTCAGCTTTCTCGGCCATGGGATTAAACTCTACAAATTTGAAGTTGCTGCATCCATCCACCGGTTCGTACACGGCAATACAACTTGCGGTACTCATAATAATTCCCTTGTAACGCTCTTCATTGATTTTAAGGATAAACTCAGCTTTTTTGCGCTCGGCAATTTCCTTTGTAAGCATCTCGTTACTTTGATTTAGCCTATTTGTCCGCTCTGTTACCCGCTTTTCCAACATGCTGTTAGAATTCTGCAAATCCTGCCGGGCAGAAGCTAACAACTTGTTTTTCTTGTTAAATATTTTCCAGGCTACCACAATCCCAATCATTCCCAGCAGCCAGATAAGAGTATATGCTATTATTTTAGCCTTTTCCGTTTTCTTTTCAGAAGCAAGATACTCGTCTAATGGAATAGAAATACTAACTCCACCTCTGATATCACCAACTTTATAGCCTTGCCGGCCATGACACTTTAAGCAACTCTTTTGAGTAATCAGTGGTTTCATCAACCGGTAAACTAATTTACCGTTGTCCTTTACCACATCTTCTACTTCAGTTGCTCCCTTTTCAAATGACAAGAGTGCTCGATGCTCCCAGTCATCAGGAATATTTTCAGGTCTTAAAAGTTTTAAACTCGTAATATGGCCCGTAAAGCTGTACTTTGTTGAATTAAACTCATTCAACATGCGCAGCGACCTGGCAGGGTTAATCAATGTCAACGTGTCACCATAAGTTGTAATAATATCTCGATGCTTTACTTTTGATAGATAAGGACTGGGCAGCGTTTTACTATCAACAGGTACATAAAAGCCCCCATACGAAGCCGCCCATTTTCTATATGATTCGTCCATAAACCATTGGGTTTCAGCCTCTTTTTTTGCCAGTCTTAGTGTTGTTTTATGTAGTGTTTCGGTTGACCGAACTGCAAATGCTGTTATCATTCCCGTCCAAATAAATATGGAAAGCAGTCCAAAAAGGTTTATTTGTTTGGTTAATGTATTAAACAAGTTGAATTGTTTACTCATAACAAAATTGATTATCAATAATTAAAATACTTACTAATCACTTTTAGCACCTCTTTTTTAATAATAGGCTTCGCAATATAATCGTTGCACCCTGCTGCCAATGCCTTCTCCTTGTCACCCATCAGCGCATAAGCCGTTTGAGCAATAATTACCACGTCCTTATCGAGCTTCCTTATCTCGTTTGTAGCTTTGTGCCCATCCATTCCACGCATCTTTATATCCATCATAATCAGGTCAATGTCGGGATGTTGTTTAAATAGCTCAATGGCTTGCACGCCCGATGTAGCATGATAAATGTTCTTGGTAATCTTTTTTAAAGAGACAGTAAGCAATTGGTCTGAAAACACCTCATCTTCAACAATAAGGATATTAAGCTTTGGAAATTTAGCTTCGTTAATAATAACCCTCTCGGGTTCTTCAATTGGCTGTGATGTGGCTTCATCTGTATTATCGGGTAATGTAAAATAGAAAGCAGAACCTTTTCCCTCTTCCGACTCCAGGCGTATGTCTCCCCCCAGCATGGTAATATAGGCTTTTGAAATAGCAAGCCCCAAACCCGATCCTTCATAAACATCTCTGTCCTCAATGTCCGCTTGGACAAATCGCTCGAAAATGGCCTGTTGTCTCTCTTTGGCTATTCCAATCCCGGTATCTTTTACAAAGAATTCAACAAACCCTTTTACTCGATGAAACCCTATCATTACCGAACCTTCTTTGGTGTATTTAAGGGCGTTTTTAATAAGGTTGGTAAGAATGGCAACCAATTTATCCTCGTCGGTAACAAGGGTTAGTGTTTCTTTCTTTGCCTGAGGTTGTAAAATAAGCTCCAGATTTTTTTGCTCTGCTTCACGTTTAAAAAAGGTGTAAAGTGCGGCAAGATGTTTGGTGACATTGCACTTTGAATGACTCACTGTCATTTGTCCCGCTTCAATTTTTGAGATATCAACCAGGTCGTTAATAATATTCAAAAGTCTGTTGCCACTTTGTTCAATTACATTCAGATAGGTAAGCCTTTCTTGCGTGCTGATATTTATATTTTTCAGTAAGGTTGAAAAGCCAAGGATACCATTCATTGGGGTACGGATTTCGTGACTCATGTTTGCAAGAAATGCTGACTTTAAGCGGTCTGACTCTTCTGCTTTTAGTTTGGCAGCTTCCAGCTCGTTGTTTAATTTTTCCAGCTTTTTGTTTTGTCGCTGTAGTAATTCATTTAGTTCTTTCATTTTAGTTTCGGATTTTACCCTATCGGAAATATCTCTAAAAGCAGCTACTCTAATTGATTGGTTATTGTTAAGAGTTATACTTTTAGCCTCCAGCTCTAGTGGAAACCTGGTTCCATCTTTTTTTATTCCTGTTACCCTGTAACTTTTGGCATGCTCTTTATTAATGTTGGCATAAATAAGAGGCAACGACTCTTTAGCTGTAAGAAGCTGTATCATATTTTTTCCAAGCAACTCCTCTTTTGTATAACCAAACATTTTGGGCAGCGACAGGTTCATATCAATGGCTACTCCGTTTTCATGAATCAATATTCCTTCAAAGGTAATATCCGAAAGAGTTTTAAAGCTTTCCTGACTCTCTTGGAGAGCCTTTTCGTTGGCTTTTCTATCGGTGATATCTTTAACAAAACCCAGCAAGGCTTTTCGCCCGTTATAGAGTAAAAATGTAACGATAACCTCGGCAGGATTGGTATTTCCGTTTTTATGGGTAATATCCATTTCAAGAGAAATAGTTTTTTCTTCCTTGATTTTTTCTCGTAACCGGTTTCGATATAAATCGTCGTTAAAAAGAGGGTGAATGTCCATTATGGCAAGGTTCAGTAATTCTTTGTTAGAATAACCGGTAATTAATGATGCCTGTTTGTTCGCGAGGATAATATTGGTAGTGTAATAATCGATTAAAAAAATGGCGTCGGGTGCTGCCTCCACCACGGTATGAAACTGATTTTCTTTTTCCCTGATTGCCTGTTCTGCCTTTTTTCGGTTGGTAATATCATGATAAGTTACCATAAAAGCGGGATTCCCGTTAAAAGTAATGGGAGAAGGTGAAGCTAGTGTTATAATTTCCTTTCCATCAAGTGTAATAATTCTAAACTCTTCGGTTTCCAAAGGGATTGAATTTTCAAGCATCTTTTTCATCCGGCTTATCGCTTTAGGCCTGTCGTCGGGATGTACTAAAGTAAGAACATCATTACCAATGACATCTGCTTTGCTTTGAAAATCCAACTTTAGAAGTGTTGCGGTATTAACATCTAAAATAACCTTGCCATCGTGAATGATAATGGGATCGGGTCCGTTTTCAAACAACATGCGATAACGCTCTTCGCTGAGTTTTAATTTATCTTCAGCCTCTTTGCGTTGGGTAATATCGCGAGCACTACCCACGGTTCCAATCATCTCTCCTTTTTCATTCCAAAGAGGGGCTTTAATCACCTCCAAAATCAGGTTTTTTCCAAATACATTCCCATACTCGATAAAGCGACTGACTTTTTTGTTTTTAATAGTAATGGCATCGGAGTCGCCACACTCTTCGCCAAAAGTAAACCACGCATTATTTTCGGGATGCGCTGTTCGTTCACGATTAACAAAATACATGACGTGCTTACCAATAGGCTCTTCCACATTCTTGGCGTTGATCAAATTTTCGCAAATGGCTTTGTTGGTAAAGGTAAAATTACCCTCCATATCTTTAGCCCAAATCATATCGGTTGTGGTGTCAAGCATTAACCTAAACAGTTCGTAAGCTTTTTTGTATTGTTCCCTGCTTTTCTCAAACTCAATCTGGTATTTTTTTCTTTCTGATAAGTCACGAATGGCAGTAACCCGAACTTTTCTTTTTTTAATAGTAATGTTCCTTGATTCTATTTCGATTGGGACTAAATGTCCCTTTTTGTGTAGTGCCTCGATGTGGTATGGAGTGGTTCGGTTTTTTACAATCTCATCCTTTACTATCGATTTGTACTTATCAGAGACAAAGATTTCTAAAATATTATGCCCGACAATTTCATCGCGGGTGTAGCCTGAAATTTTTTCCAATGCAAGGTTAACATCTATGGCCATGCCCATGTCATGTATTATGATGCCTTCAAATGAAAGATTTGATAGTTGTTTAAAACGGTTTTCGCTCTCGATAAGCTCATTTGATATCTTTTTATTCTTCGAGATGTCGTGCATGGAAGCATGAACAATTATGCTTTCACCATCTTTCAGCTTTGTAAGCAACACTTCAACCGGAAATGTTTCACCATTTTGTTTTTTATGAACCCACTCGAACCTATTGCTTTCGGTTTTCAATGCTGTTGTTATCTTTTTTTTGGCTTTGGTATTGGAGTTACTGCCATCAGGTTGCATATCCGGCGATAACTCTGAGGGGTGCTTGCCCAGTATGTCTTCTCTGTTTTTGTATCCGAACATGGAAAGAGTTGCCTGATTACATTGTATAATCTTTCCCTCTTTAAGGATTAGCTGGCTTTCTCTTGAGTTATTAAAAAGTTGTTGGTACAAGCTGTTGTTTTCCGGCATATCAATTATCTTTTAGTGTTTCTATAATTCTTAATTAAGTGAAACAATAAAAATAGGTCTCACATCTGCTTTTGAAAATTATAGCTATGGTAATTTGTCAATAAAAGTAAATAAAAAAAGGTATGGTTAAGCATAAATAGAGATAATTTTAAAAAACAGCTTTAAACTTCCAAAAAACTTGTCCATACCGGTTATATCGAGGTAATGCTCGTCGATAGATGCTTTTTCAAATACGGGTGCTTTGTCGGCAATTATCTCGGTTACTAATCGTGAGTATTTACTGTACAAATCCATATCGCCCCTTATAAAAACTGCCTGACTGCAGAGTCGTTTAGCTAAATACATGGGCATGGCCGAGTGTACTCCAAACGCACGCGACTCGTAGCTGCATGCTGCCACCACACCCCGGTCGGAGGTGTCACCGATAATAACCGGTTTGCCAATTAGCTTGCTGTTTATTAGGCGTTCTACCGACACGAAAAAAGTGTCTAAATCCAAATGAACGATGGTCCTGTTTTCTCTCTCTATCATAAAAAGGAAAATTATTTTGATAAAATAACTGACAATTAAAAATATTTGTGTACATTTGATTGTTATTTAATCATTTTTACGATTGTAATATAATCATTATGGTTTTAACAGGGGTTAGAGTAAAGAAATATTTTTATAGAATTTTAAAACAGAAAAATTAGTGTAGCGAGTAATTTTTTCCGGAATAATTGGCTTGCCAGGCTAATTAACTCCATGAGCTGAACTCAGCTCCCCCGGGCTGAACCCCGGGGGAGAGTAACATTCTTGTTTTCTCTCCTCCGGGGTTTAGCCTGGAGGCAAATTAAATGATTTAAAAGTTTTTGAATAAGATGCAACTGACACTTTGAAATAAAATTAATTAATCAATAAATACTTATAACTATGTCATATGTTAGAATTTGGGTTCATGCCGTATGGTCAACAAAAAAAAGGATGCCTTTCCTAAAAAAAGATATTAGGAATAAAGTTTTTATGCACATAAAGCATCATGCAAATATGATGGGATACCACGTTGATTATATCAATGGTGTCAGCGACCATGTTCATTGCTTACTACTATTAAGAGAGGGACAAAATCTATCAGATATAATGATGGTGATTAAAGGAG
>Ga0164318_10006066_pt1 | contig 11711 bp, 8 predicted proteins | sample GuaBasSedimGuay9_FD_113734 | JGI IMG/M metagenome (GOLD analysis project Ga0164318, IMG submission 113734) | Subseafloor sediment microbial communities from Guaymas Basin, Gulf of California, Mexico - Guay9, Core 4571-4, 0-3 cm | ecosystem: Environmental > Aquatic > Marine > Hydrothermal vents >... | reverse complement strand
TTTATTAGAACATAATCACCTTACCCTTTTGCATAGAGATGGGATGCAAAGTCAGTTGATCATGGAGCGTAAATAATGATAGGTAGAGAGGAGAAGATACGGGTTATCCATGATGCAGTAGATGCGCTTTTAGAATCAAAGAATGTAGTGGATGCTATACCATCCGTTGTTTTCAGTGGAAATAAAACCGAGGAAAACATTGTTGAAAGAGTTGAAAAGGTTCTACCGGAAAATGAGCCTTCAGAGACCATTGAAACCATGAAACCAATTAGACCTGTTTTTCCTATTCAAAAAAGACCGGCTCCTCCTTTTTCATCGTTTTCAATAGAAAAGGATCAGGATCTTCCTTCCTTTTCATTCCAGGGTGAGCTGCCCTTTCTCATATTCGAAACACCTGAACATGTGGAGGAGTTGCTGATTAACCCCATCTTCTCAAAACGATCAATAGATAGGGTTGAGGAGTTTAGTATAAAACGTTTACTTGGTGGGGACAATATTGAGGTATATGAAACAAGAATGTTTGGCACCTCAGACACACATACAAAGGTGTTTGCACCACCCGTTCATAAACCCTCTGTTTTACCTCAAAAAAGTGAAAACGGTGCTGAACCGTCAGAATCTACAGAAAACGTTGAGGTACCGTCAGGTTATACAAAAAAGGTTGAAGAGGTTTTGGAGGAAACCAAATACTTTGGCTACAAAGGTTTGGGATCAAGAACCGTTGTGTTTGACAAAAACACAAATGAACACAGATATATTGTCAAGGAACCTGTTTTAACAGAGGAAGAGGAAAACATTAGAAAAGAGTTGGTTAAACTCTTTAAACTCCTGGCTGACGTCTCAACCTTTGATGCCGAGGAACATGAGAAACAAAGAGTGCTTGAGAAAGCGTTGAATCAGATAATACAGGACAATGACATAAAGATAAAAGAGTCATCCAAAAACCTAGTGTTTTACCCACCCGCTGAAGGTTTTGTTTCATCAGATAAAATAGACGTTGCTATGGAGAACGATGCCGTTGATGTTTACTCCAACAGCGTGTTTGAGGAGTTTATCGATAGAAAACTCAGGGAGAAAGGTGTTGATGTACCAATACCATCAAAGGATAAGATATTCTATTACCTTATAAGGGACTTTGTTGGTTACGGTAGAATAGATATCCTCATGAGGGATGAGGACATCGAGGATATATCCTGTGACGGTTCAACTGTACCGGTTTTTGTTTACCATAGAAGATACCAGTCCATAGAGACAAATGTTACCTTTGATACCCCTGAGGAGCTTAACTCCTTTGTCGTTAGACTGGCTCAAATCTGCGGTAAACAAATCTCTATTTATGCACCAATCGTTGATGGTAAACTACCTGATGGTTCCAGGCTTCAGGCAACACTGGCAAAAACCGTTACCAACGAGTCGACCTTCACAATAAGACGTTTCAGAGAGGACCCGCTTACACCTATTGATCTCATAGAAAACAACACCATGTCCGTTGAAATGGCTGCCTACTTCTGGCTTGCCATAGAACATGGTGCCTCAATACTGTTCTGCGGTGGCACAGCAAGCGGAAAAACATCCACGCTCAACGCACTCTCACTGTTTATCCCGTTTTCCCACAAGATAGTTTCTATAGAGGACACACGTGAGGTTAACCTGCCTCATAAGAACTGGATCGCTGGTACAACAAGAGAGGGTTTTTCAACCGCTGAAAACGAGAAAAAAGGTAAAGACATAGACATGTTTGACCTCATACGAGCAGGATTGAGACAGAGGCCAAGGGTGATCATAGTTGGTGAGGTCCGTGGGAGAGAAGCCTACAGTCTGTTTCAGGCTATGGCAACGGGTCATACATCGTATGCAACAGTCCATGCAAGCAGTATACACGCTTTGATTCAAAGATTGGAAAACCCACCTATCTCTCTACCAAGGGCTCTGCTGACATCATTGGATATCATTGTTTTCATCAACGCCATACCCATGGGTAAAAAGATGGTTCGTAGAATAACAAGTGTCACCGAAATAATCAAGATGGACCCTGACACTAAGCAGCTTATTTTCATGCAGCCCTTCACATGGGTTTCTAAGGTGGATGACAGGTTTGAAGGCACAGGAACAAGTAAGATTCTAACCAGTATAAGATTAACCAACGAATGGGATGAAAACAGGCTTAAAAAAGAGTTGAACAACAGGATAAAGGTGCTTAACTGGATGAGAGAAAACAAGGTTCGTTCCTACACGGATGTTGCCAAAATAATATCTGCATACTACAAGGACTCTGAGTCTGTGCTAAAAGACCCTGGAGTGGTTTTAAAGAAAGAGGGGGAGGAAAAAGAAGAAAAGAAAACTCCTGAGGTTTCGAAACATCAGGAAACCCCTGTGGAGGAAAAGAAAAAAAGTTTCTTTAAACTGTTCAAGATAAAAAAACCGGTTACCCTTAAATCAAGGTTGCCATCAAGGAAGGAGAAGAAGACAAAACAGAGTTTACTAAAAAAGGATAAACCTGTTTTGAAAAAAACAAAAGAAAAAAAACCGGTTGCCTCAAATCTGGATGAAGAAAAGGAGAAGCTGAAAAATAAAAGGGAACAGAAGAGAGAGGAACGGAAGAGGTTACGGGAACAAAGGAAACTGGAGAGACAGAGGAGACGTGAGCAAAGACTCATGGAGAGAAAAGCGAAAAAGCAGGTTTTAACTGAATCTAAACCTGAAGGTTTAGACAAAAAAACTGGGATTAAAAAAGCAAAAACGCTGCCTAAAAAAGATGTGGAGGAGGACATAGACCGTATACTAAAACATGTACACGGGAAGAATGGGAAGGATGAAATCAACAAAGTATAGTAGGTTCTGTAAAAAACTCTTCAGCAGGGTGTTCCACCGTTTTCAGATAGAGGACACCAGCAAGAACCATATGCTGGAGAAGGCAGACATCAGGATGACCTACGAGGAGTACTTCTCCATGACGTTCATGAACATAACACTGAGTTTTGCTGTAACGTTCATGGTTTCAACCATCCTGTTCCTTATTTTTCCAGGGATCATAACCACAATACTGATCCTTCTTCTCCCAACAACGGTGCCCCTCATGGTTGCAACCTACAGTCTTTCTTTACCCACATCCCGTATGAAAAAAAGAGCAAGGGAGATAGATCGACTGTTGCCTTATGTCACCAACTTCATCAGCACAATGTCCTCAGCAGGTATATCACCAGGCGAGATATTCAAAACCCTTTCCACTATAGAGCTGTATGGTGAGATACAGAAGGAAGCACAAAAGATAGCCAAAGAAATATATCTCATGGGCATCGATACCATAACCGCGCTTAAACATGCGATAGAGGTTTCACCATCAAGGAAATTCAAGGACTTCATCCAAGGTATTATAGGTGTTATACAATCCGGTAGCGACCTAAACATCTATTTCAAAACCATGGTTGACAAGTACATGCTTGATGACCTCTCTGAGAGACGTAAAAACCTTGAGTCTTTAGCGGTTATAGCGGAGACTTTTGTTGTCACAGTCATAGCCTTTCCTCTTTTCCTTGTGATAATAATATCGGTTATGAGTTTCACCAGTAGCGGAGGAGGTATACCCTTTAGTTTCATGTTTATCTTCTCGCTTGTCATACTACCAATGGCCTATGTGGGGTATTTTGTTCTAATGAAATCCACGGCGGTGGAAACATGAACATAAACATTCACAAAAAAAGGTACAGACTCAGTAACGTTTACAAGAAGGGAACAGAGCACACGATGGTTTTGATTTTAAGTATCTCCCTTGCCAGCATATTCTTCATCTTTTCTTTCCTTGCATTAATCGGTTTTTTTGGTTTCTCTCAGGAGAACGCTGTTGATTTCATAGTCCTGGGTCTCCTCTCAGCTATAGGACCAATTGGTTTCTACAATGCCCATCAGGCTAAGGTTAAACAGGAGATTGAGGATAAACTCCCAGATTTCCTCCGTGAGATAGGTAGCTCCACAGCCTCAGGTATGACGGTTTTTGATGCAGTTAGAGTGGCCTCCGAGGGAGACTACGGTTTGCTCACAAAGGAACTTAGAAAAATGACGGCGCAACTCTCATGGGGAATCTCAATAAAAGAAGCGCTTCAAAACTTCTCCAAACGTTTAAAATCTAAACCGGTTGAACGAGCGGTTCTCACAATCAACCAGGCTCTTGACATGGGGGGAAACACCTCTGACACGTTTTATGCTGCAGCAAAGGAAATTGAGCAGATAAAGATGGTTGAGCAGCAGAGGAAAACGGAGATGTCAATGTACAGCATAGTCATCCTAATCAGTTTCTTCGTCTTCCTTGCAGTAATACTTATCATAAACACCACTATATTCGCAGCCTTTTTTGACCTTCAGCAGAAGGTTGGCACCGCCCATGTTGGTAGAATGGGATTGGGTAACGTTGACAAAAACATGTTAAAATATGCGTTCTACTCCTTCGTGTTTGTGCAAAGCATTGGAGCAGGATTATTGGGTGGTTTCATGATGGATGGAAGGGTCTCCTCAGGAGTACGGTACAGTTTCGTTCTCATACTCATCTCCTTCATCGCATTCAGATTCCTAATGTAGTAAATATTAAATAATATTAGAAACAGAATGTTACATGTAAGGTGGTGGCAGGGAAGAGATGGGATCCAAACGTCTTATTAGCGATACCTATGCGGTTTCATCAGAGACAATAGACTCCATACTCCTGCTTGGAACAGCTGTCATAGCCTTTGGTGTTGTAACCGCAACCATTTTACCCATACCATTCCCCAGTGAAACACCACATGTTGATTTGTCAGCATACATCAGAGGGGATTATGTTTTCATCGAGCACATGGGTGGCGAACCACTTGATTTCAGTAAAACAGAGGTATCTGTTTCCATAGGTGATACACCTAAACCGAAGCCATCACTTCATGAGATAAACAACAACGGTTTATGGGAATGCGGAGAGTTTCTTCAGTACTACTACAACACAACCGACATCGTTAGTGTGCTTGTTGTGGACACCGTGAGCAACACTGTGCTGCTACAGGGAAACCTGAGAAGAGGTGAAACACCATGGATCGGAGCGCCGCCACCCATACTTGTTTCAAGCCTTAGAACAGACACTGTAGATGAGGATTTAACAGCCTATGCTTTACCTGTTCAAGGTTTTGATGCCCACACCTTTATTTACAACTGGAAGAGGAATGGTGCATCAATCGCTCAGCTTCTAATGCCCTTTGACACCCAAAGTTTGTCATCCACCAGAGACTACTCAGGTAACGGGTACAATGGGAATGTGTATGGTGCAACATGGATTAGCAATGGCATGGTTGGCGGAGCATACTACTTTGATGAGAAAAACGATTACATTTCGATTTCACTGCCTGAGGTATTCAACAATTTATACACAAACAACTTCACCATCTCACTATGGATCAAAAGCGAAGACATAACAACCAACACTTCTCAACAAGAGTGTATACTTGAAGCATACTATGATGAAAACAATTTTGTTCAACTCTTCCAGTATGAGTCAGCCATACAGTTTGGAGTATGTGTTAACGGAGACAAAAAAGCGGTTAAAACATCAAGTTTACAAAGCAACACATGGTATCATATAACAGCAACCTGGAACACATTATACGACTCATTAACCATCTATCTGAACGGTCAACCAAGCACATCAGGTGGCTCTAGAGACTATCAAAATGGAAACACCAGGCTTCTAAGCCTGGGGCAGAAAACCAATAAAAGCGATGGTTTCTCAGGTTACATAGATGAACTACAAATCTATCCTTACCTGAGGTCACAGGAACAAATTTATCAAGACTACCTTGACACCAAGGATGGTTTAACAGACCATAGAACCATCGTCTCCAGAGAGACAAGCCTTGGAGAAACCTGGTCATGTGTTATAACACCAAACAATGCTAACCAAGATGGAGATGTGGAGGAGTCTGACAACCTCATTATAACATCATATGGGGGTGGTGCTCCATAAAAACAAGGTTTACATCAAAAACGAGCTTGTTCTTATTCATTTTCCTTCTCATCATTTTAACCTTTATTGTTTTTTTAAGAACCACATCCGCTGGCTCCTACAATGGAACAGATATGGCGTATGCTGTACTTGCCGACCCATCTGTTCTCATCAGTTCATCATACCAGGATACTGATACCACAAACCAGTTCCGTCAACGAGCCATACTTTCTTCACTAGGAACCATGTTTCCAACCGATGGAAACGATTTTGTTCTCTTAAGCACAGGCATAGCGGGAGCGCAACCGGTGACAACAAACGCTCAGGATCCTGGTAGTGAAAGAGGAACATGGTTTGGACCAAAAAACCCTGGTTGGTCTGGACCATACGATGAAGCAACCTTCACAATACAGCTTAAAGTTCCTCCGTTTATGCACAACCTCTCCTACGACCTACAGTTCTTCAGCATGGAGTACCCTGATTACGTTGGTTCCCAATACAACGACAAGGTTACTGTAACTGTAGACTCACCCTCAAAAGGAGTATCAACATACATATTTGATGTCAACAGTGGAGACTTTGTTTTTGAATCATCTGATATCCCAGGTACAGGCTTTGATTTGTTCGCAGTCCGCTGGAGTTGGTGGCAACAAAGATGGGTGCCCACCAGTCCAAGTAACCCTGACACAGTCACCACTACACCATACTGGAGTGATGACGCAGGTGCAAGCGCTCTCATCACAAGGCAGCATGCGGTGGGACCAAACGAGACAATAACCATAACCTTCGACATAAGGGATGTTGGCGACAACCAGTTTGACAGTGCAGTGTTCATAGACAACGTGCATTTCACAGGATACGGTTTCACCAGTATACGTGCCCTAAAAACCTGGCAAGACGTTAACGGTGGAACACTTGAACCAGGAGATAGAATACATTACATGGTCACCATAAGTAACAGCGGAACAGTAGATCAACCAGACAACCCCGGAAATGAGTTCGAAGACGTTATACCAGATAACACAACGTATGTTCCAAACTCTGTATCCTCCACCTCCGGAAGTGCAACATATGATGCAGGTGGAAACAAAATCGTGTGGAACGGTGCTATACCAGGGGAAAGCAGCGTACTTGTATCATTTGATGTACTCGTTGACTCAAACCTTGAACAAACCACCGTGATCTCCAATCAAGGCACTGTTTTCTGGGATGAGAACGAGGATGGCGTGAATGAGGCTCAAGAACTCACCGATGACCCAGCAACAGATGACGGTGTAGACCAGGATGGCGACGGTGAAACAGGAGACGATGATCCAACCCTGGCTGTGGTTTTACTTTATAACATCTCTGAGATGACAGAAGATTTCTCAGATGACACACCAGGAGAATCAGCACATCAAGATTATTATGGATTCGACTGGTTTAGCACATCACATGGTTCAGCTGAAAGCATTTTTGAGGTTGCAGGAGGCTATCACTATTCAACTCCTAACTCCTTTAAAACACAGCTGAGATCCACATGTGTTCCCCAGTACTGGAACTACAGCCTGAGTTGGATGTCTGGTCTAACTCCAACCTGGTGGCAAGTGAACTTCACCTGTGGAAACAACAGTGAACCCTTCAATTTGATACTTTCATTTAAAAACCAGTCTGGAGCTGAAATAACACGTTTAAAGTTTGAATACATATCAACCGATGCCGATCCACCCAACAACTACGCACCTGTCCTTTATTATCTGACAAGTAACGATGTCTGGGTTCAGCTTTCCTCAGACTACGAAAACGGTTTTCTCTTCAACGGATGGTACACCCTAAAACTGCAACAGAATGGTACATCAGGAATAGACTACCTGCTTTACCATGTTGGTGGTGGTCTCACAGATAAAGAAACAGGGGTCAACCTTGAAACATCTTTCTCGCAGCTTTCAAGAATAGAGTGGAGTACAACATGCAACCCAGTAGTTGCTCCAATGTTTTTCTGGGATGAACACAAACTTGGGTTCACCTGAACACTATTTACTCTCTTATCCCATAAAAATCTTTTATATCCAGTAGAATCTGCTCAAACATTGTTTGATAACCACTGTACTCCTCTTTTAACGTGTTTAGTTTGCTCATCTCACTCTCAGCCTCACCTGTTTTACCCTGATTATAATAAACCGCTGCAGATTTGAGAGCAGCGGCCATACCCTTACCGGTATCAGTTAAATTCACCCCAACGGATGTGTAATTCACGTAATAGTTTAGCAACTCAATATAAGTATTGGGTGTGTAATTCTGGCTGTTGACAAGAAAAACCTGCGACTTGATGAACAAGTTTTCTGAGCCATTATAATAGTAGGAAGCAGCGTCACCTGATGTTGAAGCGTTCACATAGTTTTTGCTACTCAGCCAGTATTCTGCAAGATCAAAATAGTATAACGCATTCTTTAGATCAGCCCTTGCAACGTCAATATAGGTTAAAGCCTTCGAGTAATTGTCAAAAAACTTTTCTGTTCTTGTTGTAATGTTTGATATCTCATATTCATATCTTACTGTAAGGGTTTTTATCTTCGCTCTGCTGTTGTAGTCCCCAATGATGTACGTCATCGTCACAGCCACGATCATGAGCGCTAGGAAGAGCACAAAAAGATTAACGTCAAACCTTTTTTGGGTTATCCTCAAGGCCCACCACCACCATAGAAAACACTGCAATGCTATAAAAAGTTTGGTTAAAGGTTTTTTTATTTCCTCAACGTGATCTCGTATGCAAACAGTTTTTCAAAAAAAAGGTTTTCAACCTTTTTAACTTTGAAATCGTAAACGTTACTAAAGTTTTTTACAACCTTCTCCCTGTCAGTTAAACTACTCATCACAAGGTAAACCCTGCCATTTGGGTGAAGGTGGTTAACCGCATCCTGGAGGAACCGTTCTATTGTTTCAACTCCTCCATCTCCACCATCCCACGCAGGACTTTCACCTCGGGTTGGTAAATATGGTGGGTTGAATGTGATCACATCAAACTTTTCTTTTATGTTCGAGAACAAATCGCTTTCCAAAACCTTTATTTTAAGATGGTTTTTCTCTGCATTTATCCTGGTGTTTTCTACGGCTTTTTTGTTTATATCACATGCGGTTACAACACATTTGTTTTTAGCGAGATGCAACGCTACTATTCCTGAGCCGCATCCCATATCCAAGGTTTTCTCTCCCGCTTTTGCTATTACGGCTTTGACTAACAGGTAGCTGTCTTCTGCTGGGTTGTACACACCCTCTTTTACATCAATCTTTATTGAGGAATCGATTTCCACAGGGAAAAATTATAAGTCTTAGTTGTTTATATATATTAAACTAGGGATGGGATGATGCGAGGACTAAAAAGATTCAGTTTCCTGCTTACTTTTATTGTGTTTACCTTATTTTTAATATTTTTTTCTTCAGCGGAGGGAAAAACAATTGTGGTTGACAAAAACGGTGATGGAGATTACACCTCCATACAGCCTGCTATAGATGTTGCAGTAAACGGTGACACAATTTCTGTTAAAAGTGGAACCTACTATGAAAACCCCGAGATAATCAACAAAACCATCTCCTTAATAGGTGAGAACAAGGATAACACGATCATAGATGGTTCACAGAATGGTCATGTTATTACCCTTTCCAACGCAAACTCCACCATGATAACGGGTTTCACGATCCGTAACGCTGGTGGAACAGGTGACGACTGCATTATTGTTTCAGACAGCTACAACGTAAGCATCAACGACAACGTTGTTAAAAACAGTGCAGACAGCGATGGTATTTCACTCATCCGGTGTCACTATGTAACCATAAGTGGAAACACCGTGGAGAGCAACAGAAACGGCAACGGTTTACTTGTGGCTTACTCCACAAACAACATTATACAGGGCAACACCTTTCAGGGAAACCAAAAGGGAGTTTTTTTACAGTACTACTCATCAGACAACCTTGTTTCAGACAACACGTTTGAAGGAAACTCTCTCTACGGTGTTCAAATTTGGGCTGCCTCAAACAACAATCTTTTGTTTAGAAACCAGTTTTTAAACAACGGAGAAAACGCAAAAGACAGTTGCACAAACAAATGGTACAACCAAGAAACCCTTGAGGGAAACTACTGGGATGACTACGATGGTGAAGACAACAATAATGATGGATTGGGTGACACACCCTATAATGTTCCAGGTGGCAGCAACCAAGATATTTATGTGCTGGGTTTCTTTGAGGAAAACAATCAACCCCCCGTGCAGAATCAACCACCTACTGCAGATGCTGGTGGACCATACACTGGTTATGTTAACGAGTATGTTTACTTTGATGGCTCAGGGAGCCATGACTCTGATGGAGTAATAGTCTCCTATCACTGGAGTTTTGGCGATGGAGACACCAGCGATGGTTCACAGATTCCTCATAAATACAGTGAACCGGGAACATACACGGTTGTATTAACGGTTGTAGACAATAATGGTGCACAGGATGTTGATACCTCAACGGTTACGGTTTTAGCAGTGTCACACAATCAGCCGCCTGTAGCAGATGCTGGTGGGCCATACTATGGTAAAGAGAGGGATGCCTTGTTTTTCACAGCCTCATTGAGTTATGATCCGGATGGGCACATCGTCTCCTACCTATGGGATTTTGGAGACGGGGAAAAGGCGTTTGGTGAAAACGTAACCCATGTTTATTCAGGGACGGGAAGTTACAGGGTTACGCTCACTGTTGCTGACTCTAATGGTTCAATAGATGTTTCCAACACAACCGCCTTTGTTTTATCAGCAAATGCGGCTGATGAACTGGTTGCAGATGCTGGTGTATCATACACCGGTTTTGTTGGAGAGAAGATAGTGTTTAAAGCCTCCGCTAATGAGGGAAATATCAGCGTTTACAAATGGGATTTCGGTGATGGAACAGTGGTTACAACCACAGAGGAGACTGTAAACCATAGTTATGAAAATGCGGGAGTCTACAACGTCAAACTTACCTTAACCGATGTGTTTGGGAGAACCGCTTATGACAATGCAACAGCGGTCATAAGTGATCCATGGAAAAAAAGTGATACTCCAGGGTTCGAGATGTATCTTCTGGTTGCCGCGGTTACTATTGGTTTACTTGTGTTAAAACGGAACAGTTATGGAGGGATGCGATGAGGAGGAAGGGTTCTTGCAATCATGCTGTGGTTGGTGTTATCGAGGCTATTCTTCTAATTGGTCTCCTTACAATCATTTTATCCACGGTTCAGCTTATTTATGTACCTCAGCTTATGGAGGATAGAGAGGTTAGTCACATGGATGATGTGGCTAAGCAGTTTGCACAGCTCAAGTTCGCTGTTGACCTACAGGCAGGTGGTTTAACAAACACCTCTATATCAACACCCATCACACTGGGTAGCAGAGAAATACCTTATCTCATAACGGCACGTGCCTTTGGTTCCATCTATGTGGTGAGTGATGCCTGTACGGTTACCGTCAACGCGAACTCTCAGAGCTACACCTACAATCTTGGGGATATAGTTTATAATGCAGACAACGCGTACTATGAGAAACAATCCTATGTTCTTGAGTGTGGCGCAGTAATCTTGGCCCAGCAGGATAATGATGGAACAGAAACCATGCTGGCAGCTCCAACATTGTCCTCTCATTTAACTGGTAGCAACTTAGATATATCTTTCCTGCTGTTAAACATCAGCGGTTACGCTGATAGAACAAGCGTTCAGAGTAGTTTAGAAACAACCTACATTAGGACAAACTATTCCTCA
>Ga0164318_10006065_pt1 | contig 11714 bp, 12 predicted proteins | sample GuaBasSedimGuay9_FD_113734 | JGI IMG/M metagenome (GOLD analysis project Ga0164318, IMG submission 113734) | Subseafloor sediment microbial communities from Guaymas Basin, Gulf of California, Mexico - Guay9, Core 4571-4, 0-3 cm | ecosystem: Environmental > Aquatic > Marine > Hydrothermal vents... | reverse complement strand
CTGTCAATATTATCTACAAAAATATCTTTATAAAACATTTTTGAACCATTGTCGAGGTTAATTATGTCGTACGAGAGATTACTCATTCCATGTGCTCCACCTGCATAGGCATACCTTAAATATTCGGTGCAAAGTAAGTAATTAGAATTATAAACAACCGACATATTTATCATCTTTTCCCAATTGAATGAAGCACCGCCAACTTCATGCCAGCTCTTTGTTTGTTTATCGTAGTTGTCGAAGTATTCCTTTTCAAAATTATCAAGCATGGACTGTGGTTCAACAAGGTCGAAACCTTTGCCAAAATAACTCTGTGCAATAATGTCTTTTACCGAATCGGCAATGGATGGCTGAAAATATTTGTTTGTGGGATAGATTATTGTAAGTTCAATTTCAGCAACAGGTGAATCGGTATTATTATTGTCGAGTTTGTGTTCTGAATTCAAATAGTAAATTTCAAAAGGTAAACTTCCATTTGGATAGTATTCCTTCATCTCAAAATCAATTGGTTTTTCTTCATCAGTATTCCAAACACCGTCATAATTGCCACCTTCAATTAGTCCTATAAATGTGTATTCTTCACTTCCAAATTCTCTAAGTTTTAACGAATCATATTTATCAATGCTACCACTTAGTTCAATGGTTTCGCCATAATACATTTCATTATTCTCGTCAGAAAAGTAATAAACGTAATTGCCACTAATATTATCGTAAAGCCTTACAATGTTAGCCGTTACATTAATATTTTCACCAATGCTGCCTTGAAAGCGTTTGTAATATTTGGTTTCCTGAGTATTTTTCTGAGAAAATAAAATGCTACTTACTATTAATAAAATGCTTGTTGCTAACAGTCTGAAGTACATGCTAATGAAAAGTTTCGTTGATTAATTATGTGCTTGCAAAAGTAATTATTATGATTAATTATTGTAGCAATAAAACAGGAAGTTTTTATTTTTGCATAATTATTCTCCAGCCAGTTTATGATATATTTACTTCTTACAATAATTACATCTGTATTAATCATTATTTCTTTTAAGGTTTTCCATATTCTTAAAATCAACCCATTTCAGGCAATAACGTTCAATTATTTTTTTGGATTTATTTATGGTATTTTATTTTGTGAAAGAGAATTTACAATAAATGCTATTGTTGAGAGTCAATGGTTTTGGCCGGCTATAGCTATAGGTTTCGTTTTTATTGCAGGTTTTTTTCTTTTTTCGCGATCAACTAAAAAAGCCGGAGTTTCAATTACTGCAATATCAGCTAAAATGTCGGTGGTGATACCTGTTGTGGCAGGCTTTATTATTTTTGGCGATTCCATTACATATATAAAAGTATTAGGGATAATGTTTGCCATGGTTTCATTTTATTTGGTGTTTAAAACAGAGAAAAATAAAGCTATTGATGTTAAATATATTTTGTTGCCATTGCTTTTGTTTCTAGTTTCGGGCCTAAACGATTTATTAATTAAATATGTTCAGCATCATTATTTAAGTGGTGAAATTTTAATGTTTTTATCAATAGTCTTTTTTTCTGCCTTTGTTTTAGGTGTTATTTATTTGGTGCTATCAAAGGCAAAAGAAAACAGAAAAGTTTTATTCTCAGCAATCTTTGGTGGATTTGTGCTAGGGAGTTTCAACTATTTGAATGCATGGGCATTTATAAAGAGCATGGAAATTTTTGAGTCGAGTGTGCTATTTCCAATAGTTAATGTTAGCGTTGTTTCAATAGCCGCCTTGAGTGGTGTAATGGTTTTTGGTGAGAAACTTAAAACTATCAATCAGATAGGAATTATTTTATCGATATTGGCAATTTTATTAATAAGTTTGGCAAATGGAAACTGACAGTTACAAAACTATTAAAACCGGAGCGAAGGGTATTTATAAAGAGAAGGGTAGTAAGTTCATTGCCATTAGCAAACATATTACAAGCGAAGATGAGTTCAAATTGTTTCTTGATGAAATAAAAAAAGAATTTTATGATGCAAGACATCATTGTTATGCCTGGCGTTTGGGGCTTGAGGATGACCGATACAGAAGCAATGATGATGGTGAACCATCGGGTTCGGCAGGTAAACCAATATTAAACCAAATACTTTCAAAAAAACTTTTCAACACTGCTGTAATTGTAGTAAGGTATTTTGGTGGAACAAAACTAGGTGTAAGCGGACTAATTGGTGCCTATAAAACTTCGGCTAGGGAAGCGTTGGAAGAATCTATTGTAGTTAAAAGATTTGTATACAATACTTTAGAATTACATTTCAAATATCCTCGACTGAATGATGTTATGCGAATAGTAAAAGAAGAGAATATTTCAATTACGGAACAAATTTTTGAACTGGAATGTTTATTAAGAGTCAAAATTAAAAAAAATGATACTGAAAGGGTAATTTCGCGACTGACATTATTTCATGAAATTAAGATAAAACCATTGTAAAGCAATGTTTTATCTTTTTTTGGTGGTACTTGCATATACTTAAAAAAAACTTAAAAGTCAATGAAAAGAAATGTTTTTTTTTCACTTTTTTTAATGGATATTTGCTCTACTCTTAAGGCAAATAATGTAAATAAGGGTGATGTAGTTGACCCTTAAAAAGTTAACTGCTTTTTACCAACTGAATTTATTAATTATCGACAAAAGATTATTCACCACATGAAGAAAAAGCATACTGATGTTTGGGAAAAGTGCTTAAAAGTAATCAAGGATAATATACCAATGCAAGCATATAAAACCTGGTTCGAACCAATTAATCCAATTAAACTCGAAAATGATATTTTAACCATTCAGGTGCCAAGTCAATTTTTTTACGAATGGCTAGAAGAAAATTATATTGGATTGTTGAAGAAAACAATTAAAAAGGAACTTGGCGGGATGGGGAAACTTGAATACAGTATTATTGTAGATAATTCTTCGAAAAATTCTAAAGTATCTTCTGTTAATTATCCGGCAACTGATAGAAGAGCCACTCAAAATAAACCAATGAATATGCCATTAGATATTAACAAAGGCAAATCCAGAGATATTCCAAATCCATTTATTATTCCCGGCCTTAAAAAAATTAAGGTTGAGTCGCAACTGGTGGAAACATACTCTTTCGATAATTTTATTGAAGGCGATTGTAATAGGTTGGCTCGTTCGGCAGGATGGGCAATATCTGAGAATCCTGGAAAAACAGCATTTAACCCCTTATTAATATATAGTAATGTTGGGCTAGGTAAAACACATTTGGCCCATGCAATTGGTCTTCAGGTAAAAAGTAACTTTCCAGATAAAACTGTTCTATATGTTAAAATGGACCAGTTTATGAACCAATACATCGATTCGGTAAGAAATAATAACCAAAATGATTTTGTTCATTTTTACCAAATGATTGACACTTTAATAGTGGATGATGTTCAGTTTATTGCCGGAAAAGAAAAGACTCAGGATGTTTTCTTTCATATTTTCAACCACTTGCACCAAAATAATAAACAGATTGTTCTTACTTCTGATAAGCCTCCTGTTGAGTTAAAGGGCTTGGAGCCACGCTTACTTTCGAGGTTTAAGTGGGGGCTGGCTGCCGACTTACAAATACCTGATCTGGAAACGCGGATAGCAATACTTCAAAAGAAACTTTATAAGGATGGCATTGAAATGCCTTATGATGTAATTGAATATCTTGCTTACAGCATAACAACAAATATAAGGGAGATGGAGGGTGCGCTAATTTCAATTTTGGCTCAGTCAACTCTTAACAAGAAAATTATTGATCTTGAACTGGCAAAGCGAATGATTGATAAATTCGTTAAAAATACTACCCACGAAATTTCAATTGATTATATCCAAAAAGTGGTTTGCGATTATTTTGATATGCCCCTTGAGGCCATAAACTCGAAAACCAGAAAACGGGAAATAGTACAGGCACGTCAACTTGCAATGTTTTTCTCCAAAAAACACACAAAAAATTCGTTGGCTACTATTGGACTCCACTGTGGAAACAAAGACCACGCAACAGTATTGCATGCATGTAGGACTGTAAATAATTTGGTTGAAACCGATAAGCAGTTTAGGGTGTATGTTGAAGAAATAAACAAGAAACTTAAGATTTAAGGTTTTTTTTGTTTTATATACCGTTTTATTTATTAAATTACGACTTAAAAATTATCAAGATATGAACGTCTTATTTGTATGCTTAGGAAATGTTTGCAGATCACCGATTGCAGAAGCACTTTTAAAAAAGAAATATACCGAGTTGGGTATTGAGGGAGAAGTTTGCTCAGCAGGATTTGAACCTTATCACATAAATAAACCACCTGATGTTAAAGCAATAAGTACAGGTAAATTCTATGGTCTGGAGGTTACTGGTCTTGCACGATTATTTGTGAAAGAAGACTTTGATCGATTTGATAAGATTTATGCCATGGACTCACAAAACTATTATGATGTTGTTGAACTTATCCGTACAAAAGATGATGTTGATAAAATAGATTTAATAATGAATACCATTGAACCGGGGAAGAACAAAACACTTCCTGATCCATTTCACAGTGGTGTTGATAATTGTCATACTGTATATAAATTACTTGACAAGGCAACTGATGCAATAGTAAAAATAGCACAAGAGAAGAGTAATAAATAATAAAGTGCTAATCGGCAAACCATCCAAGGCAGATATTATTTCTGCCCACAACAGAATAAAACCTTATATAAACAGAACTCCTGTTTTAACTTCACAAATTTTGAACTCTTTGTTTGGGGCTTCGCTATTTTTTAAATGCGAAAACTTCCAAAAAGCGGGTGCTTTTAAATCAAGGGGAGCAGTAAATGTTGTTTTTCTGCTTGAGCAGAAAATTGCCGAACTTGGTGTTTGTACACATTCGTCTGGCAATCATGCGCAAGCGCTCGCCAGGGCTGCAAAAATTCGAGGCATACCTTCGCATATTGTAATGCCATCAAATGCCCCCAAAGTAAAAGTTAGTGCAGTTGAAGAGTATGGCGGACAGATTACATTTTGTGAGCCTAATCTTAAAGCAAGAGAAGATACTTTAAAGAAAGTGCAGGAGGAAACAGGGTCATTTGAGGTTCACCCCTACGATAATTACAATATTATTGCTGCACAAGCAACTGCGGCCAAGGAATTGTTTGAAGATTTGGAAAACAATTTAGATATTTTGCTTTGCCCTGTTGGTGGGGGAGGGCTGCTTAGCGGAACAGCATTGGCAGCAAATTATTTTAGTGAAGGAACAGAGGTATTAGCCTGTGAGCCTCAAGGTGCCGATGATGCTTACCATTCATTTCGTAAAGGTGAGATTATTCCCAGTGAAAATCCAAATACAATTGCCGACGGACTTTTAACCTCCCTTGGCAAACGGAATTTCCCAATTATTAAAGAGTATGTTAGCGATATTGTTACCGTAAGTGAAGATAGTATTATTGAAGCAATGCGATTGATTTACGAAAGGATGAAGATAGTTATCGAACCATCTTCGGCAGTGCCATTGGCAGCAATAATTGAGAATAAGGTTGATGTGAAAAACAAAAATATTGGAATAATAATTTCAGGTGGAAATGTTGACCTAAATGATTTACCTTTCGGGAAAGAAAAAATATAAAGAAATGCAAGCCAGTTTAGTTTTAATACCAACCACCTTAGGAGATTTGGATACTGTTGACAATGTGCTTCCCGATTACAATATAAAACTTACACACGGAATAAAAGTTTTTATTGTAGAACAACTAAGGACTGCCCGTAGGTTTCTTCGTAAAATAAACCATCCTATCCCTATCGATGAGATGACCTTTTATGAGCTTAACAAGCATACCGATCTGAATAAGGTATCAGCTTATCTGAAGGCAATAGGCAAAGGTGAATCTGTTGGTTTGATTTCTGAGGCCGGTACACCATGTGTAGCCGATCCGGGTTCACTGATAGTTAAGATGGCACACCAAAGAAATATTGATATTATTCCGCTTGTGGGCCCAAATTCAATTATTCTGGCATTGATGGCATCAGGCTTCAACGGGCAGAATTTTGTGTTTCATGGTTATTTACCCGTGGATAAAAGTGAGAGGGGAAGGAAGATTCAGCAATTAGAAACAGAAGCCTATAAGAATAAGCAAACCCAAATTTTTATTGAAACACCTTATAGGAATATGCAACTTTTTGAGAGCCTTTTAAAAACCTGTAAAAGCAGTACATTGCTTTGTATTGCATGTAATATCAGTCTCGATGATCAGTTTATAAAAACCAGCAGTATTGAAGATTGGAAGAAGGAAAAGGTAGATCTTAATAAGAAACCTACTGTGTTTTTGGTTTATTTTTAGAAACAGAAACTTTATGTAGTATCGAATAAGTTTTGCTAGGAGGTTGGGACAGTTGTATTTATTTGTTTTTTAGCATGCATTAATAAAAACGAATTGAATTGAAAATATTGACTTGGAATTGTAATGGTGCATTAAGAAAAAAGTTTGGATATTAAAATAAATGTACTAACTTTGTAATTACATTTAAAATTATTTTTTATGGAATTATCAATAATACAAATCGGGAATTCAAAAGGATTTAGACTCTCAAAGACTTTGATTGAGAAATACAATATCAAGGACAAAGTAGAGCTTATCCTTGAAAAAGGATATTTTATTTTAAAACCTATTTCAAGTCCAAGAAATGGTTGGGAAACTGCATTTAAAGAAATGAATGAAAATGGTGACGACCAACTTCTATTTGACGACGTTTTTGAAAATGAAAATCTGGAAGAATGGATTTAAGTCAATATCAAATAGTTCTTGTTAATCTCGACCCTACAATTGGTAGTGAAATAAAGAAAACCAGGCCTTGTGTTATTATTTCCCCTGACGAAATGAATAAGTATCTTCGGACAATTATTGTTGCTCCAATGACTACTACTTCTCGGAAATACCCAACCAGAATTGAAGTGAAACATGATGGAAAGATTGGTTGGATTGTAATAGATCAAATACAAACAATTGATAAACAACGAATTATTAAAGTTTTAGGAAGATTACCAAAACCTGAAATAAAAGAATTAAAATCGGTGATTAAGGAGACATTTGTAGATTGAAAAGACGAAAAACTATAGCCAAATATATTTGGCTATTTAGTTTTAATTATTCCAAAAAGCATTAAATGCCAGAATAATGCTTATTTCATTTTCGTAGCCTACAAAGGCCTCAAAATTAGTTTCATCATTATATAAAATGCCCCTCACTAAAAAAATTCTATAGCCTTTTTGTCCTTCGCCTGGTTTAGTAACCTCAACATTAAAATTCAGAATAAAAGTATCCTCAGGGGTAGTAAGTTGCATTTCAACATTGTAAGTTGCATTTATGGGTTTTTGGTCTATTATTCTTTCTATGGGAAATGTTCCTGTTAACTTAAGTTCCCTTTCATCATTTTCCTCATTTTGTAGGGTGTTGTAGGTCTCTTTATTAAGGAAGTCGGTGTTTTTAAGTCTGGAAATAAAGTTACCACTTTCATAATCAAGTGACACGGTAATATCATTATTATTCCATTGTTGTTGTTCACCATCCTTTTCTCCAACTACCGTCATTTTGGCTTTAAAAGTCTGGTATTTTGCTTGTTGGGCAAATGAAATGTTTGTGATAAAAACTAATTGAATTAAAACTACTATTAGAAATTTCATAATTATTTATTTGAAGTAAAAGTACTTAAAAAGATGAAATGATAATTGTTAGTGAGGTTAAGAACATCTTACTCAAAGAAATCTTCTCTGAAGTTTATAAGATAAAGTTTATTTGTTGAGCGGGTAAATGCAGTGTAAAGCCATCGGAGATATTCGATGTTAATCATTTCATCGTTAAGCCAACCTTGGTCTAAAATTACTGTTGGCCATTGGCCTCCTTGTGTTTTATGACAGGTCATGGCATAGGCAAATTTTACGTGCAATGCGTTAAAGTAGGGATTTACCATTACTTTGGCCACCCGCTGTCTGCGCTGTGGAATATCCTGATAATCTTCTAAAACATTTTCAAAAAGTCGGTTTCTGTCCTCACCATTTAAACCGGGTCCATCAATCATAATTGTGTCGAGCAATAGTTTTACCGTAAACTCCTGTTCTTCCGGATAATCGAGGAGCCTGATTTCTGCTTCAGCAAATCTAAAGCCATACAAATCTTCAATCTTGATAACTCTCAAAATCTCCATCATTTCGCCATTGGCAATAAAACCTGCCTTTGATGTTTTCTCCAGCCAGAAATAGTTATTTTTAACAACCATGAGAATATCTCCCGATTCAATTTCCGACTCTTTTTGTAAAATTGCCGACCTAATTTGCTGATTGAAAATATTTGCTCTTTTATTGCTTCTGCAAATTAAAACACCTTTGCTTTCACCTGCATCGTAGAATGTTTGTTGAAGGATTTCGTTAAAATCCTCGCCATCAGATATTATTTTTACATCATTTTTAAACCCATCTAAACTAAGCATTGGCAAACTTGGGTTCTCTTCCCTCAGTTTGTTTCTAAGCGAAGTGGCTGAAAACAAAATGCCCGAATCAAGTGACTGCCGCATTACTTCCTTCATTTCGAATGAATGTGCTGTAATATTGTATGCACCCTTTAAATATTCAAAATCAAGGGCAGGGCTGATGTTGAGACCAACCGGTGGTAGTTGTGCAGTATCACCTACTAAAACAATTTTGTTCCCTGAAGAAGAAAAAACGTATTCGATAAGATCGTCAAGCAAGGAACGGCCTGAAAATCCACCTTCATTGTTTTGGCTACTATCGCTAATCATCGATGCTTCGTCAACAATAAACACGGTATTCTGCAATTTATTTTTCCCCAAAGTAACTCTTGGAACGCCGCTGCTTGCAGTAACAATAAAATAAATATAACGATGAATAGTGTGGGCAGTTTTACCGGTATATGCCGAAAGTACCTTGGCTGCCCTTCCGGTAGGGGCCATTAGTACAAATTTTTGCCCGCTTATTGCTAAAGTTTTTACGTAAGCTCCTAAGATGCTGGTTTTCCCTGTGCCGGCATAACCTTTTAGAATGTAGGCCGGATTTTCCTTTTCAGAAGTATGAAAACGAGAGATATGGTTTATGGCTTTTTGCTGATCGGAAGTTGGGTTAAGCGCAAAACTTTTTAGTAACTGTATTTCTAACTCGCGGCTATTCATGTTTTTGGCAGGCTTAAAAAGGGTATCCAATACCAAAGTTAATAACAAAATCGTTAAACTGAAGATAATCGACACGTAGTCTTTCACCTTCAGGAAAAGCCGGATTTATGAATGGTGCAGCAAAATCAAGCCTAAAAACAAAAAATTGAAAATCGAAGCGTAAACCTAAACCAAAGTCAGCGGCAAGTTCCTTGTAAAAATCCTTAAATTCAAATTTCCCACCCGGAAAAGTTTCTGATTCATTATAAGTCCAAATATTTCCAATATCAACAAAAAGTCCGCCATGGATAAAATGATAAATTGGGAATCTGTATTCAATGTTATACTCTAATTGTATATCTCCAATTCGTTCAAACTGGTCGGTACCATTGTAAGAACCAGGTCCCAATTCCCTAAAAATCCATCCGCGCATACCATTTGCCCCTCCAGCATAAAAACCTCTTTCATAGGGGATTTCTTCAGAATTTAAATAAGGAACACCAAGTCCAACAAATATTCTGCTTGCAATAGTTGAATTCTTTTCCCTCAGTTTGAAGAATTGTCTATAGTCAAAATCTACCCTGATATATTGAGAGTAACGCACGCCAATAAACTCGTAATAACCTTCACTGGTTTTTTTTGTTCCAAAAAGAGAATTAATTCCATAAAGCAGGTTACCTGAAGTTTCAAAGTTAACTTTAAAATATTCAAAGTTTTTCAAGCCTTTGAGACTCTGGTTGCTAAAAACAAAACTATAGTTTAACCCAAGAATAGTGTGATCTGAGTATTGCTCCTTTAAACGTTTATTTGTTTCTTCTTCAAGTTCCTTTTCAAATTCAGGTGTTGGATCAATATTAACATAGTTAAAGTTTATAGGAGTTATAATATGCTTTATTTTTTCGTTTTGATTCCATGAATAACCAAGATTAAGCAGAGTAATGTTTCTTGAATAATTAGACCTTAGTTGATAGTTGAAACCAAAAGTGAGATTTGAAATAGGGCTATATTTTTGATTGAAACCACGTAGTTTTATGGGCGAAAAGAATCTGGGGAAAAACACAGTCCCTTCTATTCCAGCCTCAAATGTATTGAAGATTCCTTTACTTCCGTCACTTTCACTTATGGACTGCGCTTCAAATCCACCATTTAGTCTAATTCTGAGTACTTCTGCTCTTTTGAAAATATTTTTATTGAGAAAAATAACACTTCCTCGCATACCTAAATCGCCACTTGAATTTGTGCCTTCGGCTTCAACAGTAAAAACATTAAGATTGCTACGTTGCATGTTTATCTTGCAATCGAGTAATTTATTCTGACCTTCAAATGTACTTTTTCGCAAAGTGTCAAACCCTATATTGGCAGTTCTTATTATTTGATAATTGAATAGGCGACGGTAGGTGTTTTGAACATCCAAGGCTGAATAAGGTTTTCCTGGTTTTATTTTAATGGTTTGATTAAAAGCTGTTGGTTTAATTTTTTTCTTGGTTCCGCAAAGAAAGTTGTAAGAGTATTGTTTATCATCTTCCCAAAAATTAAACTTAACTACTGTGGTGTCAAATTGTTGTATTTCTGTGGGTCTGAAATCAGGAATTATTGTAACAGAATTAATAAAGTACCTAGTATGATTACGCTCTTTAAATTCACCCAACTTTTTTGTAGGCTCTCTAATACTATTAACTTTAAGAGTAACATCCATAGTGCGATCCAGGTGATTGCTATCAACAACAAACTGTATATAATTTCTACTGAACATATAATAGCCTGAATTACGTAGGTTGGAGGTTATCCTGTCCCTTTCGTCATCCATGGTGTAGGCATTATAAATATTGCCTTGTTTGATTAGTGTTTCGTCTAAGTGTTGGAAAACGAAAGATTTAATAACAGTGTCCTGTATATTATAAGTTATATTACTTATTTTGTATGGAGTAGATAAATTTACCATAAAAGTAATTCTGTCATTAATACCTTTAGTCTTAAGACTGTAACTTACTTCTGAATTGAAAAAGCCAATATTTGCAAGGTATATTTCCATATTGTGGGCTGACTTTTTCAGGTTATCAGTTTCAGTATAAACAGGCTCTTCACCATAGTTTTTATTGAGCCAGTTATTGAATTTGGTTGGTTTTTTAATATTTTTATAATAGAAATACAATTTAGGTTTCCAGAAAAGAAAACTACTGTTTGCCTTTGGTTTGATAAAGTCCCTAAGTTCTGAATTTTTAACCTCTTCAGGTTTATCTACAATAGAAATAGAATATTTGTGAGTAAGTTGTTGACCTTCGGGAATAAACTTTTCTACTGAACACGATGCCCCAATCCAAACTAATGTAATCAGGATAAAAAGTTTGAATAAATTGTGTTTCAAAGAATTAAGATTTTGTTCCAACAATTAGTTTTATCTTCACAAAGTTAAAATTCTTTTTGATTTGTTTAGTATCTATAAGCAATTGCATTAATATTCATTCCTGCCCCAACAGATGCAAATAATAATAGATCGCCTTTATTAAGTTGATGATCTTCAATGCAGATATTTTTTATTACCCTATCAAAAAGAGTTGGTATAGTGCCCACCGAACTGTTGCCAAGTTTATGG